>Ga0247841_10000827_pt1 | contig 76312 bp, 67 predicted proteins | sample LaCruzMarch2015__2_FD_192410 | JGI IMG/M metagenome (GOLD analysis project Ga0247841, IMG submission 192410) | Freshwater microbial communities from meromictic Lake La Cruz, Castile-La Mancha, Spain - LaCruzMarch2015_18m | ecosystem: Environmental > Aquatic > Freshwater > Lake | place: Spain... | reverse complement strand
TTATACTGCCAATCAGAATAATGCGTTTTAAACTTAGAAACATCGCTAACCCACCAGATGTGGTCGCCGATACGGTTAGTATCAATATATTCGTAATCAAACTTCTCGCCGCTTAGTTTCTCACACATCTCTATTGCTTCCAAAACCGAAACATTAGCGAACCTGCCTCCGCCTATGTTATAAACTTCTCCGCAGCGCGGATTCTGGAAATAATGGTAAAAAGCGTTCACCAGGTCAAAAGAGTGAATGTTATCCCTGACCTGTTTGCCCTTGTAACCGTAAATTTTGTATTTGCGTTTTGTTACGCAGCATTTAACTAAATATGATAAAAATCCGTGCAACTCAGCGCCGGAATGAGCCGGCCCGGTAAGACAGCCCCCCCTGAACACTCCGGTTTTAAGATGAAAATATTTGCCATACTCCTGCGTCATGATATCCGCGGCAACCTTTGAGGCGCCAAAAACTGAATGCAGGCAATTGTCAATGCTCATTGTTTCATCAATACCTTTGAAATATTTGTGATCAAAAGAAATTTCGAAACGTTTTTCCCTTTCAATTAAAGGAAGGCGGTTTGGGGTATCGCCATAGACTTTATTCGTTGAGGTAAAAATAAAAACCGCGCGGGGAGAAAATTTACGCAGGGCCTCAAGCATAACCAGCGTGCCCTGGGCATTAACCCCAAAGTCAACCGTTGGGTCTTTGGCTGCCCAATCATGGGAAGGCTGGGCCGCGGCGTGCACAATTAAAGCGATATCTTTATTGTACTTTTTGAATATTGAATTTATTTTACCTTGATTACGGATATCTACGGAATAATGCCGGTAGTTCCTATATGATTTTTGCAGGCGTTTTTTGTTCCAGAGGATTGAACCGTCCGCGCCAAAAAAGCTTTTGCGCATATTATTGTCAATGCCGACGATATTAAAACCTTTATCAGCGAAGAAACTCACGGTTTCAGAGCCGATTAACCCACAAGAACCCGTAACTATAACGATTGCCATATTACTCCTTGTGATAAAGTTTATTAATATCTTTGAGCTTACTTTTAAGCCAGGATTGATTCTTAAGCGACCAATCCACTGTGAGCTTAAGGCCCTGGCTGAGCTTAACGCTCGGCTTCCAACCAAATTCTCTGGTAACCTTTCTTGAATTAAGACTATACCTTATATCATGGCCCAAGCGGTCTTTTACAAACTCAAACCTGTCCTGGCCAACACCAATGGTTTTTAACAATAATTTAACTGTATCAATATTCTTGCTCTCACAGGCGCTGCCTAAATTATAGGTCTCTCCGATTTTACCCTTGCGCATAACCATCATAATTCCTCGCACGCAATCATCAACATAAAGCCATTCGCGTACATTTAAGCCCTTGCCATAAACCGGAACCTTGCCCTCCCCTAATATTCTTAATATCGCAAGCGGGATAAGTTTCTCCGGATATTGCCACGGGCCGTAATTATTTGACGGCCGGATAATTATCGCGGGAAAATTGTTTGTCCTGATATACGCCTGCACCAGGAGGTCAGCCGCTGCTTTAGATGCGGCGTAAGGGCTGTTAGGTTTAATCGGAGAATTTTCATTAAACTTGCCATTGGCAATCTCTCCATAAACCTCGTCGGTTGAGATAAAAATAAATTTCCGTACCTTGTGTTTACGGCTGGTATCAAGAAGTACCTGCGTTCCCTTAATGTTAGTTTCAACAAATGGAGTGGCATCATTAATACTGCGGTCAACGTGGCTCTCGGCGGCGAAATGGACTACGATATCCGGTTTCTCTTTAGCAAAAATAGATCCGACCCCAATTTTGCTGCAGATATCGGTTTTATAAAATTTAAACCTCCCCTTTACATCCTTAAGCCTTTTCAGGTCTCCTGCATATGTAAGTTTATCCACTACAACAGGAGATATGCCGTTTTTAACCAGCAATCTGACAAAGGCACTTCCGATAAAACCCGCCCCGCCGGTAACTAAGATTTTAGGTATTCTTTTACGCATTCTTCTAAGACTGAGTTAATGTTCCTGACTTTAAAACCTGTTTTCTCAAGTTTGCTTGAGGACAAAATCAGGTTAGTCCTGCTTAAGCCTAACTTTTTTAAAGCAATCACCTTGAATTTAAATTCCGGAACGTATTTTTGATAAACCCGCATAAGTTCCGGATAACGCAGCCCGCCTTTATTTACCACATTATACACACCCCGGGCATCAATCTTTATCAAATGTTTGATTGCCCGGATAAAATCAGGTATATAGGTTATGGAGTTAGTAATATCAATTACTTTCTTGTACTTTATAAGTTTATCTAGCACATTCTTAGGGTGTCTGGCATTAAGCAAAGGTATGCGAATCCTGGTAATAAGTATATTGTAATCCCGGCTAAGCGGCTCAAGTGACCTCTCCGAGTAAATCTTGCTGCGGCTGTAAAACAATCTAAAGAAATAATCCTGGCTATTTTCTTTTATCGATACATTTTTCTTATAGTCGTAATTAAAAATACACCCGCTGCTTATATGCACAAGCTTGATGTTGTTGCGCAGGCATACCTCAGCCAAAATTACCGGGATAAAACTGTTTGCCAATAGAGTTGTATCCTTCTCCAGTTCACAGTCATCAACATTGCGCCTGCCGGTAATACCGATACAATTGATGATTATTTTAGGGGCATATTTCTTAATCAGTTTTTCGGCGTCGCTGAAACAATTTATCATTGAGCCGTCAATCACGCAATCAAACTCTTTTTGCAGCCTCTCGCCGATAAAACCTTTTCCCAAAATCAAAATTCTTTTATTCATTCTTAAGTAAATCCTTTAAGTATTCACCATAGCTGGTCGGTATCTGACCGGCAAGCTTTAGCAATTGTTTTTTATTAACATAACCCATGCGGTATGCCACTTCTTCGATACAACCAATCTTAAGCCCCTGCCTGTCTTCTATTGTTTTAATAAAAACGGATGCGTCAATTAGCGATTCATAGGTGCCGGTATCAAGCCAGGCATGGCCGCGGCCGAGAAATTCCGCCTTGAGCTTGCCTCTTTTGATGTATTCGTTATTTACCGACGTAATCTCCAGCTCCCCTCTTGCGGAAGGTTTAATATTTTTGGCAATCTTTACCACATTGTTATCATAAAAATATAGACCTGCCACTGCCCAGCTGGATTTGGGTCTCTTAGGTTTTTCTTGGATTGAAACCACCTTGCATTTCTTATCAAATTCAAGCACGCCATAACGCTGGGGGTCTTTGACATAATAACCGAAGATTACCGCGCCATCATTTATTCTCGCTGATTGCTGCAAAAGCTCGCTTAAATTATAGCCGTAGAAAATATTATCACCTAAGATAAGGCAGACGCTATCGCAGCCGATAAAATCTTCAGCAATAACAAAACTCTGGGCAATCCCTTTCGGTTCAGATTGAATAGAGTAAGTTAATTTAATTCCTAAACTGGAGCCATCTCCTAATAGATCTTTAAATCTTGGGGTATCTTTAGGCGTAGAAATAACTAAAATTTCCCGGATGCCTGCCAGCATTAATACTGACAATGGATAGTAAATCATCGGCTTATCGTAAATCGGTAGCATCTGTTTACAGACGCCTTTAGTGATTGGATAAAGACGCGTTGCCTTACCACCGGCTAGAATTATACCCTTCATTTTATCCTCCCTGCCTGCCGGTAGGCAGGCCGTACTTAAAATATAGGTATATCAACACGGATAAACTGATCAGAGTAACTGCGTTTGCGAATATAATTATGATGTCCCGACGGTAGATTCCGTAGACCATCCAGAGTAAAACACCGGCAGAAAGCTGGAATAAAGTGACTGGGCTTACATCTTTAACGGATTTAGTCCTTAGGCACCTGGCTATCTGCGGGATGAAGGAAAACATAGTTAGGGTGGCGGCCATTGCGCCGATTAGCGTCCAAAGCATAGGGTCGTCGGTTCTATTTTTCAACCTTTAGGAACCTGCGGGAACCGGCTTTGAGGATACCGGCTTCATTTGGTACAAAATCATCCTTCTCAACTTTTATATTGTTGAAACTGACTGCTCCCTGCCTAATCAGCCTGCGCGCCTCATTGCCGCTGGCAACCAGTTTGCTTTCAGTAAGAATAACCAAAACTGTTTTTTCGCCGTCAGTTTTAAAAACCGGCATATCCTGAGGAGTCTCTTTTTGGGAAAATACGCGGGTAAACTCCTCTGCTTCTTTTTCTGCCGCTTGCGCAGAGTGGTATTGGGTAATGATGATCTTGGCTAGATTTACTTTCGCTTCCTTAGGATGCATCTTTCTGATCGAATTTAAATCTTCATCGGTAAGCAGTTCATAATATTTAAGCATCAGCTCGTCGGAGATTGACATAATTTTGCCGAACATATCCTTTGCCGGCTCATTGATGCCGATATAGTTGCCGTAAGACTTGCTCATCTTCTGCACGCCGTCAGTTCCTTCTAACAACGGCATGGTAAGCACAACCTGCTGCCCCTGGTTAAAATCTTTTTGAAATTCGCGGCCAACCAGCAGATTAAAGATTTGATCAGTTCCCCCCAGCTCAATATCAGCCTCAAGCACAACTGAATCATACCCCTGCATCAGAGGATAAATAAATTCCAGAATGGAAATATTTTCACCCTTTGTATAGCGTTTTTTAAAATCGTCGCGGGCGAGCATCTGGGAAACTGAGGCGTGAGTAGTGAGCTTAAGCATTTCTACAACTGACATCTTCTCGAACCACTTACTATTAAAGACTATTTTTAACTTACGCATATCCAGGATTTTCGCTACCTGCTTTTTGTAGGTTTGGGCGTTCTTATCTACTTCCTGTCTGGTAAGCTGTTTTCTGATCTCTGAACGTCCGGTAGGATCGCCGATTTGTCCGGTAAAATCGCCGATTAGAAAATAAACTTCATGCCCTAAATCCTGAAACTGGCGCAGTTTTCTCAAAAGCACAGTATGGCCCAAATGCAGGTCAGGAGCAGTAGGATCGAAACCCGCTTTAATTTTTAAGGGGCGCTTAGTTTTAATGCTCTGATCGAGTTTTTTATGCAACTCCACCTCAGAGATTATCTCCGCAGCGCCCCTTTTAATTATTTCTATTTGCTTACTTATATCCATTATAAACGGGCAGTCAGGCCGATTTTCGCCTGCTCCACATCCACCTTGATTACTTTTACCTTTATTTTATCTCCGGGCTTCAAATTGGCAACTGTTTCTTTTTCAATTTCACTGGAGTAAATCAGACCTTCCAGTTCTTCGTCGATCTTAGCAAACACGCCGAATTCCGTCAAACTGGACACTTCAGCTTCCAATACGGTATCCAGAGGATACTTCTCGGCGATTTTCGACCAGGGATTATCCTGTAACTGTTTTAATCCCAGGGCGATCCTTCGGTTATTTGCATCAACAGAAAGAACAGCAACATCAACCTTCTGCCCTTTTTTTAACACATCCTGCGGATGGCCGATCCTCTTGGTCCAGGAAAGGTCGGAGACGTGGATCATCCCCTCAAGATTAGAATCCAACTCAACAAATGCACCGTAATCAGTAAAACCGCGAACCTTACCAGATACCTTTGCGCCTACCGGATATTTACCTTCGGCTTCAGTCCAAGGATTCTGCTCCAGCTGTTTTAAACTCAAAGATATCCTGCGGGATTCTTTTTCCACGCTTAAGATCTGAGTTTCCAGCATATCCCCGACGGCAAACATCTCGCCCGGATTATTCACGCGCTTGGTCCAGGAGATCTCGGAAACATGAATTAGGCCTTCAATGCCTTTTTCCAACTCCACAAAAACTCCGTAGGGTAAAATATTGACTACCTTGCCTTTTACCTTTGCTCCAACAGCGAATTTGTCACCGATATCCTGCCAGGGGTCAGCAAGCCTCTGTTTAAGCCCCAAAGAAACCTTACCTGAAGCCTGATCCATATTCAAGATCATCACCTCAATCTTATCTCCGATGGCAACAATCTCGCTCGGATGGCTGATCTTTGACCAGGACATATCCGTAATATGCAACAGCCCGTCTACTCCGCCTAAATCAATAAAGGCGCCGAAGTCGGTAATCGCCTTGACTAAACCGGGATGAACATTACCGATCTTTAACTCCCCCCAGATCTTACCCTTGGCTACATCCCTGTCTGCCTGTACTGCCTCGCGGCGGCTGACAATAATACTGCGGCGCAAGTTATTTACCTTAACAATCTTAAACTTAAATATCTTATATAAGATATCCTTGTCCGGAATGTTACGGAAAGAGGAAAGCGAGCTGGGTAAGAAACCTTCAATTCCCATAATATCGACGAGGAATCCACCCTTAACTTTCTTAACCGGTTTTCCTTCAACCAAGGTACTCTCATTGGACAATTTGACAATTTTGTCCCAACCTTGCATTCTCATTGCTTTTTCACGTGACAGAGTCATCACTCCTGCGTCGTTTTCCATAGTCTCAAGCAGGAATTCCATCTCCTTGCCGATCTCCAAATCTCCGGAGGAAAATTCCGTAATCGGCACAATGCCTTCGGATTTAAAACCCACATCAACTAAAACTTCTTTAGTCTTGATCCCTACAACCTTGCCGGTAACTACCTGGCCTTCTTTTAAAACTTTAATACTCTGATTGTACATCTGTTCCAATTCTTCTCTTGTTGAGCTTGACATTTTCAATTACTCCTTTGATTTTAATGTTTTATTGATTAATAATTAATTACTCGATAATTGTTTAATATTAGCCATTATCAGATACGAAGTTTCCTGATAAGGCCTCCCCCTTTCCATGTGAATTTGTTAGTAGTATAAACATCTTATACCCCATCTTTTAAAATTATATCCTTACCCAGGGCAAGCAGCTTCTTTGCCTGAGCCGGATTCTTTGCCTCAGCGTAGGTGCGCATAATCGGCTCGGTTCCTGAACCACGGAACATCAACCAACTTTCGTCCCCACAAATAAGCTTAATACCGTCGTAATCCTTAACCTCCACAACCTTTTTGCCTAATAGCTCAGAAGGTAAATTTTCTTTTTTGGGCTCGATACGTTTAGCCAAATGAAGATCCTGGCGCACATAGTAATATTTGCCGAATGCTTTTTCAGTTTCATTTAAAATCTTTAACATATTCTTGTTACGATAAACCATCATTTCAATGAGCAATAACCCGGCCATAGTTCCGTCACGCTCCGGGATATAACCCTTTACCCCCATACCGCCTGCCTCTTCTCCTCCGGCGACAATATCTTCGGTCTCCATAAGATTTGAGATATATTTAAAACCTACCGGAGTTTCATAAAGCTTAATCCCTAAGAATTTGGCGATGTTGTCCATCATCGTCGAGCCACAAATCGTCTTGACCAGTCCGCCGCTCCAGTGCCGGTCCTGATTTAAATGCAGGACGAGTAACCCTAATATTTTCTGCGGATGAATAAATACTCCTCCGGGCGCAACTGCAGCAATCCTGTCTGCATCGCCATCTAAAGCAATACCTAAATCAAATTTTTCTTTTTTTACACGCGCCTTTAATTCTTCTAAGTTTTCTTCCACCGGTTCAGGCCTGCCCCCGTCAAAAGAAGGATTGATCGTGTTACGCATAAACTCCAGTTTTATACTTGTGCCTTTAAGTACCTGGGCGATAAAACTATCTCCTGAGCCATACATAGAATCAACCAGGACTCTAAATTTCTTATTTTTAATCTTCTTTAAATCAATATAATTGCGGATAAACTTTATATAATCCTTAATAATATCTACAGGCTTAATCGGCTCAAGTAAAACGCCATCTTTAACCGGGCTCTTGCCAAGCAAACCCTCAACCGCCCGGGTTATCTCCTGGCTGGCTCCGCCTCCGGCAGCATTTTTAATTTTAAAACCATTATATTCCGCAGGGTTATGGGAAGCGGTAATCATAATCCCCAAATCTAATTTACGGCTCTTCACCACAAAGCTTAATGCCGGAGTTGGCGTAGGCCGGTCAGAAAGAATTACCTCCATACCGTTATTCTTTAATACTATTGCGGCTGCCTCTGCGAATTTAGCAGACATAAAACGCGTATCATACCCCACCGCAACCTTCTTACCGCTGCCTAAATAATCAGCCACTGCCTGGCTCAAAACCCTTACGTTTTCTAAAGTATAGGTATCTGCGATAATCGCTCTCCAACCGTCGGTGCCGAATTTAATTTGTGAAACTGTGTTGCTCATCGAGTCTCTCCTTGTCTACGAAGACAACACCCGCGCAATTCCAATTAGCGGCGGGGTGCCTTTCTTAGGCTGTTAATTGCTTTTTTTGTATTTTTTGCACCAAAAATATACGAACCCGCGGCGAGAATATTTGCCCCCGCCTCTCTCACCAACCGTCCGGTAATATTATTAATCCCTCCGTCTACGGCGATATCTTTCTTAAAAGTTGTGCGCAGCTGCCGTATCTTATTCAACGCTGACGGAATAAAGGCCTGGCCGCCAAATCCGGGATTAACCGACATCACCAAAACAAAATCAACTAACGGCAAGGCTTTCTTGATTTTAGCTAAAGGGGTCGCCGGATTTAAAGAAATCCCGAGTTTCACCCCTCGGTTATGAAGTTCCTTAGCAATCCCTGCCAACTCTTTTAAAGTAACCGTCTCGATATGCACAGTAATCATATCGCTTCCGGCTTTCACAAAAGCGTCTATGTACTTAGCCGGGTTCTCAATCATCAAATGCACATCCAGCGCAAGTTTAGTCGCCTTACGTATGTATTTTACAACTACCGGGCCGATCGTAATATTCGGCACGAAATGGCCGTCCATTATATCAACGTGAATTAAATCCGCTCCAGCGCGTTCAACTTTTTTAAGTTCAAACGCAAGATTGCTAAAATCAGCCGATAATATTGATGGTGCAACCTTTATCTTCATCTGTATAATTTTCTTTTCTTTATATAGTCAAAAACTCTATCCGTCACCAAATAGCCGAATGATTTATTCTGCGCCACACACTGCCGCACTTCAAAACCCGAAACATCCACTGCCCGGATAGCCAATGTTTTAATATAAGACGGTATCTGCTCAAGCGGAAAACCCGGGCGGGTAACAACCACAAACTTTACCATCGAAATTATTTCGTTTAGGTCCTTCCACTCATTTAAATATTTGAGCAGGTCGGAACCAATAATAAAATAAAGCTCATCTCGGCTGTATTTGCGTTTTAGCTCCCTTAATGTATCAATTGTGTAAGAGCGCCCCTTCCGCCTGGTTTCAACATCTGAAACTGTAAAATATTTATTCCCCCTGATGGCTAACCTTAACATCTTAAGCCTTTTATCCGCGGGAGCAATATTTAAATTATCCTTATGCGGCGGCAAGGCTGTAGGAATAAAGATAATCTTATCCAGCCCTAATTTTTCCCTTGCCTCTTCCGCCAAAATCAAATGACCGATGTGCACCGGATTAAAAGTTCCGCCTAAGATACCAATCTTCATTGCCGCACCTGGCCAGAACCAAAAACCATATATTTATAGGTAGTCAACTCTTCAAGCGCCATGGGCCCCCGGGCATGCAGCTTATCCGTTGAGATGCCGATCTCAGCGCCCATGCCGAACTGATTTCCGTCGGTAAAGCGGGTTGAGGCGTTTTGGTAAACACAGGCTGAATCCACCTGCTTTAAGAATTTCAAGGCCTGATCATTATCATCCGTAACAATGCTATCTGAATGGTGCGAGCCATAATTATTTATATGAGCGATTGCCTCATCCAAATCCTCAACTATTTTTACTGAAAGAATTAAATCCAGGTATTCGGTGCGGTAATCTTTCTTAGTCGCTCGTTTTACCCACTTGGCGATTTTACGGGTTAAGGCGCAGCCGCGAATCTCAACTCCAGCCTCTTGGAATTTCTTAAGCATGCCCGGCAAGAACCTGATCGCCACGTCGCGATGCACCAGCATACTTTCCATGGCATTACAAACTCCCGGGCGCTGCACCTTGGCGTTAAAACAAATCCTCTCCGCCATATTCAAATCCGCCCATTCATCTACATAAACATGGCAGATCCCTTTATAATGCTTAATCACCGGTATACGTGAGGAGCTGACTACTTTCTTAATCAACTCTTCTCCGCCGCGGGGAATAACCACATCAATATAATTATTTAGCTTTAGCAGGAAATCTACCGCTTTATGCGCCCGCGTATTAATCAGGTTAATTGACCCAAAAGGCAATCCATGTTTTTGTATCGCAGAATTCAGTGCGGTATAAATCGCCAGATTCGAATTCAAAGACTCACTTCCCCCGCGTAAAATTACACTGTTGCCTGACTTAAGGCAAAGTCCGGCGCAATCAGCGGTAACATTGGGACGGGATTCATAAATTATAGCGATTACCCCGAGAGCAGAACGCACCTTTTTGATGTGCAGGCCGTTAGGAGTATCCCAGCCGCGCATAAGTTCACCTACCGGATCCTTAAGCTTGGCAACATCAAGCAGGCCATCTGCCATCTGCTTAATTCTTGCCTCATCTAAAGTAAGACGGTCAATAAAAACCTTGCCCTTGCTGCGGGAGGCACTGATATCCTTCTTGTTTGCTTTTAAGATATCCGCCTTGCTGCTTAATAAAGCAGCGGCCATATCCCTGAGCACAGCGTCTTTAGTAGATGAAGACAGATTAGCCAACGTCCGGGAAGCAGCTAAAGCTGCCTTCGCGATATCTTCTATTTCTTTTTTAAGATTTTCTTTCATTTAGCTAAAAATATAGTGCCCTGGCTAAATGGATTCTTTGCCAGCTGGCTGACAATTTTACTCTTTCGTCCATTAGCGATTACGCAAGGAATGCCCCCCTCAACAGCAATGCGCGCTGCCTCTATTTTAGTAACCATTCCGCCAACGCAAGTCTTTTTGTTGATCGGGCAAGCCAAAGACTTTATTTCACCCGTAATCTTATTAACCTGGCGCATAACTTTTTTGTTTTTATCTAATAAACCTTCCACGTCAGAAAGAATAATTAAAAAATCCGCCCCCACCAATATGGAAACTAAAGCTGACAGGCGATCATTATCGCCAAATCTAATTTCTTCAGTTGCAACTGTATCATTCTCATTTATAATCGGCACGCATTTCAATTTTAGCAAGGTATTCAATGTATGCTTTGCGTTTGCATAACGCACTCCGAGGAAATCATCCCAGGTTAAAAGTAACTGGGCGCAATTTAATTTATATTTCTTAAGCGCCAACTTATAGACATGCATCAGCTCATGCTGGCCAATGGCCGCGGCAGCCTGCAGGTATTGAAGTTCTTTAGGACGGCTGGTAAGCTTTAAAATTGACATACCTAGGGCAATCGCGCCCGAAGAAACAACCACCACCTCTTTACCCTGCTTGATCAAATCAGAGATCTGGCCGGCGATGCTATTAACCAACCCCATATCCAATTTAGACTTCTGGCTGGCAAACAGGCTTGAGCCAATCTTAATTACAACTCTTTTATAATTTCTTTGCGACTGCATCAATTAGCTCCTTTAAATTCATCTTCTCCAACGCCGAAATCGCGTAAACCGGCTTTTTAATTAACTTCTTAAACCTTTTTAAATTTTCCCCAGCTCCTGAAATATCCATTTTATTAGCGCAGATAACCTGCGGCTTTTTATAAACATCCTTACTGTAATTTTTTAATTCCAGGTTAATCTTTTTGTAATCATCTATCGGGTCTCTGCCTTCAAAACCCGCCATATCCACTATATGGATTAGAACCTTAGTACGTTCAACATGCTTGAGGAATTTATCTCCCAGCCCGCGTCCTTCCGAAGCCCCCTCGATTAAACCGGGCAGGTCAGCAATAACAAATCTTTTCTTTGTAGTATTTACCACTCCTAAAACCGGGCCCATAGTCGTAAACGGATAAGGGGCGATCTTCGGCCGGGCATTTGAAATTGCCGCTATCAATGTGGATTTTCCCGCGTTAGGAAACCCTACTACCCCCACATCAGCCAGGAGCTTTAAATCCAGGATGACTGTTCTTTCCTCACCCGGCTCTCCCGGAGTTGCTTCTTTGCGGTGCCAATTGCCTATGCCGCCTTTTCCGCCCTTGGCAATAATAACTTCTTGTCCCTCTTCACTCAAATCACGCAAAAGAGAACCTGTTACGGCGTCTTTAATAGTTGTGCCCAGCGGAACGCGTACGATTATATCCTCTGCGCCCCTGCCTTTTTTATGGTTACTGCTGCCGTGGCCGCCGTGCGCCCCGGAAAAATGCCGGTGATACTGAAAATCCAGAAGCGTAAGCAGGTTGCGGTCTGCGCAAAAGATTATATCCGCCCCTTTACCACCATCTCCGCCATCAGGCTTGCCTTGACGCTGATACTTGTCGCGGTAGATACTTTTACATCCATTACCGCCGCTGCCGGCCCGTAGATTTATTTTAGAACTATCAATGAACATATTGATTTATACCAGCTGGAAAATTATAAGCCTAGATCAATAGACTTAATCTTAAGCTCGGTAAGCTGGGCACGGTGGCCTTTTTCCCAATGCGAATTCTTTCTGCGGCGATATTTATAAGCCGTGGTTTTTTCACCCTTGGTCGCCCCTAAAACCAATGCTTCAACTTTAGCGCCTTTGACATAAGGCTGGCCAACCTCTACGGCCTTACTACTGCAGACTAACAAAACCTTATCTAAGGTAATATTCTTGCCTTTTTCGACCAATTGCTTATCCACCTCGATAATATCATCTTTTTTTACACTATACTGTTTTGCTCCAACTTCAACTATCGCATACATTTGTCATCCTCCTTAAAGGTAACTAAAAATAAATAATTTAAGCTATATATTATATAACTCTTGGGATTGAGGGTCAAGACATATCTGACAAATCCGAACCCAATTTTAGGCTATTCTGATATCTTCTAGGTGCGCGGCTGGGTTAGAGATCAAATTGACTTTGATCCTGTATTTGCGCTCAATCGCGGCCAGGGCCTCCTTATCTTTTAAGATTTCATCAATCACAGGCGGTGCCAAAGTAACTGATGCCTGTTTTAAGGTTTTGCCCTTGAGATAGCGCTTAAGTTCTTTCAAAGCAAAAATTCCCAGGGTTTGCGGTGAGCGCAGCTTGCCTTTGCCCTTGCAATACGGGCAGGGATGGAAAGAAAGCATCTGCACAGTCTTGTGAATACGTTCACGGGTCATCTCCACTATCCCAAACTTGGAGATCCCTTCTATATCATATTTTGCCCGGTCGCACGACAAGGCTTTTTTCAAGATATTAAGCAACTCCCGGCGGTGGCCTTCGCGCTCCATATCAATAAAATCGACTACAATTATCCCGCCTAAATCGCGCAGCACCAACTGACGGGCAATCTCAAGCGCTGCCTCGGCATTAACCTTAAAAGCCATCTCCTCCTGGTTGACCTTTTTCTTAAAACCACCGCTGTTTACATCAATTACCACTAGCCCTTCAGTCGGTTCAATAATCAGGTAAGCCTTGGATTTCATATAAACATGGCTTTCAAAGATGCGATTAATCTGTTTCTCTACGTCTTTTGCGCCAAAAAGGTCATCCCCCCTGTAAAGCTCAACCCTTTTACATAAATAACTTAAGAAAGTGCGCATAAAATGCTGGATGCGGTAAAATTCAGGTTTAGAATCAACAATCAGCTTTGTAACATCTTCTGTAAAAGAATCCCGGATTGCCCGCAAGGCTAAATCATACTCCTCGTAAACCAAGGCCGGGGCCTTTTTACCTTGAGCTTCCTTCTCCAACCTTTGCCATAATTTATAAAGAAACTGCGCGTCGCGGGTCAACTCCTGCGCGGAACGGCCGCTGGCAGCAGTGCGCACAATAAAGCCTACCGGAGTAGGAAATTTAAGCCCTCTAAAAATATCGCGTAAACGCCGCCTCTCAACCTCATCTTCAATACGCCTGGAGATACCACCCTGCTTATCCATCGGCATAATCACTAAATACCTGCCGGCTAAACCAATCTGCGTAGAAAGACGCGGGCCTTTGGTGCCGAAAGATTCTTTGACTACCTGGACCAGAACCTCCTGGCCTTTCTTTACTTCCTTAATCGGAGTCTGCTGCGGTGATTCTACGGTTTCATAGGCGGATTCAATCTCCGATAAATACAGGAAACCGTTCTTCGGCAAACCAATATCCACAAAGGCAGCTCCGATTGAAGGCATCACCGCCTCAATCCTTCCTTTATAAATATTGCCGACGATCGTGCGGTCCTGCGGCCGCTCGATATGAAACTCAAGAAGCTGGCCGTCCTGAACTATCGCAACCCGTTTTTCCTGGGCTTCAGCATTAATTAAAATTTCCTTGGACATCTTTTACTTGTATCCCTTCTGGTAATTGTTTTTGCAGCCTATTTTTAAAATCTGCCGGCTCAACCGGAAATTTTAAAACTATGGAAGCTTCCTCATTCTCGCTCTCTAATCCTAGCTTCAAAGCTCTTTTCAAGCTTAATTTAGGATGCGGGCTGAAACCCTCTGTCATTTTAAGCGGAAGGTCTGCCCGGCGCATAGCGCGCATGAATAGGCGCATCAGGTCTAAATGCGAAATATAACGCATCAGTCCTTTCTTAGAAAAAATAAAATTTACTTTATACATTATTTCTTTTTCTTCTTACCATCTAAAGGTTCTTTCTTAATCTCAACAACTACCGGCCGGCCTAATCTCTTTTCGAGCTTAGCCAATTCCTCAGGAGTATAATCACCTTCTCTAATTATCTTAGCGGTAATAAAAATTAAAAGGTCAACCTTCTCTACATTGTCTTTATCACGGCCAAAAAGCTTTCCTACCCACGGCAAGTTAACTAAGAAAGGAATTCCTGTTTTTGTTTTGGTTTTAACATCTTTAAGTAGGCCGCCGATGACGATAGTTTCACCGTCATTAAGTAACACTTGAGTTTGAGCTTCCCGTACATCAATAATCGGATAATCTGTATCTGTTGATTCCGTCCCAGTAGTAGACGTGGCGGTAACACTAGAATTGGAAGAAGTAATGCTAGGATGAAGAATCATATTGATATAACCTTCCTCGCTTATCTGAGGAACAACATTAAGCCTGATACCGATTTCCTGATAATAATCTAATGTTTGAGTAACCGTTGACCCGGTTGTATCTGTTCCCGCTGTAACTGTAGATTGTAATATAGGCGTATGATACCCAACCAGCATAGAAGCCTCCTGATTATCAAGAGTAAGTATGCTCGGAGCAGACAAGGTATTCGTGTTAACATCGCTTTCTAAAGCGTGTATAATCACTTCAAACTGTGTGCCGGTTAATTTCTGGAATACAAATTCTCCACCAGCCGTATATGGATTAGAAGAAGTAAGCAAAGCTCCAGCAGTAGTTCCCAGAGAATGTCCGCCGATAGCCTGTGTGCCGCTTTCAATCGTTTGCGTGGCAATTGCTGTTGATTCCGCATTAGTTGAACTGCCCAACCCCCAATCAACACCCAGATCTTTTAATTTAGTTTCATTTACTTCTATAAACCTTGTCTCAACCAACACCTGCTTAGGTTTAACATCAATTTTAGGCAAAATAATATTACGTATTCGGTCCAGCGTACTAGCAGTATCGGTAATCACTAACATCTTGGATTTTATCGATGAATCAAATTCCGCCTTCTTCATTACAGTTTCACCTTTATCATTCTTTTCATAAGAAACCGTCTCCGGCCTGGATGCTCCTTCAGTGCTATTGCTCACGCCAGCCCTAGAAGCAGCCTCCCTGCCGATTTTAAATGTCCCGAATTGCCAACCCTTCTGGCCACGGCTATAAAGTACGGAAATTTTACCGCGCGGAGAAAGCAATGGAATAATAATCTTTTGCGCATCCTGAGCATCCAAAAACTTTAAAGTAACAATCTCAGTTTGCAAAGACTCCTCTGAAGCAATTTTGGCGATATTCTCAATTTTAGTCACCAATATTACATTACCCTGCCTCTGAGAACCAAAACCATAAGTCTTTAAAATTACGTCCAGGGCCATCTCCCAGGGCACATCGCTTAAACGCACTGAAATATTTCCCGCCACATCAGGCGTAGTAACGATATTGACCCCTGATTTATAGGAAATAATCTTAAGCACACTGGCAATATCCGCCTCCTTAAAATCCAGGGTAACATTCCCCTGTTCAGCCGGGCTTTGCGCGTTTTGAGTATCCTGCGCCGCAGCGTAAACATAAAAACAGAAAAATAAACTACAAATTAAAAATAACTTCCTTGCTCTCAAATCCCCTCCTATTTCTTATCACAGTCCTCGGCGATAATCAGGCCGCCGGTAGACATAGTATAAACTTTATTGCCGGTAAGATTACAGTTTATCGGAGCTGCCGAACAGTTATAACCGGTAGGCCCAAGCCGCTGGCAATCATACTCATAACCTCTAATCGCAGAAACAGCCAAATAATCCTTCTCCAGATAAACCGGATTGCCCTTGGTAAGCTGGTTTATATTTTCAGGATACACCCCTTTATTATCTTTGGCATAATTTTCTAACGCCGTATAGAAAAGCTTAAGGTTAACAAGCGCCAATGATTGATTGCGCTCAATATTATAAACAATAAACTTCTGGATCACCGTGCGCAGCAATAATGCGCTCAAACCTACGACGATCATAATCGTAACAAAGCTACGGGCCTTGTTGTTATTCATATTTAAGAATCCCTAAAAAAGCTAAAATTATTAATAAAAGCTATATTTTTGATTTTAACACAAAGAGGCTAATTAGCAATCACTTTTACCTATATTTCTCATCCAAATTACGTTGTCATTGTATAAGTGACTTTTACCTATATTTCTCATTTATTTCTCATTCAAATTACCTTATCATTGGCTTAAGTGATTTTTCTACTTTATCATTTATTAACCTCTTGGCCCTGATATGATTAGGGTTAATCTTTAATGCCTGATTTAAGGCGCGTTTTGCCTTAATTCTTTCCCCCATGTTCCAGTAAACAAGCCCCAAATTATAATAGTAGTCAGAAAGGCCGGGATTTAATTCCAGGGCGCGGTTAAAAGCACTAGCTGCCGCCTCCCAACGGCCCTGCTTAGCAAAATTAACCCCTAAATTATTATAAAACTGTTCGGCGCTGTCAATGTAACCGGAGTTTTTAAGGAAATCCGCAATAACCCTGCAGTCCGCGGCTTTGGCCAGGCCCATAATCTCCGTCAAAGATTCCAGTATTTGCAACCCCGCCGCATCAGGTTCATCTTTAGCATAATAAATGCGCGCCAGATTAAAATGCGCGAACTTAATCCGCGGATCAAGCCTTAAAGCCAACTTATATTTTTTGATCGCCTGCTCAGTGAGGCCCTCTGCTTCATAAATATTAGCGATGTTATTTTCTACCTCGCCTATTTTCTCGGGGGGACAGAAATTTTTAACAAATTCATACTCTTTTTTCGCTTCAGCAAAGCGCTTTAATTTAAAATAAAGGTTAGCCAGATTAAAACGCGCTTCAAGTAACCCCGGCTTGATCTCCAATGCCAATTTATACTCCTCTATCGCCTGCTCATTTAGCCCCCTAAGCTCATATTGCAATCCAAGATTATTGTACGCCTGAAAACTCCGGGGAGAATACTTGATGATATTTTTGTAAAAAACTACCGGGTTTGCCCATTCAAAATTGCCTCCGGAACTAAGCAGAACAAAAAATACAGAGAGCCCGGCAACAGCCAGGATAAACAGTTGCCTTCTTAAAACTTTATGCAAAACATAAGCTAAAAGCATAAAAAAACTGACTGAAGATAAATAAACAGAGTGCTCGGCGATAAAAGTATTAACAGGAAAGGCCCCGGATTGCGGAATAAAAAAAACTAAGGCCCAAAAAAACATAAAAGAGCCGACTTTATTCTTTGATGAATACTTTAATGAATACGCGCAGCTGATGATAATTAATCCAAGGCAAATAATACCAGACAAAATCCCCGCGTAACTGTCTCCCCGGGCAAGCTGGCCCGACTTATGCAAATCAACCCGCAAAAACCTTAACCCCGGATAAATTAAAGATACGGCAAAGAAAGGAACAGTCTTTTTAATAAAATAATACTTTTCCTTGAACTTTTCAGGAAATAGGTAAAATATGTAACCGCAAATTATAAAAGGAAGAGTAATCGCCGCTTCTTTGCTTAATAAAGCCAATATAAAACTGGCCACGGATAAGATATAAAATAAGATTGGATTTTTAACCCCGGATTTCTGGCTCCGGATAAACAACAACAAACAAAGTATGGCAAAAAAACCCATGAGCATCTCTGCCCGGCCGAAGATATAAACAACTGCCTCCGTATTCAAAAAACTGACAGCAAAAAAAACAGCCGTGGCAGCGGCAATAGGTAAACTTGCCAGCAAATTAAATACCAAAATAAATACTAAGCAGGATACTCCGGCATGTAAAATTACATTGCTCAGATGATAGCCAAAGAAATCCGCACCCCGGATAAAAGGGCTGGTAAAAGAGTTTAGGTCGGCAAGAAAACAGACTGCGCAGATTACCAAAAAAACTAGTGCATACTGCTTATGTATTTTATTGAAATTAATCACGGGGAAATGGCGTAAGTACTCCGCCTGTGGTAGCAGTATAAGTAACGCTTCCGTTTACCCCTGCTGTAACCGGAGCAGCCGAAAAGGCATAACCGCCTGGCCCCAGCGTGCAAGCGTAACTATACTCTCCGGAAATTGTAGTTGCTCCGGATGCATTAGCGCAATAACTTCCTGCTGAAGCAATAAATTCAGTAAGCTCAGTTACACTGGCAGGATAGGCGCCTCTATGCGATGTGGCATAATTTTCTGCGGCAATAGAAAGCTTACGCAGGGTTTCTTTTGCTGTTATTACGTTAGCTTTCTCAGTGGTTGTTAAATAAGGCACTGCGATTGCAGTTAATAAAACGATAATCCCTAAAATAATCAAGATTTCAGCCAGAGTAAAACCTTTCCTGTTCATTAACTCACCCCATACCTTTCTAAGGCTCAAGTTTAATTTCAAAGAATTCCTGCCCATCGCTCAAAATTACCCTGTCCCGTTTTATATCCACAACCACCTTATTGCCAAACCGGTCGCCTTTCTTAACCACCTCTGCGTCAATAATCGCCAGCGGCTTGATTTTATCCCAGACTATACCGGTTAAAACAAACCCGGGTTGCGTATTATTCTCGCTTACTATTGGAGCAGCGGTAAAAGGATCCCTTTTTAACACAATAGATTTGGCTTGCTGCTCAAGCAGATTATATAAACTTCTGCTGTCTATTTTATCCGTCTGATCAATGCCGGATAAATCAACTGCTTTAGGCGCGATGTTACGGCTATACGGCTTTTTAACCGCATTACCAAACACGAAAATCAACACCGCTAACAAGACTCCGCTTATCCCTAACTCGATTAAATCTTTCTGGCGCATTTTTAAATTAACAAATACAAATTAAACCCTATAGTAGAATGAACCTTCCCGTTAAGCTGGTTATCTTTTCCAATATTCAAACTAACCACACTGATAAACGCCGGGAGAATATTCTTTAGCTCCGTAAGATAATTTACCATATCCTTATAAAAACAAACCACCTCCAATGTTATCGGCAGATAGTTTGCCGTCTTGCCGTCAATAATCACTTGTTTTCCGGCTTCATCCAGGAATTCACTGCGTAATCCCGGCTGTAAAGAAACGATATTGATATTCATCTTACGCGCTATTTCCGGAATAAGCCTTAAACTCTCCTCTTCCTGCTGGGGAAATTTATTGCTTAAATAAAGCTGCCTTGCTTTCAGGATCCGGATTGCTTCATCCCTGCTTTGTGAACCGGACAAAAGCATCTCAATGCCTTGTATCTGCTGTTGCGTTAAGATTAATTCATTCTTAAGGCCGGAGATCTCCTTGCTGCTGGGAAAGTATAAAAATACCCAAAACAACAGGAAAACAAACAGCACTGCCGCGCTGATTATGATTATATTCTTTTGGCTTTGGGTTATGCTTATCTTTGGTAAATTCATTTTATTTAGCTATAATACACTCTATCTCAAAACTGTTTACCCCCTGGTCCTCTTTGGAATTGATCAGGTTTGCTTCCAGGACAAATTTTGAATCTTCCAGCGCTTTCATAAAATCCGTAAGTACCTTTTCTACTGAATCCCCGCTGGCAAGCACTACACCGTTAAGATGCATCGAGTGGCTCGCCTGGTCAAAATCAAACTCATTAAGCATGATACTTACCGGGATAACCGAACCGATTAATTTTAACAACCCGCTGGAAGGCACCTTCCCGGTATGGATCTTAGCGATAAAATCATCCCTTAAATCTACTGTCTGCTTTAAGGCTTTAATTTCTTCTACATTTTGTAAATGCAGTCTGGCTATTTTTAAGCGTTTTTTATAATCACGAATCTGAAAATTAATTGCAAACCAGGAAAAAGCCAGCATCGCTCCGATAGCAACCGCAGCAATACGCAAGGTGGCCTTCTGGATAAGTTCTATCTTCTGGCTTCTTATTTCAGGAGGCAGTAAATTTATCCCGGAAGTCGACAGGCTAAGCCCGATGGCGCTGGAAAGCTGGTTAGCGTCTGAAAAAAACTTTTCCGCGTCTACATTCCTGATATCGAGTGAACCCGGCAAGGGTAATTTCTCAACCCTGATTTTAAGTTGGCCCGCCAGATAACTATCAAGATTCTTCAGGCTTGCTCCGCCTCCGGTAATATATAAAACTTCCGGGTTGCCGGAATGGTTTTCAGAATTAAAATAGTCAAACGAACGTTCTAATTCCTTAGCTACTGTCTCAAGCAGCGGCCGCACGAGAGGAATAAGCTGTCCTGTCTTTATGCCGTCATCAAGCATAACCGTTTCATCAAGAGAGACCCCTTGTTGGCGCGTTAACTGTTCGGCTTTATCAAAACAAATTTCAACCTTACCCTTATCCGTCACCAGGGACCCGCATAAAGAAGCAGAAAACTTAGAGATAGAAAAATTCAGGCTTCTTACAAAACTCAATTTATTCTTTTGATAGATAGAAATATACGAATGGGAGTGGCCAATATCAAAGATAGCGCTGACTTGCGGGCTGGTGGATAAGGAATCCAGTATTCCGCAATAATTAAATACGCTGCTTGATACTTTCTGAGGCGCAAGTCCGCAGCCGATAACCGCAGAAACATATTTATTAATTACGTCTTTTTTGGCAAAAACGCAAAAAATCTCAACTTTCTTGGCGCCTTCACTATCCGCGTATTCACGGATAACCTGCAAATCCGATATGCTATCCTCAACGGCAAAAGGAAGTTCAGCCTTAAGCTGCCACTTTACCGCCTTAAGCAACTCATCCTTGGGCATATGCGGGAGGGTAAGCTTTTTAATAAAAATACCTTCGGGATCAGAAATGCTCAAATAGGTTTCTTTGCCGAATACGCTATTATTTTCAAGGATCTGTTTAATAAAAACGCTCAAACCCTCGGATGAGCTTGAGCTGGTGTCAAATTCCTTTAAAGCGTAAGCCAAGAGCCTGTGGGTATCTCCCCCCACCTGCAGGCAAGCTATCTTTACAAACGAACCTCCAAAATCAATACAGGTGATCCGCTTATTATTTTCCCTGAATTTTAAAAACTTGGACCACTCCATAAATCTAAAAAATTATAAACCGTATTTCTTGGTTAAATAACCGGATATCTTACTGCAACTTTTTTACAGCAATTGAAGTCGCCTGTTTAGATTGCCCCTGCCAATCATTATACGAACCTGTCCCGCTTATAGCAATCAAATTAATTTCGATCCTTCCTACTTGTGCTGGATAAACACCTGGAATATAATAATAAGTAAAAAGCGAACCATTGCTACCGTTACCACTTAAGCTTATTAATAAATCGGGACCGGAATCTTTCAAGTAAGTTGGAATATTTGTTGTATCGCCATCAACCGTACGTTTCAATCTATTTCCTACTAATTCAAAGGTAACTGTTTTATCGTCCCCGTTAAAAAAAACAATTTTGTTTGCATTATTAGTAGTGATACTCTTGCTAAAACGCAGCCCCATGGCGCCACTTAAACCATCCGCGCTTTTATCACCTTCAACCATAATACTCAAGGCATCCGTTGCCAATTTATCCATGTTCAGCTGATTTGGGATAAACACAGAATTCTTAACCGTATAAGCCATAATCCAGGCACCTGCCCCTGCCAATACCCCGATTATGGCAATTACCATAATTAATTCAATAAGTGTAAACCCTTTTTTTAGTCTCATTGCCCCCAAGTAACATTCTTAACAATATATGTTCTTATAGTAACTAACGGTGTTGCGCTGTCTGGCTTAGCTACACTAACAGTAACCAATTTTAAGCCTTCATTACTATTAGGCTTGGGTTTTGTCTCACTTACAGTAGTAATTACATTATAAGCATATCCCGAATAGTTAGAAGATGTAGTGCCTATAGCTATACTGGCATAGGGAGTGTTTAAAACTTCCTCCATTTTAAAGCGCGCTAAATTCAATGCCGAGGTGCGATCCTGAGAATCAAATACGCTTTGCACATGCTTAGCCAACATGATAGATATAGGCAAAGCAATAATACCGACTACAACTATCGTCATAATCAGTTCAATTAAAGTAAATGATCTTTTCTTACGGAACAGTTTGAAAAATCTCACCATAATCAGAAACATTCCCCGAAGCAATAGTATATGTGGCCTGCACGCTGCGGTATTGATTTGAGCCTGATGTCCTGCCCGTACTATTTATAGTTAGTTCTCCGACTTCGGAAGTCTGCGCACAAACAGATGTTTGCCGCGGCCAGGTTGTACAAGCAGTAGTGGTAATGCCACCAGTCATCACAAAACTTAAAGTAATATTAGCGCTGGAAATAGGATTATTAAATTGGATTAAGTTGAGAGGAAAAGTGGTGTTGGCAGGAATCGTGGTATTAGCAATATTTACAGTGGCAGGGCTGGAATATGCGCTTCCCGACCAAACGGTAGAGCCATTAAGCTGGATGTTAGCCATCCTATTACTACCAGTCCAGGTAACAACTATCTTGTTAATAGTAATAGGGCTGGCCGAAGAGTTCCTTATAGTCACTCCTTGCAAGATCCTACCATTGTCACCCAAATAAGCACCTGTCGCATTAACCACCAGAGAAGAAGTGCCACCCCCGCCGCCTCCTCCGCCTCCACCTCCGCTTGCAACCGTAGAAAGGGTAAAATTTATTCCGTCGATATTAAAAGTGCCACTAGTAAGGGTATGGGTAGAATCTTTGCGGTATTGGTATAAGGCGTAGTTAATCCCCGCCATGGCATTGTAAATACAACGCTCTTCTATTTCTGCGGAATCAATCTGCTTATACCAACCCACAATAAAAGTTGAAAGCCCTAAAACCGCAATAGAAACAAAGACAATCAGCATTATCGCGGCAACTAGGGCCAACCCTTTTCTTCTTTTTATCATGGTTTTATTTATAATACAGCGCAAGACACCTTAAGAAAGATCGCCCAAGACGCCTTGCGCTAAATTATTTTACCGCTTACTTAAAATCTCCGGTACCTGGAGTATAAGTATAGACAGTACCTGCAGGACCAGTATAAGTTAAACCGCTCTTAGTCCAGTCAGCGGTAATTCCACCCTGTCCTAAAACCGTATCAAAACAAGGAGTAGTAGCATTACAAGTTAAAGTAGCCGAATCCAAAGTTGCTGGATATGCCTTATTCTGCGCAAAATATGTATAGATACCGGCGCGCACTCCGCCGACAACGCCTTTTTCCGCTGCTGCTTTAGCTGATACCTGAAGATCGAAATATTTAGGCACGGCAACTGCCGCTAAAATCCCCAGGATCACAATGATCATGATTAACTCGATTAATGTAAAACCCTTCTTCATTTTACTCCTCCTTTTTTATATTCCATATTATATTCTATCTTTTAGCGCTCTTCAAGTATTTTAAAGGTACAGCGCAAAACACCTTACGCTAAATTATTTTACCGTTTACTTAAAATCTCCGGTAGCAGCTGTATAGGTATAGGTAGTTCCTGCTGGCCCGGTATAGCTTGTAGCAGTAGCCTTGGTCCAATCAGAAGTAATTCCGCCCTGCCCTAAAACCGTATTAAAACAAACATTAGTTGCGGAGCATGCAGCGTTAGTAGCTGAATCCAAGCCTGGTGTTGGAAATGCTTTATTCTGCGCAAAATATGTATAGATACCGGCACGCACTCCGCCGACAACGCCTTTTTCCGCTGCTGCTTTAGCTGATACCTGAAGATCGAAATATTTAGGCACGGCAACTGCCGCTAAAATCCCCAGGATCACGATGATCATGATCAACTCAATTAATGTAAAACCCTTCTTCATTTTACTCCTCCTTTTAAATTAACGCTTAACTTGCGATTTCTACCAATTTTCATAACCTTTAGTTGTTGAACCAATTACCCCTTTCCTGGAATCATAATAAAGACGGCTGCCAAAGGCATCTAACGGCGCCCCGTGTTCATCCTGTTCAAGCGAGCCTAAGAATTTTTCATTAAAAATAATTTCGTCCGCCTTAGACAGCCTGTGGCTTGATTGAATAAGCACCTTTAGATCTTCCGGGTAATAACCCTTTAACTCCTTATACAACACCAGCAGCATACGGAAATTATTTAACTGATAGCGCAGGGAAACCTCCCGGGTGTTTTGCGCAAGCCTACCGATAACTGCGCCGAATACCCAGATCAAAAACCCAATAATTGTCAAAGATACGGTTAAATCCAAAAGAAGCAAACCGCTTTTATCTTTCTTGAGTGAGCGAAACAAACGCATTATTTTTTAAAGATACTCATTAAGTTCCACATGGGCAGGAAGATACCCAAAGCCATAAATAAAACCGCCAGGCCTAAAACAAAAATCAAGATCGGCTCAATTAATGAGGTCAAGTTGTTAATTGTATAATCTACCTGCTCATCATAATAGTTAGAGACATGGATAAGCAGATCATCCAGCTTTCCGGTCTCTTCACCCACCGAGACCATCTGAGTTACTATCGGCGGAAACAACCCGCTAACCTTCATCGGCTCGGCAATACCCTTACCCTCCATAACATTATCCCTGATATTAGTTATGGCCTTGGAAACAACCTCGTTGCCGGTTGAGCCCGATGCAATATCCAGGATCTTCAGGATCGGAATACCGCTGCGCATAAGCGTACCGGTAATACGCGTAAAACGCGAAATAGAAAGTTTCAGCAACAACGGCCCAAAAACCGGGACTTTCAGTTTTAGGCTATCCCAAGCAAACCTGCCGATTTTAGTATTAATATACTGCTTAAAAATAAAGCGGGCTGCTACGCCAATAATAATTAACAACCACCAAAGTTTAGTTACCGCGTAATTAATCCCCAGTAGTATCTGCGTCGGTAACGGCAAAGCTGTAGCATATTGTGCATAAATCTTGGCATAACGGGGAACAACTAAAATAGTCAAGACAACAAAACCGATAATCATCGCAATTACCACAATTATGGGATACCGGGTTGAAGATTTAATACGCAGCCGGATGGTTTCATCATGCTCGCTTAAAGAAGCCAGCCTTTCTAAAACATCATCCAGCCTGCCGCTTGCCTCCCCCGAAGCAACCATGTTTAAATAAAGGTTGTTAAATATCTTTGGGTATTTCTCTAAGGCTCCGGATAAATTTGAACCGGATTCAATATCCCGGGTTATCTGGCTGATAACCTCTTTAAAAACTTTATTCTGTGCCTGTTCGGATAAAGCTTTCAAGGAAAGCAGGATTGGCAGGCCTGCCTTCTGCAGGGTTGCCAATTGACGGGTAAACATATTCAATTCAGAAAATTTTACCCGGATAGCTGAACTCGAAAATTTAGCGTTGCGGCCGGACTGTTTTACTTCTGTTATATAAACAGGAGTAAATCCCATCTGGATTAGCTTTTGAGCTACGGCATTTTCATCTTCCCCTTCCATCGCCCCGCGGGCCTCTTTACCGAACTTATCCCTGCTTTTATATTGGTAATTAGGCATAAGCTATTATTCTATTTCCGTAACCCTTAATATCTCTTCAATAGTAGTTAACCCCAGCCTTGCCTTTCCCAGCCCATCTTCGCGCAAACTCTTCATTCCCAACTCAATTGCCTTATCTCTTATCACATCCGCGGAATTCTTCTCTTCAACCATTTTGCGGATAGTTTCATTAAGCACTAATACTTCAAATATCCCGATACGGCCGAGGAATCCGGTATTCTTGCAGGCAGGGCATCCTTTTCCGCGGAAAAATTTTGCGTTGATATCCAAACCTAAATTCTGTAAAGCAGCAGGTGTAGGAATATACCCTTCTTTGCACTTCGGACAGATCTGACGCACGAGGCGCTGGGCAACAATAAGAATTAATGAACTGGAGATTAAAAACGGTTCAAGGCCCATATCAATTAAACGGGTTAAAGAACTAGGCGCGTCATTAGTATGCAAGGTTGAAAAAACCAAATGCCCGGTCAGAGATGCCTGGATAGCCACCTCCGCTGTCTCTTTATCACGGATCTCGCCGACCATGATCACATCCGGGTCCTGGCGTAAAATTGAACGCAGCCCATTGGCAAAAGTAATATCCGCCTTGGGGTTCACCTGAGTCTGGCGGATCAAAGGCAATTCATACTCAACCGGGTCTTCAATCGTAATAATATTTTTTTCCATAGAGCTGATTGTGCTTAAGGCAGAGTAAAGCGTAGTAGTCTTACCGCTGCCGGTAGGCCCGGTAACCAGGATAATCCCGTTTGGCTGCAGGATCATTTTACTAAAAATTCCCAGATTTTCCTGAGTAAAACCCAAATCTTTTAATCCTAACAAAATAGACGAGCGATCCAGCAAACGCATAACCACATTCTCGCCGTGCACTGTAGGAAAAGTAGAGACCCTGATATCTAAATCTTTATTTTCCAGCTTTACGCGGATCTTGCCGTCCTGCGGCCTTCTGTTTTCGGCGATATCCATCTCTGCGAGAATCTTAATCCTTGAGATAACTGCGTTTTGCAGTTTTTTCGGCAAGGAATGCACTTCATGTAGAATCCCGTCAATACGGTAGCGCACACGCAAAACCGTAAGCTCCGGCTCAATATGAATATCCGACACGCGGTCCTTAACCGCTTCGGAAACTAAAATATTTACTAATTTTATTATCGGCGGCTCTTCCGCAACCTCGGTCAAGGTTCCCTTATCAGCCAACAATTTCTTGCTTTCTATTGTCTTAATAATCTCCTCAACGGAATTGCCCTGGCCATAATAAAAATCTAAGACTTTTTCAATACTTTTTGCAGAAACCAGCACCGGGTCCACAGTACCCACCCTGCTGATCCTGCGGATATGGTCCAACGCCTGGATATCGCTCGGATCCACCATTGCTACCGTTAAAGTATCCATAATCTTAAAAAGCGGCACCGCCTTATATTTGATAGCGACGCTTTCCGGAATAAGCTTGGTAAGTTCAGCGTCAATAACATAGTCTCCCAGGTTCATATATAAAAAACCTGAGGCATTTGCCCTGGCCTCAGCAATATCCTCCTCGGTAATAAAACCTAATTTTTCCAAAGCCTTTTCAAGCTTGATCCCTGTACGCTTTACCTCATCCTCAGCCTTCTCCACCTGCGCCTGGGTAATTAGGTTCTGTTTTAATAATAAATCAATTATCTCCATCTTGGCTCCAGTTTAAATTAAAGCGGCCTTTTCCATTTCTTTAAAAGTTCAGCCACTTTACCCAAAAGAATATCCGGTTCAAACGGCTTAACTATATAAGCATCCGCCCCTACTTCTTTACCTAACTTTATATCGAGCTCCTGTGCGCGTGCCGTAAACAATATAACCGGTATATGCCTATACTTTTCATCAAACTTAAGCATACGGCAAACTTTATAACCCTCAATTTTTGGGAGCATGAGATCAAGGATAATTAAATCCGGTTTTTCAGTTCGCGCCTTATCCAAACCCTCTTGGCCGTTGCAAGCGGAGATAACTTGATAACCGTTCGCTTCCAGCCTGAGAACAAGCATCTCCGTAAGATCTGTTTCATCGTCAATAACTAATATCTTTTTAATCTCGCCCATCGGCGTAATCTTTCTTTGCTAATATTTCTTAAATCAATCCAACCTTATTCATCAGATCCTGAAGATTATTTTCCCCATCCGGATAAACAGCTAAGTTAAAACTTATCTTTATATCATTAACAAGGTTATTATCTTCAAGGTAACTCTTTAACGCCTGCTCAATCCTGCCCTGCACAATAAACCCGTTATTTTTGTCGCAATCGCGCATGATAACAAAAAATTCATTCAGGTATTTCAAAACCAAGTCTTCGCCCCTGTACAACTGAGACCTGATAATCTTGAGCAAATCTTCCGCTAAACCATCATAGATGTCTTTTATTTTATCAGAATAGCTTAAAGTTACAACAGCTAAAGTCACATTTGTACTGGACTTAATTACATCATCAATAGTATGTCCAATATACTCCTTGGCGATTTCACCCTCAGAATATTTGGGTAGGGTAAAAATAAATCTCGTGCCTTTGCCGGGCTCGCTTTCCACCCAAATCTTGCCTCTGTGCAATTCAACCAACCCCTTGGCAATAGAAAGCCCCAAACCCGTGCCCTTTTCCCCTGCTCCGGGAATACGCCCAAATTGCAGAAACTTAGTGAACACTTTAGGCAAATCTTCTGCTGCAATGCCGATACCCGTATCGCTGACCGTAAACTCCGTTTCATACTCTCCTTGCTTCAGCGAAATATCAATATGCCCTTTCTCGGTAAATTTCAGGGAGTTACCAATCAAATTAGTAAATACCTGCATCAGCCTGTCTTCATCAGCATACAAATTTAAACTTTGCCCCTTGGGTAAATTAGCCCTGAGTTCTAAGCCTTTTGCCTTCGCCGCATTTTCAAATGAAGAAATCACATTTTTTATCAAAACTCCAAGATCAACAATCTTCTTTCTCAACTCTACCTTACCGGATTCAATCTTAGAGACATCCAGGAGGCTATTAATAATTCTGGCCAGGCGGTCAATATTATTCTTAGAAGTAGTAAGGATTTTACTTTGTTTGGAATTAATACTGCCGGTTACTCCATCCAAAACCAGGCTGATACCTTCCTTGGTTATGGAAAGCGGAGTACGTAATTCGTGAGATACTATAGAGACAAAATCCGACTTTAACTGGTCCAATTTTTCCAGTTCGATATTTTTTTGCTTTAACTCTTCCAGCATCCTCTTGCGCTCGGTAACATCCTGCATCACCCCCACTAATCCGGCAATCTTTCCATCCGGCCCGGGATAAGTGGACTTGCTTAAAAGCATGATATGTTCTATGCCTTGCACATCCAGTAATTCAGTTTCATAAAACTTAGAGCCGCCATCAGGTAGGCTGAACAACTCCACATCCATCCGGCGATTAACTTCCCCCTGTTTCGGAGGATTAAGATCAAACTGGGTCTTTCCGATTACAGATTCTTTTGTTAATCCGAAGAACTGCGCAAAAGCAAAATTACACCCTAAATACACACCTTGGGTATTTTTGTAAAAAACCGGGCTGGGGATATTATCAATTAAGGTCTGCAGGTGCTTTTGGGAAACAGCTATTTTTTCGGCAGAGACGCGATTAATCTGGCTGATGATAAAAAAAACAGAAAATAAAATAAACATGCAGAAACTGATCAAGATACCAAGCAGGCGGTGCCGGAACATCTTCTGCTGCCATATCCTTGCATCCATATCCATGCCAATCAAGGCGACCATTTTATTACTTTTTAAATCGACAACCGGAGAAAAAGCGGAAACCCAGCTACCCCATCTATCAGTATAAGCATCAATAATAAATGTCTGATGGCTGAAGAACTTATTCTTTAACTCCGGGGTTGCCTCTTCATAAACCTGGCCCGGAGAGGCACTATCAGCGGAAGAATCCGGCGTTGAATCAACAAGAAAGATTATCTTACCGTTATCAAAACGCATTAAATAAACATATTTCAATTCAAAATTAGCCTCATTTATCGCCTTAAGCTGCTCCTTGAGGCGCTCGTAATCAGGAGTGCCCCTATCCGCTGGCGTTGCAGTAAGTGTTTCCACACGACGGAAATTAACCGCAGAGGAAGCAGTATTAACCTTAGCCGACAGTTCATCTACATTGGACTGCCGGAAATAAACGCCGATCTTCTGGGTAATCAACCAACCTAAGATTATCAGGATCAGATAAACGGATACTGTTAAGAAGACCCGTTTTCTTCTTTCTTTACCCGACTTATCCCTATCCAGCCACCCTTGTACAAAATACCAATATGTCAGGACAGTAAACGCAACACACGTAACTAAAGTAGAACGCAGTAGTTGTATGGGAAAACCAAAAAACCGGGCAAAATTATCCTGATTAAATAACGTGTAATTAAGCAAAAGAGGGGGATTTGAGGTTACAAGTTGGGTAAAAGAATAGGCCCCGATAAAGAAGCCCAGGGCGCCGATCAAGCGGTTCTGGATATCCTTGAATTTTAAAGCATAAAATATTAAGATAACTCCTGTGCTAAACGCGCTGACAAAACCTAGAAAATAACGGCAGGTAAAATTTAAACCATTATCTTTGCCAAAATACCATCCTGAATAAACCAATAGCAGCCAAGGAATAAAAAACCACTGGCCTAGAGGTTTCTTTTTAAAAGCTAAGAAAGAAAGCCAGGAGAATTCCGCTAGAAAAACAAACGATACAAATAGGACCGCTAAACGCACCAGCCTGAAAAAATCGATATCACCAATGGCCAAAGCCCATAAATCCAGCCATTCGTTAATCGCATGGACAAAACCGAACAATCCCAACCAAAACCAGGGTAATTTTGTTTCTTGAGTTTTTATTAATAGCAGGCAGGCGGCGGCGAGGATAAAAAAACTCATCCCATAGATAAAAAAGATATAATCCATCTGGGATTTAAAGAATTCTATCATGAATTTATTCTACATTAATAATACCGCTTTGCAAGTAAAATCCGAGTAGACAGTGTATATAACTAACCTAATCTCATTGGGTTACAAAACAAATATATTTTAATTAACCTTGGCAGTTACATATACATACTGCAGAATTTTGCTGCCGGGATTCTTGACATTATGCACGGTATCCAGAGGGATATATACAAAGGTGTTTTGAGCAGCTTTAACACTCTTATTCTTACCATAATAAATAATAGCCTTGCCTTTAATAATGATAATCACCTCTTCCTTATTATCCGTTCTATGCTCTCCAATCGATTCCCCAGGCTTCAAAGCTACGAATCCACTGCACAGCCCCCCTTGCTTAGTTGAATCACCAAATAAACGGACAAACCTTTGCCTTCCTTTTAATTTAATAGAAAAAACTTTTCCCGTAGAATTATTTTTCTTCATTTTAATACTCCTCTTTGTGATGCTCCAAATGTACACCTGCCTGTCCGGTAGGCAGGTGCGGATGAACATGTACCTTATCTTTATGCCTGTGGCTATGAATATGCACGAGGTTATTTTCGCTAAGCAAGTTTGCGTCATTCAGAATAGAATCCGGCCGGCCAAATTTAACTATTCTTCGTTCCTGCCCAAAAACATAAACCATATCTGATATTTCTTCTACAATATGCAAATCATGCGTGGAAGTAATGATTGTCTTGCCGGAAATATTCTCATCGATAAGCAAATCGATTATGTGCCTGCTCGTCAAAGGGTCAAGCCCGGCTGTCGGCTCATCCAGGATAAGAATGTCCGGCCCAATAATCAAAGTGGAAGCTAATGCTACCTTACGCTTCTCTCCTATGCTTAATTGATTTGGCGATCTATCCAGTAAACCCGCAATACCTAATATAGTTATGAGTTTTTCCAGCCGCTTTTTGATTTCATTTTTATCAAAACCCAGCTGCAAAGGTCCAAAAATAATATCTTCCTTAACAGTAGGGCAAAATAATTGGACATCCGGATTTTGAAAAACAAAACCTACCTTGCGCCTGAAGTTTCGGGAAAATTCAGGATCATTAAAATTCTTTTCATTTAACTCTTTAGCGCAAAAGCTTACCGCTCCGCTATCCGCAAAAATAAGCCCATCAAGCAAATGCAGGAGTGTAGATTTACCTGAACCATTTGCACCGATAACGCTGACCTTCTGGCCAGCCTCAATGTCAATATCCACAGCAGCTAAGGCCGGAAATTTACCCAGATAAGAAAACCAGACGTTTTTTAATGAAAAAAGCGGATTACGCATATCCCCGTTACTCCTGCAAATACCAACCACAACCAATCCCTTAAACGTGCCTTAAAATCGCCCAATACATACGGCTCACCGCTGTATCCGCGGGAAAGCATGGCCTTATATACATCTTCATTTAATTGATATGAACGCGCCCAAAGAAAAGCAATATTCCAGCCAACTATTTGCTGCCCCCTTTTATAATCTACCACCGTACCCACCCTGCTCTTAATGGCAAAGTAAGTATCCTCAATTATCCCTATAAAAAGATAAATGTAGCGGTAACAGATTCCTAAGATCATAACAAAAGTCTGGGGGATGCCAAAAATACGTAAAACTTTTAAAAGTTCAAAATGCCGCGTGGTAATACTTAACAACACGGCAAAAGACACCGTAGCAGCAACACGCAAAACAAATAATAAAAAGGTCAATGCCCCGGGCCGTGTAACTACCAGCGCCAAACCCGCGGCTTTAAAACTAATTAACTCCTCCCCGGGGGTAAAATTATTGAATAGCGCAGGAAACGCGATAAATAAGGAAAATAGCGGGATGAATACCCAGGTACGTTTTAAGAAAAAACCTAAGTTAATTTTGGAGATACAAGCCAGGAACAGGCATAGTAAATACAAACATAAAATAACCTGGATGTTTCTGGCTAACAGTGTTGCGATGATAAAGAAAACAAAACTTAATATCTTTATCCTCGGGTCTAAAGATTGCATAAACCCGCGCCTTAAGGCGTATTCCTCAGCAAATATAGAGTTTTTAAGAAATGATAAAACCCCGCTATTCTTCATCTGCCTTATTTTTTACCCTCATCTTCTTTTTCCGGAAACCTGCCGCAAGAAAAACGCGCTCCTTCAGGGCAAAACCCTAGAGAGCTACACTTGGCTCCTGCTTTAGAAAATAGCAAGGGTAAGCATCTTTTGCAATCCGCCAGCATCTTCTCCGCTAATTTACGGATTTCCCATTGCGCCCGGGAACAACAACGGTGCTTAAAAAAATGCAACAACTCGCGGCAATTCATCGTAACGACGATTTTTGTTTCCGCAGCCTGAGGCAGGACGAAACGCGCGTCCTGATTGGCTGTTTCTCCGCTTAAACCTTTCTCCGCTAAAAGCCCGGATATCCTGGTATAGCTTTTCTGGATCAGATCCATTATCTTATCAAACTCCTCCCTGGCCAAAGGATTAGCTTCAATAGATGGCGGAATAATATAATCAAAATCGCTTTCCTTGACATAACGCTGGCTCTGCTGAGAATACGAAGCCAGGCGATGACGCACAAGCTGATGCGTCAACGCGCGGGATACCCCTTCAACGGCAAAAGTAAACTTTACATGTTCTAAAGGGCTTTCGTGGCCTGAAGAAATTATTTTTTTGATAAATGCCGCCTGTTTTACCTGGTCATCTTTTATTTTCTCAAAGATATCCCCGGCGAAACTTTCTGCGTAACATTGGCGACAGGCACAATATATAAGCGCCAGGGCATTCTCTGTCACATCCAACAATTTTACATTCAAAGTTGTTTTAGGCATCTATTCTCTCCTCTTGTTTTATATAATTGTTTAGCAATCCATATTCGGAAGCGGCATAAGAACTGCGTACATAGGGACCGCTTTTTACATAACTAAAGCCCCGCTTTAACGCCTCTTCTTTATATTCCTCAAAAACATCCGGATGCAAATACTCCTGCACCGGAAAATGTTTATTACTTGGCGCAAGATACTGGCCAATACTTAAAAACATACAACCTACCTGAATAAGGTCGTCGAATACCGCAAAGACTTCTTCTTTCTTCTCTCCCAACCCGAGCATTAATCCAGACTTGAGGGCAATCTCAGGCATAATATCCCTTAAACTCCGTAACACCCCTAATGACCGCTCAAAAGATGCGCCGTTTGGCCTTACCTCTTTATATAAGCTCGGCACTGTTTCTATATTATGGGCAATAATATCCGGACGGGCACCTGCAATAATTCGTAAAGACTCTTGGTTAGTATTAAAATCTGGAATAAGCGTTTCAATTGAAATCTTACTGCCTATGCCACGCAAAGAAGAAATAGTTTCCGCAAATGTCGAGGCACCTCCATCAGGCAGGTCATCGCGGGTAACACTGGTAATCACCACATGCATCAATCCTAACTTTTTCACAGCCTCGACAATACGCCTTGGCTCATCAGCATCAAGTGCAAGCGGCTTTCCCTTAGCTACCCCGCAAAAACGACAGCCACGCGTACAAATATCCCCAAGGATAATAAATGTCGCCTGGCGCTTGTTAAAACATTCGCCCATATTCGGACAAAGCGCTTCTTCACAAACAGTATGCAGCTGTAAATCCTTAAGCATACCCTTAACCTGGCTGCAATCCCTGAGTGAAATCTTTTTATTAAGCCACGCCGGCTTGATCATATTGAGCACCCTCTTCTTCTGTAAAGCTCACTCTGTATACATGCGCGAAAGCATCAATAAGCTTCTGTTCAAGAATCCGCTTTTCCGGAAGAACCGTTAATTCCTCATCTAGCGCCGTAGCTACCAAAGAAATATTATCCGGTAAAAAGTAAACATAACGGCGCAAGAAAGCCCAATCAATACTCAGCGGAATAGAACCATGTTGAAATATCGCCTGGCGCCTGCGTTTCTGGGCATTACCGCCTATCTTCCTTGAGCCGATAACAATATCATATTTTTCATGTGAAGCACTGCATAATTGATGCGGCAGGCTTTTATTCTTAAAATCATCCGATTCAAGCGCAAAAGAAGCGTTTAAATTAAGGGATTTGTAGAAATATATCAGGAAGGCACAAATCTTGCGGTAAGAAACGAAAACGTTTTTATCCTCGCCTATGTCTTCTTTTGAACAAGCAAGGCTATAGGTAATTTCATGATTATGAAAAAGCACGCCGCCTCCGGTAATTCTTTGCGCAATCTGCACACCGTCACGGTTGCATTGCTTTAAATCAACCTGAACTTCAGGTTGCTGCGAAATGCCATAAGTAAAAGAAGGCGCCTGCCATCCATATATCCGTAGCACCGGAATCCCCTCTCCGATATAACGGTAGAATATCTTTTCATCCAACGCCATATTATATTCGGCGCTTTGCGGCAGACAACGGATGAGCCTAAATGTCTTCATGATTTTCTTATTTGGGCTGCCAGCGCAGATTCGGTTCTCGGGCGGCTTTTGTTTCATCGAGCCGTTTAACCGGCATAGAAAGTGGAGCTGAACGCAGCGCCTCAGGATTGGTTTTAGTTAGCGTTGCCGCTTCAATCATAACCTCAATAAAAGCATCAAGTGTTTCTTTACTTTCAGTCTCTGTCGGCTCAACCATCATCGCCTCTTTTACGATCATCGGGAAATAAATTGTCGGCGGGTGAAATCCTTTATCAATTAAGTATTTGGCGATATCTAATGCATGCACTCCTTGCTCTAACTGTTTTGCCGCCGATAACACACATTCATGCATACAGCTATTGCCGTAAGCCGGCGCATAATAATCTTTCAAGCGGGCAAGGCAATAGTTTGCGCTTAACACCGCGTTTTCACTGGCTTCAATAAGGCCGCTTCTTCCCAGGCTCAATATATACGCGTATGCCTTTAAAATTACTCCAAAGTTGCCATAAAATGGGGCGATATAACCAATAGATTTATGCTTATGATAATCTAAAGCAAATGTCCCATCGGCCCGACGGATAACTCTGGATATAGGAAGAAAATCCACCAGCTTCTCACATACCCCCACCGGTCCGGCTCCCGGCCCGCCTCCGCCATGCGGAGTAGCAAAAGTCTTGTGCAGGTTAAGGTGTATTACATCAAAACCAATATCTCCCGGACGGCATTTTCCCAATATCGCATTGAGATTCGCTCCGTCATAATACATCAACGCCCCTACTCCATGCGCTAAATCCGCGATCTCTTTTATTTTAGGATCAAAAAGGCCAAGCGTATCCGGGCAGGTAAGCATAACCGCGGCAGTCTCTTTATTTAAAGCCTGCTTGTATGCCTGCATATCTAAAAAACCATCCCTATCTGTGGGAATAACTACTACCTTATATCCGGCAATCGCCGCACTTGCTGGATTAGTGCCATGCGCAGAATCCGGGATGATCACATGTTTCCTGCACTCTCCATTATTTTTATGGTATGCGGAAATCAACATCACCCCGGTTAATTCACCGTGCGCCCCGGCAAGCGGCTGAGTAGTAAAAGCAGACATCCCGGTAATCTCACTGAGCAATCTTTCAGTATTATATAATACCTCTAAAGACCCCTGGGCAAGCATCCCTCCTCCTGAAAGCTGAGGCAGTAAAGGATGCACATCGCTGAAACCTTCCATAGCGGCAACTTTTTCCGTAAATTTAGGATTATACTTCATAGTGCAGGAACCCAGTGGATAAAAATTTGTATCCACTGAAAAGTTCAGGCGGCTTAAATTAGTGAAATGGCGAACCACATCTAATTCAGAAACCTCAGGTAAGGAAGCTGCCTGTTTACGACAATATTTTTCAGCCAAGCCTGAAGCTATCGGCACATCTATTTCAGGTAATTTTATTCCATTTCGCCCGGGACGGCTTTTTTCAAAGATTAACTGCATAGCGCTGCCTCCAGGCTGTTGGCAAATTGCACAATCTCTTCTTTGGTGCGTTTTTCCGTAACCGCGACCAGAAGATAATTATCTAAACCCTTATAAAATCTGCCCAGCGGAAAACCGCAGGCAAACCCTTTATTAATCATCTGGCAGACTACTTCATCGGCATTCTTAGGCAGGCAAACAGTAAACTCATTAAATGTCGGCGCACTGCGTTTAACTTTTACCCCACCCACCTTATCTAATGCCGCCTTGGCAAATTCTGCTTTCTGGTAATTCAATTTGGCTAATTCCTGGAAACCCGTTTTACCTAAAAGCGAAGCATAAATCAAAGCACGCAAAGCACAAAGCGCCTCATTAGAACAAATATTGGAAGTTGCCCGCTCCCTGCGAATATGCTGCTCACGCGCCTGAAGAGTCAAAACAAAACCCCTTTTATTATCCTTATCCACTGTTGCGCCTACAATCCTGCCAGGCAGCTGGCGCATATGCTCTTTTTTTACCGCGATAAAACCAAGATATGGCCCGCCAAAAGATAGAGGTATTCCTAAGCTCTGACCCTCTCCGGTTGCAATATCTATACCCATCTCTCCCGGGCTCTTAAGCATCCCTAAAGAAACCGGATATACCGAAGCAATTGCCAGCGCCCCGCATTTATGCACGCGTTCTACTATATCGGAGAAATCATCCACCGCTCCAAAAAAATTAGGGTTCTGCACAATCACCGCCGCGGTCTTATCATCCAAATGTTTATAAATATCCTCCCGGCAAGCTTGTCCATGCACTACCGGTGTTTCTAAAAATTCAATGGAAAGATTGGATGTATAAGCATAAAGCATGGTGCGGTAAATTAAGCTCACCCCGCTATCAACAATTATCTTCTTTCTTCCGGTAAGCCTTACTGCCATCATCGTCGCTTCATAGAGCGCGGTACCGCCGTCATAAAGAGAGGCATTGGAAACATCTAAACCGGTTAATTCACAGATTACTGTTTGATATTCATAAATTGCCTGCAACCAACCTTGCGAACACTCAGGCTGATAAGGTGTATATGCGGTATAAAACTCCGAGCGTCCGGCTAAAGCATCAACCGCTGCCGGAATATAATGATCATAAAAACCTCCACCCACAAAATCTGTAAGGTTAGTAGCGTTCTTTCGGCTAAGCAGCTTTAAATACTCGATCACCTCAAATTCAGATTTACCTTCCGGAATATTAAATGACTTTGGCCTCAGCTCTTTAGGAATATGTTTAAAAAGATCATCAACACTTGCTACGCCGATAGCCTTAAGCATTTCTTTTTTTTCTAATTCTGTGTGCGGGATATAATTCATTTAGACAGGCCCTGTACGTATTCTTTATACTGAACAGAATTCATAAGCTTGCTTTTTTCTTCTAAGTCAGCGATTTTAATCACCGCAAACCACCCTGCATCATAAGCGGATTTATTTACCAACTCCGGATGATTAGTTAAGTCCGTATTCGCCTTAAGCACCTCACCTGAAAGCGGAGCGTAAACATCTGAAGCGGCCTTTACTGACTCAACTGTTGCACACCATTTAGACTGTTCTACCTTTGCCCCCGGTTTCGGCAGGTCTATAAAAGTAATATCCCCAAGAGCACTTTGCGCGAAATCCGTAATTCCTATGGTGGCTTTATCCCCAGCAAGCCTTGCCCATTCATGATCCTTAGTGTAGAGAAGATTATCCGGTATACTCATTTTATTTCTCCTGATTTTGCGCTGCCGTTTTTATAGAAAGGTTTATGCGTAACTTTCGCGTTTATTGAGATAGAACTCTCGCTAAGAATAACTTGCTCGCCTAGAGTGATTTGATCTTTAACATAACCCATCCCGATACCTGCCCCTAGGCTGGGTGAAAACGAACCGCTGGTTACTGCGCCGACATCCTGGCCTTTATAAATTATGCGGTAATTATGCCGGGGCGAACGCCGGGAATCCGCAATAAAACAAATCATTCTGCGGCTAACCCCATTTTGTTTTTGTTTTAAAAGCACGTCCTTACCAATAAACTCCTTCCCCCAATCAATAAAATAGTTTAAACCTGCTTCCAGTGGTGTAATATTTTTATCTATATCCTGGCCATAAAGGCTATAGCCCATCTCCAAACGTAATGTATCGCGCGCCCCAAGGCCTATCGGTTTAACCCGCTGGTCGCTAAGTAACTTCTCCCATAATTGTGGGATCTTATTATTCGGCATATACAATTCATACCCTAGTTCTCCGGTATAGCCCGTGCGGCTGATAATAATCTTCTCACCTAAAAGATTAAAATAACCAAAAGTATAATAGCGCAACTCCTTAATACTCGAGTCAACTAGACCCTTTAGTATATCTCCTGACAGAGGTCCTTGCAAATCAAGCTTACCTAGCGATTGTGAAACATTTTCAAGGCTTGTTGCGCCGGTTAGATTTTTTTTCAGATGAGTAAAATCTCCATCAGAGGTTGCGGCATTAACCACAACCATCCACTCTGTGTTATCAATCTTATAAACAAGCAGGTCGTCGATAATCCCCCCCTGCTCATTAAGCATAAACCCATAACGGCAGGCCCCATCCGGCATCCCCTCAAGATTAATCGTCACTAAATTGCCAAAGTTGCTTTTAGCTAAATCCGCCTGAACCATAAACTCGCCCATATGGCAGATATCAAATAACCCGGCGCATTTACGCACCCAGTTATGCTCCTCTATAATGCCGCTATACTGAATAGGCATCAGCCATCCGCCAAAAGGGGCAAGTTTTGCGCCTAATTTCTTATGCTGATCAAGAAGGGGTGTTTGCCGCAAGGTTGAATTTTCTTCCATTTTCTTTAGATTTAAACCTGGAGAATAAAACTGTATTTTAAAAGGGATTTGACTTATATTTATAACAAGAAAAGGCCTTCCTGTCAAATATATGTTTTTGAATCCAGGTAGGTTGCGTAGTCTTCTACCGATTCTTCAAGTGTTCTAAATTTATGTTTACAGCCGCAGGCACGCAGCTTAGTCATATCCGCTTGGGTAAAATACTGGTATTTATTCCTTATTTCCGGAGGCATATCGATATATTCTATCTTCCAGGGTATCTTGAGAGCCAAAAACATCGCACGGGCCAAATCATTCCAACTGCGCGCTACCCCTGTTCCCAGGTTATATATGCCGGAAACTTCAGGATTTTCATAGAAATAATACATCACTTCAACAGCGTCTTTTACGTAGATAAAATCCCTTTTCTGTTCACCGTCTGAATATTGCTTTAAATATGATTTAAAAAGCTTTATCGGCAAACCGCCCTTGATTTCATTAAACCGGCGGCAAATCACGCTCATCATTTCCTCTTTATGATATTCATTAGGCCCAAAGACATTAAAAAACTTCAAGCCCACCGCCCTCCCCTGATTGCCGTTTTTAAGCAGCCAAAGGTCAAAAAGCTGCTTGGACAGGCCATAAAGATTAAGCGGTTTTAAACGCAAGGTATTCTCATCGTTATCGCCGTAACCAAACGAACCGTCGCCGTATGTCGCAGCGCTTGAGGCGTAAATAACCTCTACCTCATGCTCAAACGCCCAGGAACAAATCCTCCTGGAATACTCATAATTATTACTCATCAGATAATCGCGGTCCAAAACTAAAGTAGAACTGCAGGCACCCAGATGAATAATATGCCTGGGTTTAGAGAAGCGGTTATTTTCCAGCAGCTTCAAGAATTTCTCTTTTGGGACGTAATCGTTAAAACACTTACCCAGGAGATTGCGCCATTTTCTTGAATCGTCAAGTTTATCCACGACAATAATATCATCTATACCCTGACTGTTAAGCTTGGCAAGAAAACAACTACCGATAAAACCTGCACCTCCGGTCAAAATATCCATAAGACTTTAAGGAAATTGGGGTCAGATCTATTTTTTATTCTTTTCTGCTTAAGAATTTACCTAATATGAATACCACTCCAACGCAAATAAGTATCCCCGCGACAGCAGAAAAAATATAAGCAAAGCTTAAGTTTAGCAAAGGTTTCTCCTCCCAACCTTTAAAGGCATAATCGGGAATCGGCGCGCTCCAAAGACTTGAAAGCTTTTCTAAGCCTTTAGGAATATACCCAACTAGCTCCCGCATTTCATCCGCTCCCCACTCACCCCAGGCAGAGCCGGCTTTGAAATGATCAGGTAACAACAACCCCAAAGGAGACAAGACAATTAATACGCCGATAAAAATCCAAAGTTTAGAAATAATCCTCATTAGATTTTCCTCCCTTCTGCCAAGAGCTCCGGAGCATGTTTTTGCAAATATTTTATTACCAAAGCAGTTACAATTGCCTCTACCCATCCAAAAACCAGCAGATGTTCCCCCAGCATAACCGGCAAAGCAACATTTAAACCATAAGGGCAATAAAGGGCCTGGCCGCTTGCAGTTTTATATAGCAGCGGCTGAATACCAAACATAAAACCAGCCATACTTGCGGCGATATTAAGCGCTACATATCCGGCGATTCCGGCAGCTATCACTCTGCGTTTTGAATCTATAGGTGTTTTATAACTAATTGCTTTATAAATATAATATCCGGCAAAAGGAAACACAAACGCCATGTTAAAACAGTTTGCGCCTATGGCAGTAATCCCGCCGTCTCCAAATAATAGCGCCTGGATTACAAGCGCTACCGTAATGGCAATACATGCAGCCCATGGCCCAAGAAGTATTGCTACAAGCACCCCGCCCACCGCATGGCCGGTAGTACCGCCGGGTATCGGCACATTAAACATCATAATCACAAAACTGAATGCCGCCCCTATTGCCAACAAAGGTACCTGTCTGGCATTAAGAGTTTTCTTAACAATACGCGAAGCAGCTGTCCATAACGGAAGCATAATTAAATAAAACAACCCGCATGTCCCCGGCCCCAAATATCCATCTGGTATATGCATTTACCCCTCCTAAAAAGTATACACTCCGGTTAAAACCACAGAATCATTGGCATCCGCGTTGATTCCACATACCACTCTCTGGTATGCCAACAAAAACTGCACTTTATCACATGACCAGCCAATACCCGGAGAAATAATCAAATAGCTTGAGTCGGTTGAAACAACCCTTTCCCCGTCCTGCCAGGTATCCCCCTGTACATACCCATTCGCCTCAAGCATCAGGTTAAAACCTTTAGGCAGAAAATATTCTACCCCCACGTCATAGTTAGCATAACTGGCGTACCTTGTCTTTACCCCATCAACCATGACTTTTTGCGGAAAACTAAAGATAGCATCAGCATGGAATATAAATGGCTTCAGCTTTTTGCTTAGGTTAAAACCAAACCCGGGATCCCAGGAACCAGTACCCATAGAATCAGTTTCTAACTTATCTGGATTTAAATGCTGGTATTTGCCGGTAGGCATTTTAAGCTGGAACATGCCCACTAAATGAGGAATCCACCCTTCTTCCTCCAAAGCGCAATAACGCAGGAACAAATAGCTATCCCCAAAACCACTCTTACTGGCACTGGCACCATCTACCCTAGCGTAATTCTGCTGGTAAACTGCCTGAGCATCAATCTCTAACCTATCGGTAATACCATATTGCATAAATAACTGCTCCTGATATTGATACTGCTTATCCCCTTTATTTAAACTGTGATATTTACCGTCTGCATCAAAAGTACCCCTTGTCCGGTTGTAAAATAAAAACGGCTGCATCACAAGCTCGCCTTTAGCGCAAAGCGGTGCTGTCCAAGTAGTAAGCGTGCCTGCCGAAACAGGATTCCACTCTTCCTGCATCGGTGCATCTTGCGCGTAAGAAAAGGCAATAAAGCAACTTAACAAAACCATTATGATTAAAATCAGACGTAGCATTTTTACTCCTTTCTGTGCTATCAAAAAATATTTCGTGCTACTTATAACCAAAAAAATAATACCTAGATTCCATTGCCTGCGCTTGACATGCTTAATGTCCCATGCTTAACCCCCTTTACTGATTTTAAGCTATCCGCCAGCCTCTGGGCCTGTTTAGGGTTCCCCTTTACCGCGATTATCTCTAAACAATTATCATGGTCCAAATGAATATGCTGGGAAGAGATGATAACCTGGCCAAAATCATGCTGGATATCCATAAGCTTATTTACCAGCTCCCTCTTATGGTGGTTATAAATTAAGGTAACTGCCCCGGCAATCTCATGATTACCCTGCCACTGCTCCTGAATCAGTTCCTGGCGGATTAAATCACGGAAGGCCTCGGAACGATTGGTATACTTCTTGTCCTTGATCAAGCGGTCAAACTTAATCAAGAGATCCTTCTCTATTGAAACCCCGAAACGCATTAACGGCATAATTTTTTCCTTAAATGATGTGCTACTAATTTAAAAATAGTAGCATATCAGGTTTTAACTGTCAAGGCCTCTTTTTTCAAAATAAAGAAAACCGGGATAGCCAGCAATTCAACAGCAATACTTATTACTATAACCGCAAATATAGAATGCTCATAAAGCAGTCCGCAAAGCGCACTGCCGATAAAAATCGCCAGGCCATAAGCAGTATTAAATATTCCGTAACCCGTCCCCCTCTTCCTTAGCGGAGTAAGGTCGGCAATCGCGCTTTTCATAACTGTTTCATGCGCCCCCATAACAACTCCCCAGATAATTGCGCCAGCCAAGGCGAATGAAAACTTTGTCGAGAAAACAAATGCGGGTATAAATAACGAGAGAACAGGGATAGCAATCAAGGTAATCAGGCCGGCCTTTTCATTATCACGCCTGGCTTTAAAAATATCATATGCCTTACCAATAATTAAAGCCGCTACGGCATCAACCCCCATGGCTAAAGCATAAAACAAAGGGATCTGTGCATCACTTAAGACGTGTCTGGCCTTAAAGTGATACCCGATTAAAGCAAAATTAGCAAAACCAAGGGTAGTTATAAAAGTAAAAACAGTATAAATCCAGAAAACTTTGCTTAGTTTATCTGTTTCCCGAGGTTTAGTTACAGAAACCTCTAAAGTTTCCGGATTAGGCACACGCCGATAAGCAAAGCTGATACAAAGCATAACCAATATCAAGGGAATCCAAAGCAATGAATACCCATGCTGATAATCTATTAGCGACCTATCCCCTTTACCGAGAATCACAAACAGTACGGTAAAAATTAATGGGCCAATGATTGCACCGATCTGATCAAGCACCTCAGCTATGGCAAAACCAAAACCTGTCCCTACCTGTTTAGTGGCTTGAGACAGGATAGTATCTTTTGCCGGGCTGCGCAAGGCTTTACCCAATCTCTCTATAATAATAAAAACAACTGCCACCTGCCAAATTCCGGTTAAAGCAAGCAACGGCACGCTAACCAATAAACCATAACCGATAAAAGTAAATAACCAATACGCTTTGGTCTTATCGGAAAAATACCCTGAGGCCAGGCGTATGGCATAACCTAAGAATTCGGCGACCCCGGCAACCAAGCCCACTACCGCGGCATTTGCTCCCAGGGTTTTAAGGTATGGGCCATTGACGCTGCGCGCCCCCTCATAAACCATATCACCAAAGAGGCTCACTAGGCCGAAAAGAAAGATAAGCTGGAATGCGGTTCTCTTTTGATTATTCATCACAGTTAAATATTATAGTTCCGATAATAAAACAATGATATTATTATAAAATAATTAGCGCGCTTGACAAGGATTTTAAAAGAATTTAGTTTATTAACTAACGGTAGAATTTTGGCTTGGGATATTTATACGGTTTCTTGGCCTGGCCATGGTTTGACTGGCCGTGTCTTGGCTGCCCATGATTAGACTGACGGCCAAAAGAACGACCGGAATGCTGGCTTGAGTTTTGGTTGGATTCACAAAACTTATCAAGAGTAAGCTCAGGGTGTTTTGATACAGGCAGGGTAGCCTTGATAAGCTTCTCAATATCACGCACATCATGCCCCTGATCGGGGGTAGCGAAGGAAACAGCGTGGCCCTTATGCCCTGCGCGGGCAGTACGCCCGATACGGTGCACATAATTTTCCGCATCCTCAGGCAAATCATAATTAAGTACCAGTTCAATCCCGGTAACATCAATTCCCCTAGAAGCAATATCAGTAGCAACCAACACCCTGTATTTACCGGATTTAAAACCTTCTAAAGCTTCCCGGCGCTGGCTAAGGGAACGGTTAGAATGGATCTCAGAAGCAGAATGCCCCATATCCCTGATTGACTTAACTATCTTTCTGGCATTATGTTTAGTGCGCGAAAACAAAAGTACTGAACCATGATATTGCGCAAGCAGTTTCTTAAGCAATTGTGTTTTGGCCTCTTTTTTTACGATAAACAACTCTTGGGTGACCTTTTCACAGGTCGTCCCCGAAGGAGCTATCTCAACACTTAAAGGCAATTTCATATATTTAGCAGCGATGCTCATAATCTCTTTAGGCATAGTTGCCGAAAAAAGCATAGTTTGCCTTTCTTTAGGCAGGAAGCGTAATATTTTTTCTATTTGCGGAGCAAACCCCATATCCAGCATACGGTCTGCCTCATCAAGCACAAGCATAATCACGCTATCCGGCAGGAAATTCCACTGCGACATATGGTCAATCAACCTTCCCGGAGTAGCGATTACCAAACGGGGATCTTTTCGCAAAGCCTGTACCTGAGGATCCATAGGCGCTCCGCCAATAAGGCAGGCAGTCTTCATGCCAAAAGCATGGGCAATCACACGACAAGCCTCATCAATCTGAATAGCCAATTCCCTCGTCGGAGCAAGCACTAACCCTATACCTTTTTTCTGCACCAGGCGCTGCACCATAGGGATGGCAAACGAATGCGTTTTACCGGTTCCGGTCTGGGCAATACCCACGATATCCTTGCCTTCAATAGCCAAAGGAATTGCCTTTAACTGGATAGGTGTCGGCACCTTAAACTTCATATGCTCTAAAATATCCAGAATTTTAGGGGCAATACCTAACCCATAAAAACCCGTGCCGACCTGCGCAGAATTATTTGTAATTATCGTTTTATTCATCAAGCATCCTTACTTGCCTTAATTTTACTACCATAAGCCAACAAACCAAGATGGATATGGCAATAATCCTCATGATTATAAATACTTAATATATGTTTACAGTGCAAATATTTGCACTTCCTACCTTTAAGTGAAGTTTTTATCTTCTTGATAGACACCTCCTAGACCACAAGGGCACACCGGCCGCTTCCTTTCAGGCCGGGTGATAGACCCAAAAAAGCCGCAAAGGTTAGTTGCCCTCTCTTTGCGGCCTAAACTTAAGATTTCCCTAATCTTTAACTTATTATACCACTTTAATCAGGATTGTCAAACATAAAGACTTTACCCCAACAAGTCCTTTACCTTACCTAACAATACCTGAGGCTCAAAAGGTTTGGTAATATAGCCATCCGCGCCTACAGTCTCAGCCATTTTTTTATCTGCCTCCTGCGCCCGGGCAGAAAGCATAATTATGGGGATGTGTTTATATTTTTCATCAAACTTCAGCATCCGGCAAACCTTATAGCCGTCTAATTTAGGAAGCATCAGGTCCAATATGATAAGGTCAGGTTTTTCCTTATGCGCCTTTGTAAGGGCATCCTGGCCATCGCAGGCAGTAATTACATCATAACCAGCATGCTTCATCCTATTCTCCAGCATTATAATTATATGGGGTTCATCATCAACCAATAATATTTTCTTAGCCATTCTCGCTCCTCCCGCCTAACTGACTGCCTCTTTTATTTTATCAAATAAAACATCAGCGCCGGATCCGTCCCTGGGAAAACCCGCCGTCTTACATCCAACCCTTATTTTCCTATCCAATCCTTCTTTAGACAAATATTCATTCAAGGCTTGAGTTAACCTCATCTGAATGCTGTCAATATATTCATTTTTGGTAACTGGAAGCACTAATAGAATCGCGCGGTCATCCTTAACCGCCAGATCAGCCTGACGACGCAAATGCCCTCCTACTATTTCATAAAATTTATTCATCAGCAGGGTAATCTTTTTACTCTCAAGCTCTTTCTTAACCGCCGCAAAATTTTCAATATAGAAAACAAAAATAGAAAGCGGCTCATCATTATGCACTGCCTCTCTTAAGCCATCAACTATATATTGTTTAAACAGCTCTTTAGAAGTGTACTTAAACAAAGTAAAGATAAATTTGGTCCCTTTATTTAATTTACTCTCTACCCGGATCTGCCCCTTATGCAATTCAATTATGCTTTTAACGATAGAAAGCCCCAGGCCGGTCCCTTTTTCACCCGGGCCAAATACGCGGCCAAACTGCTGGAACCTGCTAAAGACCCTGGGCAGGTCTTTTTTAGCTATCCCCCTGCCGGTATCTGTTATACAACACTCAACCATCCTGGCTTTATTTTTTACGGAAATTCCGATATGGCCCTTATCAGTAAACTTGATCGCATTGCCCAACAAATTGATAAACACCTCAATAATCCTGTCTTTATCCACATAAATTTCTGTCTTCTCTTTAGGGTAATCCTCTGTCAACCCCAAGCCTTTATTCTTTATCTTAACCGAAAGTGAAGATACTGCGCTTCTAGCTAAATCTACAAAATCCAATGTTTCTTTCTTCAGGATAATCTTTCCGGATTCAATTCTCGAAATATCCAGGAGCCCGTCAATAATCCTGGACAGGCGGTCAATGTCTTCAAGGCACATCAGCAGAAACTCTTTTTGCCTTGCCGTAGTCTTGCCTAAGAAACCTTCTAAAATCTGGCTTATCCCCTCTCTTACAGAAGTAAGCGGAGTGCGCAGCTCATGGGAAACATTGGAAATAAATTCATTCTTTATCCTATCAATACGCCTGCGCTCATCCATAGCAGCTTTAAGCATCTCTGTTTTCTTGAGCTCAGAAATGTCATGTATTAATAAGGCAAACGCCCTCCTACCCTGCCATTCTATAGGCATCTGCTGCATCTGCGCTATAGCAACTTCTTTACTTATGCCGGGAATATTAATTTCAACCACATGTCCGCCGGGCAGAGGAAATCCGAATGGCTTGCCGCATAATTCTTTCCTTTCGCGGTTAAAAAGCCTTGCTGCGGCAGGGTTGGAAAAAAGCACAAGGCCAGACTTATCCACAACTACTATGCCATCGTGGTTTCTTTCTATAAAGGTAAGCAAACGCAGATCTTTAGATATTTTTGGAGGCATGGGTTTAAAATTAATTGTTCTCTTTTTCTAAATTATACTTCTTCTGGCGCCCTAATGCTAATCATTTTTTTGCAAGGTCTGTAAGAAACTTCGCCTTGAGCAGCCCCTCATTCCATTCCCCGTCAGGCGTTGAATCCCAGACTATCCCGCCGCCTATGCCCATCTGGCCGCAATTATCTTGAATTAAGAGCGTACGAATAGGGATATTAAAAAACATATCTTTTTCGGGAGTTATATATCCGATAGCTCCGGTGTAAATCTTACGCTCCTCCTGCTCTAACCGGCTTATTATTTCCATAGCGCTTATCTTCGGCGCTCCGCTAACCGACCCTGAGGGAAAGAGCGAAGAAAAAAGCTTATAAATAGATACATCCTTGTCTACTTTAGCCGTTATAGTGGAAGTCATCTGGCAAAGAGTTCTATACCTGGCTACTTCGAACAGCGTGGGTGCCTTGATATCAAGGCCGAGCCTGCCCAAATCATTCCTTAACAAGTCGGCGATCATCACGTTTTCCGCCCGGTTCTTTAAATCATATTTTAAGCGTAACGGGGCAAAGAAATCCGAAAGCGCGCCCTGGCCCCTCGGCCAGGTGCCTTTCATAGGCTTAGTTACCATATGTGTGGATTCCTTTTTAATAAACAACTCCGGAGATAAAGAAAGGATCTGAAACTGGCCTGTTTCAATATAGGCGGGATAAGGCACCGGCTGCTCTTTTAGAAGTTGGCTGTAAAGAGAAAACGCCGAGCCGTAGAATTCAAACAATAACTTTATGCAATAAGTAACCTGATAAACATCTCCTTTAGCGATGTAATCACGGATAGTATTTATATTTAAAGAATATTCATTCCGCTTGATGTTTAAACGGATATTTTCCGGCAGTTTCCCGGGGGGCAGTCTTGATAGTTCAACATTCCGGCTTACGCTTTTATATACTCCAAAATAAAGAAGAGGAAAATCATAAAGGCGGCGCCTGGCTAATTTTTCTTCAAAGCAATAGCCTGCTTCATAAGACAAAAAGCCTGCCAAATAATACCCGCGGGAAAGTGCCCGCTCCATATCCTTAAAGCTAGAAACCATTAAAGACGGATCGTAGCAGGATATAATAAACTCCGGGTTAGAGAATAAACACGGCTTCTTCTCAAACTGAGTTAATACTTTCATGGGATAGGATTACGGGGTCCTTGCGGCTTCTTAGTTGATCAAAACCTCAGTAACTGTCATGCTAATCTTGAGGACAGTCTCCTTTTTCTGGGGGGTCAGGCGGAAATCCGATACCCTGAGCAATTTCGGAGAATTCTCCAGCTGATAAATAAAATCTGTTAAATTACTGATCTTTGCTTCGGCTTCAATTTTGACGGCATATTTCTTATAAAACTCGGCTTTCTCTACCGGCGCAGGCTTCATATCCAGAATAAAAACAGAAACGTTGTTTGCCATTTTCTCTATACTACTAAGCAGGATGGCTATTGTCTCTTCATCAGATTGCTCTTGTTTTATACTCTGAGCGAATTTCTTATATTCGCCGGTTATATCTGATTCCTGCGAGATGATATGCATTGACTTTTCCAGTTTCTTTTCCTCTAAAGAAATCTTCCCGTTAAAACTTTCCAGCTTATTCATAACCGGCTTAAATACTACCCTATCAAGAAAAACGATAGCGACTACCGCCACCGTAATATAAAATAAACGCTTTTCTTTTTTAGATAACCTGGATAGAAATTCCATTTTTATTTATAACTTGTGCTTATCCGTAACCTTATATTTATCCTGTAAAGGACAGGAAATCTCAAAATCCGTAATTTCTTTATCCCCCACCTTACGTTTAGTGGCGTATTTTGACTTAACATTCTGAAAAAACGGTGATTCTTCTAATTTATTAACAAAGCTAAAAACCTCGGACATCTCATTAGACTCACCCCGCAGAGTAAGGTTTTCTTTCCCGTCAAAGCTTATCGAAACTAAATGAATTTCAGGAGAGATCGCCCGGTGCACCTCATAAAAAAGGTTAAGCGATGTACCTCTTGTATAAACCCGGTCTTTTATTGTTTCAATCCCCCGGATCATGCCGTTTAATTCCTTGGTCTTATTTTGGATTTGGTCAAGGCGCTGTTTTAACTGACTTAAGTACCGTTCTTTATTATACATCCTTCCCAAAAAAACACCGGAAACAGCAACTAAGATAAACACCAATAGTATACCCATAAGGTATAAGTCTTTTCCTTTTTCCCTTACTGCCTTGCCTATCAGATGCTCCTGGGGGACAAGATCAATCTTATGCTCACCAGAGGGTAAACCCAGGCCGATTAGCCCGGCAAACGATAAATCCGTTCTGACCAGGTTATTGTAAGAATTGGCACCTTCTTCAGTCAGGGGAATGTCTTTAAATTGGTCTATGATTTCTACGGATAGGCCAAATTCTTTCTCTAAAACAGCTTTATCCAGGCTATCGCCGACTAACCTCGGCCGGCTGATTATAATCTTACCAATCTCCTTACCCATTATTTCATTCTGGTAAGCATAAATTGAATGGTTTATCTCTTCAACAAATTTCTTCTGCCACTGCTCCATTTGCCCGGGAAGCTGGGAGAAACCCAGGGAGATACTCCTGCCAAAGACTAACTTATCATTCAATACAACCTCAAAATCGCTTGTATCATAATCAACATCAATCAATATGTGCACTTTTTCAGGCGCAATCTTTTCCCGGTAAACCAAGCTCCTCCAATTTAATAACCCCTCGGAGCTAAAACTCACTTTCTGCACTTTAAGACCCGCTGATTCCAGCATTTTAAAATACCTTCCCACAATATCCCGATGCACAATAACCAGAAGCACCCTGCTGTATCCATCTGCATTGCTACCTAAGATCTGATAATCCTTAATCACCTCATCACTGGCATAGGGTGTTTGTTTGCCAATCTGAAGCTCAATCATGTCTTTAATCTCAAGCGGATTTGCGGAAGGCAAATCAAGGTTCCTGGTAGTTGTCAGATGCCGAGGTATGGACAGGGTAAGGTAACGCGAATTTATCTTTAACTCAAGCGCCAGATTAGAAATCTTACGCGTAACCTCTTCGTCGGACAAAGAGCCAATCTCCACGGCCTTGATCATGGAAACCTTCTTCTCCCGCTTAAACACCTTTACCTGGATTAACCTCAACCAGTTATTGTCTATTTGGAAGACGGTTATTACCTTCTCTTGTTTTTGGAATAATTTCGTTAAGTTAATTTTCATGCCAATATAATATTTTCGCACCATTACCTTTTTGGCGCTTTAACACACAAATGATCTCCCTTGAACGCGTCCCTCTTGCGTTCTTAAGAAGCCCTAGAGAACTAATCCTGAAAATATCCGATCTTACCGCAAGTATATTTTTAGAGATCAAGGTGTTTATCTGCGTGGCTTCCTCGGTAAATAAGGAACCTATGTTCATTAATTCCGAAGGAGATTTAAAAACAAAATCATCCTCGGTACCAGAGAGCTCATCGCTGCCTTGACGGAATTTAATTATCTGCTCGCAAAGGCTGCTGTTTAAACCCAACGCATATAGACAGTTAAAACTCGCGGTATTAATATTGACCTTCTCTGTTCCGTAAACAGTAATTACCCCTTTAATCTCGGAGAAAATCTCTGGAGTCATCCCCTTAACCAGTAATAGTTCTTCTGGTATCTGAAACTTACTATCCTTACAATCATAAGAAGAAGATAACCCCTGATAATATCCATCTTCCGCCCCGCCGGTCGAAACAGCTACATCTTGATCCCTCCAGTCCAAGATTGCCCCGGCAATATCTATTGCCTCTTCTGCTTCCACCTTCCCGATACGCTCCAATAAGGTTATTAACACCTCCCGAGGCGCGTTATTTATATCTATTTTACTGCTTTCATCCATTGCCCCATACAGTGTTACCTTTTCTTCATCGCCTACCGGATCCCCGGGGCTATAGCTAAGGGTTATAAACCCGCCGCCTAAAGCTACATCTTTAAAGAACTCTTCCTTATTCGCCCATGGCTCATTAAGGGAATCATAGCTTTCAGTCTCATCCACATATAATTCAGCAACCGCCCTTTCTATGCCTGCCCGGGCCAGATAATACATCTTCATCCTATCCTGCAAATGATCCGCAAACTGTAATTGGCTCCTTACCATAAACCCAAGGTTAACCACAAGGGTAGTCAGAAAACCTAACACCCAAAGAGTAATAATCAACACGCTCGCCCGTGTATAACTGCCTTCTTTAGACATAAACTACCCTACTTTATAAGTTCTATCTTTTGCTCTCCCGTACCGATAGGGATAAATACCGTCTTGGTAAATTTTGATTCTTCTTCGGGTTTTCCTTCAAAAGTTAACTCTATTTTCACTGCCTGGGGGATAGTATCCTGCTCCTCTTTTACCCAATCATCTTTCCACTTATAATCTCCGCTGGCATTATCAAGATAGCAGTAGCTAAGCTTTAACTGTTTAACCCCGGAAAACAAAAAATCATATTTACCGGACTCGCCCTTCTTAAAAACATCCGCATAGCTCTGAAGCCTGCGGCAAAAGACATTATCCTCGTTAAGAAAATAACTCACCCTGCTTACCATATTATCGGCAAGAACGGCAAAGGCGATTGAATCTTCGCTGCCCTCAAACGGAATACTGGAAAACTGAAAACTATTCCTTAACTCCGTACTAAACTTCTCCGCAACCAGCCTTAAAGCGTATCCCTTACTCTTTGTTTGATTAGCTTTTTTCCAAACATTAATACCGCTGGCAAACACAGAATACACAGTTACAGAAACCAAGAAGATTATTACCCCGCTGATAATAAGTTCAACCAGGGTAAACCCTTTAGAAAGCTTTTTTTTACTCTTTATTCTATTTATCATGCGGGATTGTCAAATAGGTGCTAAATACGCTGGCGCCGCTTCTTCTGCCCTCTTTCCAGTAAACAGTATCCAGAACCTCATTTAGATCCTCATATTCACTATCAGGGGTCAATCGTATTTGCCATTTAAATTCTATATTTCCGGTTCGTGCTTCCCCGCTTGTATCTTTAGAGAATGTGGCCGTATCCTGCTTAACAGCTATCTCCACTTCTGCCATCTTCTCCTCAGCCAGCAAGCTTGCTTCTAGATTATTCCGGGAAATGCTCAAGATACTAATGCACTGGGTAAGCCCCTGAAGAACAAAGATCAACCCTACTGACAGGATGGATATGCTGATCATTATTTCAATTAACGTAAAACCTTTACTTTTCCCAGTTGCCGATATCATCATCACTCTCTATGCCGTCTGCCCCCAGGGAATACAAATCATAATCTTGGCCCTCATGCGTTGCAGGACATTTATATTGATACGCTTTGTTCCATGGGTCGTTGGGTTCCTTTTTAAGATAGGGGCCATTCCAATTAGACCCATCGGAAATATCGCTCGGCTTTGTCGATAAAGCGCTAAGCCCCTGCTCCGTAGTTGGATAACGTCCATTATCCAGTTCATAAAGATCCAGCGCAGTTGCTATATTAGCACCGATATCTGTCTTAGCCACTGCGGACTTTGCCTGCTCTGAGCGGCCGGACAACCTTGGCATTACCATCGCCGCTAAAACACCGAGGATTATAACTACCAGCATTAATTCTATGAGCGTAAAGCCACTTTTTGCCTTCATTTAAATTCCCCCTTATTATTGCACCGCCATATTTATTTCAAAAATAGGCAGGAGCATCGCTATGACAATAAACCCTACTACTAACCCCATGACTAAAATTATCGCCGGCTCAAGCAAGGAAGTCATTATTTTATTTATTTTCTTTACCTCGCGCTCGTAAAAAACTGCCACCTCCAATAATACATCCTGAAGATTCCCTCCTCTTTCGCCTACCGCGATCATATTGGTCAGAAACGGCGGAAACCAGCTGGACTTTTTCATGCTCTGAGAAAGAGGAGTGCCCACGACAATATCATTATATACCCTCTCTAACTCCAGCTTAAATATTTCATTATTTATTGTCGGCACAGTTATCTGAAGGGCCTCAAGTACCGGTACACCATTAGCCAGAAGCAAAGCAAATGTCCGGGTAAACTCTGCCAGCATAGTCTTCTTGTTAAAATTACCAAAGAGCGGTAACCTTAATTTGATTTTATCAAAAACAGCCTTTTTCTTTTTGCTCACCTGTTTTTGTCTTAACATAAAAATAAGCAGGGCTATAAAGCCTACGCCCAAATACCAGTAATTCCTGACCCCATTACTTATGAAAATCAAAATCCTGGTCGGAAAAGGCAAGGTTTGTTTATTTTCACTGAACATAGAAGCTAAACGCGGGATACCGAAAGTAACCAAGACAATAACCGTAATCAAACCTACTATTGTTATAAAGATCGGATAGGCCAAGGCTGAGCTTATATTGGCCCTTACCTCCTCTTGTTCTTCGCGGAATTTAGCCAGGCGGGTTAAGGTCTCATCTAAAACTCCCCCTGACTCTCCTGAGCGGACTAGATTAATATATAACAAAGGGAAAACTTGGGGGTGTTTACTTAAAGCTTCCGACAAAGTTTTGCCGTCTTTTAACTGCCCGGATATAGAAGTTACTATCAGTTTAAGCCTGGGATTTTCCGTCTGAGAGGAAAGAATATTTATCGCTTCAAAAAGCGGCACCTTAGACTTAACTAAAGTAGCCAGCTGTTCAGTAAATACGTTTAAATCACGGGAGCTAACCCTGCCAAACAACCCCGCATGTCCTACAGCAGCATTTTTGTTTCCTGACAACTTTCTAACAGCATGGGATTCTTCTTTAAGATTAAGCCGGATAGGCACATAACCCATTTGTTCTATTTTACTGACAGCCGCTTCCTTAGTCGCGGCTTCAACCGTGCCCTCAATAATCTCCTGCGGCCCCTTTTTTGCCTGATAAACAAATATTGGCATCTTATTTTTTCTCCACTAATACCACCAGCTCATTATCCTGCATACTCGCAATGCCACTCTTAATTACCATGGGCGGGATATTATCTATTTTAATCATGCCATCTTTTAAACAAGAGATGATCGGCTGATGAAAGTCTAATATAGAAAGCTCCCCCTCCTCACCTGGCAGGATAACAGAAGAAACCAACTCTTGGAATATAGTTGAAGCTGTTTTTATATCCAACACCGATACCTTGAACATATGTTTATTACTCCTCTGCCTGGGTTACCCTTAATATCTCTTCAGGAGTAGTCAGGCCGTCGATAACCTTTTTCCAACCGCATAAACGCAATGTCTTCATACCAGCGCTAACCGCCTTATCCCGCAATTCATCGGTTGAGGCCTTTCTCAGCATCAATTCTCTTATCCCCTTATCTACTACTAATATCTCATGGATTGCGGTCCTGCCTTTGTAACCGGTAAAATTACATTCCTTACAACCCTCACCTTTATGGAATTTAATCTCTTCCGGCTTTAAATGTTTTAAATCTGTCTTACTCTTAGCTATATCCTGGTTTATTAACGACCTGATATTCTCCGGGACTGACGTATCTATCTTTTTACATGCCGGGCAGATTAAACGCACCAGCCTCTGGGCGATGAATGCCTCTACGGAAGAGGCTGCCAAATACGGCTCAATACCTATATTCAACAAACGGGCAACCGCTCCGGCAGCATCATTTGTGTGTATGGTAGAAAAAACTAAATGTCCGGTTAATGCACTGCGGATTGCAAGCTCTGCGGTCTCAAAATCCCTAATCTCTCCTACCATCATAATATCCGGATCATGTCTCAATATACTCCTTAACCCTTGAGCAAAAGTAAACCCTATCTCAGGGACTACCTGAATTTGAGTTATGCCTTCTAATTCATATTCTATGGGGTCTTCGATAGTAATTATCTTATTTCTACTGCTTTTTATGTCATTCAAACAACCATACAAAGTAGTGCTCTTGCCGCTTCCCGTCGGTCCGGTAACCAGTATTATCCCGTGGGGCTTCTTGATCAATTTTGCCAAGAGCCCTAGATCTTCCGGTTCCAAACCCAGCCTTTCCAAACTAAAAAGCATGCTCATAGGCAGGATCCTTATCACCATCCCCTCACCATAACGCGTGGGGATAATGGAAATCCTAAGGTCCAACTCCTCCTGGCCTATTTTTATTACAGAACGGCCGTCTTGAGGAAGCCGGCGTTCTACAATATTCAACCTGGACATTATCTTTATGCGTGAAATGATCGCCAGAAAAAAACGCTCGATATCCGCCGGCACATTTGCGTTATAAAGAACGCCGTCAATACGATACCTGATATTCATCTTGCCCCGGAATGGCTCAATATGAATATCAGTAGCCCTTTTCTGATAAGCCTCCAAGATTATCTGGTTTACCAGCTTGACTACCGAGGCATCACCGGCTAATTTTTCTATATCCTCAATCTTGTCTGCTTCTTTTGGCGCATCCGGGCCCCTGGTATCCTTGGGCGCCTTGGCGATAATCCCCTCTACGGTCTCAGCACCCACCCCGTAATGTTCTTTAATTGTTTCCATTATTTCTGCTTCCGAAGCCAGGGCCGGCTTTAAATCATAACCTAAAAATATTCTTAAATCATCCAGCGAACGCAAGGGATCAGAAGAAGCGATAAGCAATTTATTATCTACGAATTTAACCGGCATAACCTTGTAATACCAGGCGAACTTGGCGGGAACCTTCTTTATCGCTAAAGGATCGATAGCGGTTTCCTTTAATTTGATAAAAGGGACATTAAACTGCTCAGAAAGTACTTTTAAGAAATCCTCCTCGCCTAAAAATCCTTTCCTTATCAGGATTGCGCCTAAAAGCTCGCCGGTTTTACCCTGCTCGGCAAGAGCTGCCTCTAACTGCTCATGTGTAATCAATTTTTTATTAATCAACATCTGCCCTATTTTAATTAACATTCTTTTAGTCTCCCCTGTTTATCTGTGTAAATTTATTTTTTAAGGATTAGCCAGCAATGCCCCGATCATATAGAATTTTTCATTTGGTATTTTATCTACCTGGCCCGCAACTATCCTTTCACAACCCTCTAAAGTTGCCTCCAAGGGAACATATTCCCCCTTTTTACCTGTATAAGCTTCGGCAGTAAAAAATGGTTGAGTAAGAAAATTCTGCAGCTTTGCCGCCCTTTCAAATATAATACGGTCCCCTCCGGAAAGCTCCTCTACCCCTACAATAGCAACAATACGCCTGAGCTCCTCGTACCGATTAAGAACTCTTAAAACATCCCGGGCAATCTTAAAATGCCTGTTTCCGATAATCACCGGATCAAGAAATGCGCAGGAAGATGTCAAAGCGTCAATAGCGGGGAAAAGGCCCAACTGAACATACCGGCGGCTCAAGATAACTATAGAATCTAAATAGCTAAATATACAAACTACCGCCGGATCAGTCAAATCGTCAGAAGGCACATAGACTGCCTCCATCGCGGTAATCGAGGCCTGCCCTATTGAGTGGATCCTCTCCTGAAACTCAGCCATCTCTGTAGGCAGAGTAGGTTGATAACCGGTCTCGGAAGGAATTCTACCTAAGAGGGTGGACAACTCGCTGCCTGCCTGAGCAAACCTGAACACATTATCAACAAATAATAAAACATCATCGCCTGTTTCTGCAAAAGACTCCGCTAATGTTAAACCGGTATGGACTACCTCAAACCTGGCACCGGGAGACTCATTCATCTGGCCAAAAACTAAAGCTGACCTGTTCAATATCCCCTGCTTCTCTAACTCATAATACAACTCATTTCCTTCTCTGGTGCGCTCCCCGGCTCCGGTAAATACACAATAGCCTTTCTGCATCTTAATAATATTATGCATAAGCTCAAGGATAATTACGCTCTTACCGCAAGCAGCTCCTCCTAAGATACCGTTCCTTGAACCCCTAATCAGGGGAAACAAAAGGTCAAACATCTTAATCCCTGTCTGCATTACCTCAAACTTTTTCTCCTTGCCTTCCCCGGTATCAACTGTAGCTATTTGATGCTTTTTATGAATAGGCCTGATAAGCTCCGGGCCAACCTTGATAGCGCCTTTTTTATCTACCGGCTCACCTAACACATTTAATATCCGGGAACAAGTTACTTCTCCCACGGGAACGCTAATGGTTGCCCCGGTAGCAAAAGCCTTAGCATTTCTACGCAAACCAAAATTGGGAGTCAGAGAAATACAACGCATAGTATTTGTCTTATCCGTCTCTGTCTTACTTAAATACTCGACTACTTCCAAAACTATCCTCTGGCCGTCAAAGGTCTCTGTTTCGATAATATCGTAGACTGCCGGAAACGATACATCGGGAGGAAACTCTACATCTACAATCGGCCCCTGGACTGAAACGACTTTACCTTCCTGCATTTAAAACTCCTGTTTTTAAGCTATGGCCCCGGTCTTTCTTAAAGCCATTCGGCTTACAAAAATCTCCCTGGTACTCTTATCGCTTCTTTCATGCATAGTGCGAAAATATTGCAGCCTCATTTTTTTCTGCTGGTCCCTGATCTCATTAGAGCTTCTCTCAAGATGCATTACCCGCGCCGCCCATTCGGAAAGTTTGCTTTCCCAAAAGATAAGGTGGATTAACTGGCCAACCCATACCTTCACTAAATATTCTACAATTGACTTCAAAGGACAGTCCAGGATCACCTTCTCGGCAGGATCTATTTGCAAAAACCCGGCTTGGCCAGCCCTTGATTTTTTGGAACCTGACTCTTGCGGAAATAAAAACCTGCAGGGAAACAGCTGGAACTGCTCAATCTTTTGTACCGCGAAAGAAACAAAATGCGGATAAACAATAACTGTATTGCTTAATTTCTTATCAAAAAACTGCTTTACTATATGGTCTCTTAATCTTATCACTGAGCTATAAGAAATATCATCATCAATACCGGCAAAACTGGTATACTTTATCCCCTGCTCGCCTATATACCTGACTCCTTCTTTGCCGATTACCGTAAGCAAATCATCGCTTCTGTATTGCGCTAAACCATAATTTACTACTGCCATATTAAGTTCGCCCAAAAAACCAGAATCTGAAGTTATCATAACAATATTACTGGAAGCTGCCGGAGCCCCTAGAAAAGGATGCTGGAAATTACTGATATCTACCCGTTCAAATAAATCCCTAAGGTAGCCCTCAAACTCATCAAAACTTTTTCTTTTGCTTTGAAGATGGAAATACTCGGTCGCAGCTACTCCCTTTAGAACTTCAATGATGCTCTCCATGACCTTGTTAAACGCCAAATCTTTACGCAATACAACTAACGGGATCATCTTACTCCTTAAATTTTAGCTGTTAGAAACTGCAAAGAATTCCTCAAATGCTTTATCCAGTCCCCTTTCCACCCCGCCGGTTAAAAGCTTCTGAATAGCAAGCTCCTCGATCAACTGCGGGTAATTCTTAAGCAAATAACCGAATATCTCTTGTTTAAAATTTTCTCTTCTAGACTCTTCTAAAATCTCAGTGAGCTCTTTAGAAAAAGCATAAAAAAGCACCACTGTTTCTTCTACGGAAAGAGGCCTTGATTTATCCTGAATGAAAAAATCTCTTAAGGTCTGGCCTCTCTTTAACCTAAGCTCTATATCGGCAGAAAGCTTAGTTCTAATCGTAGTAAGAGCAGCTAATTCCTTATACTGAGCAAACTCCCTTTTTAGAGACCGGCTTACCTTTTTTATGGATTCACACTGAACTTTGCTTCCAATTCGCGAAACAGAAAGCCCTAAATCAATAGCCGGCCTGAAACCCTCGTTAAAAAGAGAAGCGCTTAAATAGATTTGTCCATCGGTTATAGAAACAAGATTAGACTGAACAAGGCCGGTAATATCTCCTTCCTGTGTTTCCACAATAGGCAAGAAGGTCATCGAGCCTGAGCCCTTTTCCTCATTTAGCTTACCAGCTCGCTCCATTAATTGGGAGTGAATATAAAAGATATCTCCAGGATAAGCTTCTCTACCCGGACTTCTCTCTAAAAGCAAGGAGATCTCGCGATAAATCCAGGCGTGCCGGGTTAAATTATCAAAAGCGCAAAAGACGTCCCGGCCATGGTCCATAAAATACTCCCCCAACGCGCAGGCAGCATAAGGAACAAGATATTGCTCCGCCGGAGAAGCAGATGCCGAGGCTGCGACAACAATAGTCCATTCCATGGCTCCGCTTAGCCTCAGTTGTTCCATAATCTTCAAAAACGCAGACTGACTTCCCCCTACCCAACAATATATGCAGATTACATCCTTACCCTTCTGATTTATAATCGCATCGATGACCAGGGTGGTTTTGCCGGTAACCCTATCCCCAAGAATAAGCTCTCTCTGGCCTTTGCCCAAGGGAATACAGGTATCAATAATCTTAGTGCCGGTAAGAAACGACTCTACAATAGGTGTTCTATCCAATACCCCGGGAGCATTTCTAAAGATCGGGTAAGAATCAACACCCTCAATCTTACCCTTGCCGTCTAATGGCTGGCCAAAAGTATTTACTACCCGGCCTAGAAAATTACTCCCCACAGGAATCTCAAAAACACCCTCTTCGCCATAAACAGTATCGCCGATATGTACCTTGTTCTCGTCACCTAAGACTAAAACCAGAACATCTCTCTTAGTAAAACCGATTACCATGCCCATTAAATCAGGGGCAAGCTCAATCAATTGCCCATTTACGCAGGAGGCCAGCCCGCTTATTTTAATTACTCCCCCCTTGATCTCTTTAACCGTGCCTACATCTTTTATTTCTAACGGCCTTAAATTTATCTCCTGCATTTAACCTTTCTCCGCCTGCTCAATACCGGCCCTGGCTTTATCCTTCATTATCGGCACTATCCTTTTAAACTTATTCTTAATACTGCCGTCAATAACCACAAAACCGCTTAAACGTATAATCAGGCCGCCGACCACTTCCGGATCAACCGTCTCCTCTATTATAATATTACGTTCCAGCTTATTAGATAAGGCCTGCTGTAATCTTTGTTTTTGATCCGCCCCTAAAGGATAGGCGCAAACAATCTCCGCCTTATCCCCCTGAGCCCGTATCTTTTCTTTATCCAGGCCGGCTACATCCTCTATCAATTCATCAATCACCTGAACATGCAGCCCCTGACGAATCCTTTCTGTGAAAATATACCTTATAATATCAACTGCCAGATATACCGATTTATCCTGCATCTCCAGAAGCAAATCATTATATTTTCTCTGGCTGTCCCTTACCCCCTCGTTAACAATTCGTTTTGCCTCTTCTTTGGAGGCCTCAAGTAAATTCCTTCTGGTCTTTTCCCCATCTTCTTTTGCTTGTTCTTTTATACTCTCAGCCTCAACCTTGCCTTGCTGGATCTCAATCTCTGCTTGTTTTCTTGCCCGTTCAAACTCCTCCTTGAGCACCTTTTCTTTTTCCAGGTTTTGTTGATTGAGTTTCTGCAATCTCTCTAGAGCGCGGCTAATATGACTATAAAGCAGCCAGCGTAAAAACAAAACAATCAAGGTAAAAGTAGCTATCTGAATAATAATTATCTGCCATACCAGCATCTTTACTCCTTTTTATTGCCCAAACAAGTTATACACAACCAAAAGCCCGATTACGGCTATAGCCTCAGCGAAAATAAATGCCAATACCATGGAAATTAAAATCTTAGGGGCTGCCGAAGGGTTCCTGCCAATGGCCTTAACCCCGGAGAAACCTACCGCCGCGATAACCCCCGACGGGCCCAAAGTACTGATCAACATTATAAGGATAATAGTTATGTTTTTCATTTGTCTACCTTCTCATCATAAGTACATAACCTGTTTTTCCCCGTAGCCTTTGCACGATAAAGTGCTTTATCTGCGCGGACAACCAATTCACTCTTAACCTGAGCATTCAGGGGAAAGCTGGCTAAGCCTACGCTCATAGTCACAGGCATCCGGTTCCTTACTATTACTAATAACCTCTCACCCGCCTTCTGGGCGCTAAACTGGTCTGTCTGTGACAAAATTACAGCGAACTCCTCCCCTCCGTATCTAAAAACCATATCGTTATCCCTGGTGGAGCCGACTAATAACTGCGCGAAGTTATGCAAAACCTTATCCCCTTCTACATGCCCATTCGTATCATTATATTTCTTAAAATCATCAATATCGATAATGAATAGCGAAAAGGCCTGGGGGGAGCGGTTTAAATGCGAGATATTCCAATCCAGCATTTCATGAAAATGACGATGGTTATAAACACCGGTTAGGCCGTCCATGGTCGCGATATCCTGATAATATTTTCTTTGCCCTGCCTGGATCAAAAGGAATGTGTTCTCTATCGCGCGCCTTAAGACCAAATTCAACTCCTCGGTATTTATCGGCTTCATCAGATAAGCATAAACACCTTCCTTCATTGCCTCGACAGCCAGATTAACAAAGGCATAGACAGTCAGGCCAATAATATTAATCCGCTGGTCTATCTTCTTAAGCCGGCGCACTAATTCAAGTCCGTTCATGTCTCCAATTTGCATCTCGGTAATGATAGCCACAAAATAACCTTCTTTGGCCAGGTTAATCGCCTCCTGTCCTGTGGCCACCCGGTGCAATTTATACTCCGGGTTTATCAAACTGTCTTTTATGGCCTTAAATGTCCTTTCATCATCTTCGACGACTAAAATATTAAATTCTCGGGCTTTTACTTCATTCTTCATAACCTAAACCTCCGGCTTTTAATTTTCAGTTAAATCCGCGACCCAAAGTTTTTCTAATTCCTCCAGGCCCTTTACTTTATACACCCCCCTGAGAGATTGCCCCCAATCTGGTTCATCCCGCAGAGAACGGCAAAAATCCACAAATTTACTCCGGCCATACCTTCTTAAAAGAAAATCCACTATACTAGCAGACTCATTATAAAATATAAACGGTATAATTAAACTGGATTCTTTGATTTTAGACAAATCAACCAAATGCGTGTATAATTTCAAATTTACCAGGCACTTAGCAGTTGCCAGGCGCTCCTTGCTTTCATACTCCTGCATACAGGCAACCCCCTCATCAAGCCAGAGAGGTAACGCCTTGTTATATCCGATAAACTCCCTGAATATGATGTGGCCAATTTCATGCGGAAGAATTGTATCAAAAAACATCTCCTGCCAGATATAAGTGCTGATCTCTTTTGTGACCACCTCGACATGACCTCTTGACCAGCCAATAACACCGGTAGTATTCAAGTACGCCTCGGCGTCCGGATAAAGGAAAATCTTACAGCGGTTATCCCAGATCCAGAAATCAAACCTCACAAACCCCAGATACTCGGTAATATTCTTATAACAACGTTCCGCTTCCCTGACCAGGCGGTTAATATAATCACTGGATGCATCCTGATAATAAATAAGAAAATGCTTACTTTTTTCTATATTATTCCAGACAACGCTTGCGGCATCAGCCTGTAAAGGAGCAAATAAAAAACTACTTAATAACACCCAATTAACCCATATTTTATTTCTTATGCGCATAGTGCTATTCCATCATAAGTAATCAAAATACCCAATAAATTTTACCATATTAAGAATTTTAAATCAAGCACCTTATAGGTTTTATCTAGCGAAGTCCTGCCGAATTTATGAGGCAGGGCAAGAACATACTAAATAGGGACAGCGAACATTAAAATCCGGGGACGTTTCTATTTTTAAACGTTTGAAATAGGTAAAAATAGAAACGTCCCCTTTTATCTGCCTGCTTAATTGAGGCAACTAATCTAACCCTTTCATTGATCTATAGACTCTTCGGACTTCTCCGCTTTCTTCTCAGTCTGAGCAATTTTTGCCTGTTTATGCCATACGATAAAAAGCCCGAATGAAAGCACCCCCAGGAAAACAACCACCAGTAAAATTATCCACCAGCTGGTCTTAACAAATATCTTGTTAAACGCAAGGCCCACGGCAGGTTTAGCCTGCAGCAACATCGCCTCTACCTTGGCCAGGTCCTCTTTAATCGTATTTAGAATCTGCATGTTGGATCTATAGACGGCGATGTGGACATCAGGCAAAGCCTCAATAGCCTTTTTCTGCGCCTCTAGAATTTGATCAACTCTTGTTTGAATAGTATCTTTTATAACAACGGCCCTATCGTAGAAAGAACTGCCCTTTAATTCCTGGAGCATCTCATTAATTCTTTCTAAATGCACATTTAATTCTTTTTCAGAAATTACCCATACATCCTTGAGTTCTATCTGACGTTTAGCTACCTCTCCGGGAGCAAGGGTAAACTCCTTAAACACATAATAAAGGTTTTCCTGGACATCATAACTAACGGAAAGGTCGCCTAAATTCACTATATCTTCGGGCTTACTCTCAACGGGCAAATAAGCCTTAAGCATGGCAGTCTGGCTCTTTGAAGCTGAAGGATTAACTACCACCGCATTCATTAATATACTGCCCGGTTCAAGCCAGCTCTTGGTTATTGGTTTATCATTAGTTCTTTGGATTATCTCACTAGTAAGCTCGGTTGCTGCCTTAATCTCCAGGGTCTTCTTCTTAAGATAACTTACATCCTCCCGGCCTTTTTCAGATACATCAATCATTTTATCTATCTTAACACTTTGCTGCTTGGCGATCTCTTTCATCTTATCTGAAGCAGCAGAAAGCTGCTCAAAAACGGTCTTCTGAATATCATTTGTCAATTCAGAAATCTTATTGCTCATTGAACCTAAGTCAGTCATTGTACCTACAATCTTTTCTATACTGGAGCTGACAATGCCGATACTGGAAGATAAATTCTTCATCTCATCAGTATCTATATTAGATAACTGTGACATAGACACAACCGCAGCGCTATTAATATCTTCTAAGTCTGCCTTCACTATCTCAATGCTTATCCCGTCAATTGTCCCATGCGTTGATTCTGAACAGATGATGGAAAATGACCCCGTACCCCAGCCGGTTAAGAAGTTGACATCGTATTCATAAACCCCGGACTCACCAATCTCGCTCATTACCCCCTTAGATATACGCTGGACATTCTTCGGATCATATACATCTATTTCAGGAGCTAACGTTAACCCGGAATCAATCTTATATTTAATTTTTAAAGTCTTTCCTGTCTTTATGAAACTCTCTTCATTTATTATTCGGCTCGAGGCCTCCCTGCTGACATTTTCCGTTAACGTAGTAGCGGCAGTATTAATCGCCGCTTTATTTTCTTCGCCGATAACAGTAACCTTACTCTCTATAGACTCCTTGGCGGCGGAAACAGTTTCAGCTACCTTAGCCTGAGTTGCTGCCGCAGTTTTATCAATCTTATCCTTTATCTGTGCAGAACTTTCAGAGATTGCTGATGTAATAGCAATAACTCCGGAAGTTACAGATTCAGATATGTCCTCAATCGCCGAAGCTGTAGTTATCTCAAATGTCACTCCGCCGTAATGATACGCCCCATCATATTGAATCCTGAAACGCGCAAAATAACTTTTACCCGTCGAAAGTCCAGGATTCACCCAGCTCGTCCAGAATACACCGCTGGAATCCGCCTGCGAAGCGCTATACTCAAAAGTCTTAATCTGCACATCACTATCATCATAAATGATGATCAAACAACCCTGCAGGCCGGCTATCTCAGTAAGAAGTTTTTCCTCTTCCTGCAGCCAACATTGTATGCTTAAAGTATCTGTTGCAGCAGTATATGCTACAGAAGAGTATACCGTCCTTGTCTTTGTTACCTCTTTAGTAGCTAATGTTACAGTGAACTCTTTACCGTCGGCATCCGCTGTCCATGGAGAAGGCTGGACAGTAGCATCCAGGTAAGCGTCTCTTGACCAGGTGGTCTGATACAAGTGTCCGGGATAATAATAAAGCGTTATATCGTCGGCATCAACCCCGGCGTTCTTAATGGAAGCCGCGCAGCTTAAACCCGTTCTGTCTTCCCATACCGCGTTATCATTAGTTACATCCAGCGTATTTACACTCAAACCATCCATATCGCCTACCAGTCCATCAGCATCAATAACATTCCAGATAACTTTATAATAACTTATTGTATATTGCCTGCTGATAGATACCACCGAATCTGTGGCATCCTCAACTTTAAAATAAACACTGCTGTTGGGAGAACGGTCAACAAGCACCGCGTCAGGAATCTTCCACATATAATACCCGTTATTGGTAGTATTTGTTACTATAGTATTCCAGGTTGAGCCGCTATTTTTTGAATAATATAAATTTACCTTGCTAATCGTACCATTAGTACTCCATTCCATCATCTGCTCTTGCCCTACAAAAAGTTTTATCCCGGCATTAGGGCCGGTAATAGAGAGCGACCCCATGATCTTGAATGCTTCCGAAACCCCCGTAATAAATGACCATGTATTGTTGGTAATCCTGAATTTAACGTTACTGGAATGTTTATCGGGGACTACCCAGTTTTCATATGAGCCGTCATTTTGAGTAGAAGCTGAAATCGTAATCCATGTAGGATCATCCCCCACACCATACTCTAAGCGTATGGTATTAGCCGGATCACTGCTGCATTCAGAATACATACCAATACCCTGCCAGGTTATCGTATAGGAGCTACCGGTAACTAGAGGGCTGGCCGGCGCATTAATCTCAAAACCCGGCAAAGATAGCACAAACGGCGCTGATACGGCAGTAAGGGCCTGGCCAAATGTGGTTTCGGCATTTAAATCAGTAATTTTTATCCAGCCGCTATCCGAAACATAACTCTTGTAATCTTCGGTTATATCCCAGCTATAAGATGTTGCCGTACCATTAATATCTTCCAATATCACCTTAGACGTAGACGCATCCTTAAAATATTCTATTTTTAAGTGTTCGCTGACATTGCCGGTATTAGTCCAACTGATCAGTTTACCGGTATCATAAATTGACCATAAATCTGTCGATACAGGAGAGGTTATTGTTATAGTAGGAAGTTTAATCGCAAAATTAGCAAGAGAGATACCGCTTCCGTTATTTGTCAGGCCCTCTATCTTAACACGGCATTGCGTAGAAATAGTATTAGGAACTGTCCATTTATAACTCAGCGAACTGTTCACGGCAGTTACATAATTAGCGTATATAGTACTATCTCCGGTGGAATTCTGGAAGATTACATACGGATAGGTTACGCCGCCATCAATCGAATAGCTTATTTTTATATCTTTACCTAAAGACCCCGTCTCAGACCAGATAATATCATGCTCTGTGCCGGCTATCCATCCTTCTCCACCTGCCGGCTGGGCAATGGTAGCAAATGGCGCGGTTATAGAAAACTTACTGCTTACCACGCTTAAAGGCACATAAGCGCCGCTTACCAGTCGCATTATCCCCATATCCTCAATTTTCATCTTCACGTTATTACTGTAATTAACCGGCACAGCCCATGCCAATGTATAATTAGTAACAGTGCCGCTAACTACAGATACAATTTTATCCTTATAAGAATCTGTAGCGTAGTTAAATATTGTATTTGGATACGTCGAGCCGCCATCAGTTGAATATGTAATCACCAGCTTCTGGGTTAGCCCGCCGCCGACACCGCTCCATTTTATTTCCTTAGTAAAGGAGGCAACCCAATTATCATTGGCAGCCGGAGCTACAAACTGAAGCGAAGGAACCGTCACAAAATTAAAAACTCCGGATTCAGCCGTAACATCGCCGCCTATTTGATACAAATGCAACTTGACATTGCTTAATGCAGTGGTCGGACAAGTAAAATCTTTACTTCCGGTATTAGAGGTGGAATTGGTAATCAGGGTTTCCGTAATGCCATCTGCTGTATAAGTTATCCTTAAAGATGAAGAGCTAAGGGCCTGGCCATCAGAGGTCCATTTTATCGTGTATTTAGCGCCAATAACCCATTTATCCCCTTCTATAGGAGCAGTTATTTCCAGTTTACCGCTGGCGTTAACGCTAAAAATAGCGGATGTGTCGGCAATCCCGCTATCATCAAGGTTAGTTATTGTTATTGTCGCTGCCTCAGTAGGCTCAAGTTCCGCAGCTACTACCCATGAATAACTATATAGCCACTTTCCTCCAGAGAGCGTCCTTTCTATTGAACCGTTATAAATCTCAGTAGTAATTGCATTGGTGGTATCCGAATATTGTATGCTAAAACGCGTACCTGATTCCCCTTGCCCCTCCCAGGTAATACTATTAGTTTCAGTCCTTACCCAGGTAACCCCTTCGGTCGGGCTGGTTATTTTAATATAAGCAGTGGCTATTTCAAAAGTCGCGCTGACTCCGGTAACTATATTGTTATCTGAATTGGTTACCCTAATCGTTACTCCGGAATCAGGCAGGTTTGCCGCCTGCGGGACAGTCCAGGTATAAGACCAATTATCTTCGTACCAATGCGTGCCTGCTGCCTTAGTAACTAATGCAGAGCCGCTGACACCTTCTTCATAAATAGTTGTCCAGGCACTTCCAGCAAAATATTCAATCTTGAAATTATTGCTGATCGCCCCCTGCGTAGACCACTCTATTGTATTGCTGCTACCAATAGCCCATTTAATAGTTGAAGCTGGAGAAACAAAACCCACAAAGCCTGCAACAGGCCTTATACTAAATTGCCCGGAAGTTGTTACAACATCCGTATATGAAGTATCAGTACATGATACCCGTAAATAAACAATCTCCGAAAGCATACTTGAATCCACAGACAATACAAAATACAGGTTATTGTCTCCATCTACTTTCGCCAATCCTTCATGTACAGTTACAGGTGAAGTAAAATTAGCATCTGTAGAAAACTTCACTAACCAATGGCTGCTGGTCCTGGAAATATTACCACCTGTTACCTGCCATTTAATAGCCCTGCTATCTCCAACCGAATAAATATCCCCTGCGGCAGGGGTTATAAACTGTATCTGAGCAGGCAATATCGCGATCCCCGCGTGCTCGCCATTATCCACGGTATTACCTTCAACATTCTTAACCGTAACCTTAAAACTATCAGTTGTCTGTGAATAGCCCGGGTTAACTATATTGGCTATCTTCAGGCTCACAGCAGAAGAAACTGCCGCTCCTGCGTCTAAAGATATACTTACGGTGCTCCCTGAGATAGTTAATGCCCCTGCCGGACTACTCAGCGCAGCATTAGTTAAACCATAATTACTATCAAAAACAATTTCAATCTTACTTGTAACCGGAATACTATGAACTGCGGTAAAATCAATAGTATATTCCGTAGTGGCGCCGGCGTAATTATCCAAACAACTTACAGAACTTATAACCAAAGCGCCGGAAGTAATAGCCAGGCCTGAAATAGTACCGCTATCTATACTCTGTTCACCGGTATACATAGTAGTAACTACAAAATCCGCTGTAGTTTGCGCATAAGACGGATTAGTAAGTCCTCCTACTTCTAAACTTATTGCCCCTGTCACCGCTGCGTTTAATTTAAACAGGAGATAGCCATCCTGGCTGCCTGCTGCCGTAAGTAATGTCAGGTTGGCTCCGGTAGAACTCTTGATATAAGGCGAAACTACACTATAATCATTATCCAAAGTAATCTTAATAAATCCATTACGCGGAATCGTATGTGTGGCATTAAGATTAAATGTCAACTTTGTATCTGCATTAAGCACGCCCAACGAACTGGAGCTTACGGATAAACCAGTCAAGGCGCCTACAGTAATATCCCTGCCTGCAGCTTTACCTGAATCCAAAGCATTACTTGCCGCATCATATGTTTTTATAGAATACTCTTCTGTCGTCTGCGCATATCCGGGGTTAGTAAAAATCCCCATGGTTAAATTGACGGCCTGATTAGCCGCAATTGCCTCTCCTAAAGTTACAGTAACGATATTGCTGCTTACCGCGGCTGTTGCTCCCGAATTTCCTGACACAGTGCCATCTAATGCAAAACCATAATCAGCATCAAAGGTTATTTTAACCTGCCCGCCGACATCTATAGCATTTACAGTAGTAAATGAAACAGTGTAGCTCGTCTGCGCGCCGGCCACATAGTTACCTCCCGCGGCTGTCACAGAAATCCCTGAAAGCTGCCCTGCGGTAATCTCAACTCCAGAAGCTGTCCCGGCATCAATACCACTCTGATTAGCCGCTTGTGTATTAATTGCAAAATTATCCGTAATCTGGCCATACGGAGGATTAATAATGCCGGCTATAGATATCACTAAAGGCGTTCCCGCCGGTTTTGCGCTATCTGGCTGCAGAGTAAAATACATATCGGTCAGATTTTTTTCAAAGGAATAACCTGATACCAGATATAAGTAAGCCCCGCTTATGTTAAAATCATTATCCATGTCTATCTTAATATACCCTCCGGCAGGAATTGGATGTGCAGGCGTAAAGGTGAAGGTATAAGTTGATTGAGAATTTACCTGCAGGTTGGTTGTACTGACACTTACAGAATTTAAGACACCTGGTTCAAAAGTTACCCCGGCTGCAGTACCTTCATCTATTAACCCGTCTTCGGGATTTCTGGTCTTAATCGCAAAATCAGCTGAAGTCTTAACATATGAAGGATTGATTATATTAGATACTGTCAATGATACGCTACCCAAAGCAAAAACCTGTTCTCCTAAAGTAACCACCAGGCTTGTTCCGCTAACTGCAACAGTCGCTCCTGCATTGCCTGACACACCTGTTGAAACAACCGATGTCAAATTATAATCGGAATCTAAAGATATGGCTACCTTACCTCCTACTGCAATGGCGTGATCCGCTGTAAAATTAAAAGTGTATGTAGCTGCTTCAGCAATCTTGGAATTAGTTGTTGTTACTGAAAGACCGCTCAAGGTGCCTGCTGTAGTGGTGATGCCGCCAATTGTGCCAACGTCAATGTTTTGCTGCGCAGGCAGCTGTGTAGTTACTGTAAAATTGCCAGTTGTCTGCACATAACCTGGATTCCTTATCCCGCTTAATTGTATAGTACAAGCGCCGGTACGTTCCTGGGTGGTCTTAATTAACAGATAATCATCCCCCTTAGAAGATATCAAATATTGCGAGCTTTGATTAACCGCATTACCCAGGAAATAATCCGCGTCAAAACCTATTCTTACATATCCATTAACAGGAATGGCATTCTGGCAAGTAAAGTTAAAAATATAGGTGGCGCTTTCACTTGTCCCCATGACCTCATACGAGCTAGCGGTTACAGAAAGGCTGCTTAATGCGCCGGCGTTGATAACTTTTCCGGCGATCGTACCTTCATCCAAAGAAGTACTCGTAGAATCTTTGGTAACCAATGAATACGCATCCGTTGTCTGTGCCCCCGGATTCTTAATATTCGGAATTACAAAAGAACATGCTGCGCCTGCTTCCAATTCAGTATTTAAAGTAATAATCAAAACATTATCTGCTACCGCTATACTGGCATCATAACCTGTTACGCTATTAACTCCGGTAAGGACATAGTCTGCATCAAATGTAATTTCAACTCTGCCGCCTGCCTCTATCGTATTAACAGGAACAAAATTCACGGTATAAGTGGCGACCTGGGTAGCAACTAAGCTACTTGCAGAAATAGATGCTGACTGCATAGGCGCAGGCGTTATATGCAGGCTTGAACTGATGCCTGTATCTATTGTAGAGCCTGATGAAGTCTTGGTAGTCAAAGTAAATGTCACATCCATTGAACGGCCGGGATTATCGATACTGCCCAGCCTAAGGGAATATGCCGTACCGGCTGATAAGGCAGATAATGCCTTAACCACGACATAGTTAGCGGACTTCTCAGATATTTCAAATGTCGCAGTCGGAGTTATTACATAAGAGATGTTCGCGTCGTATTGCGAATTTAAATCAATCCTCAGATAACCGTATTGCGCTACCTTGTGAGCCGGCGTAAAAGTAAAGGTATAATCTGTCCTGGCTCCTGCTATCGAGCTGCCCGATGTTATAGTAATGCCGGTTAATGCGCCGGCTGTAGTTGTCACCCCCGTAGCCGAGCCCTCATCCGTAACTGCTCCTGAAACAGTTTTAGTCTGCAGCAAGAAAGGAGAAGTTGTCTGTACATAAGCCGGGTTAGTAATATCAGAAATGCTCAATGAAACGGTTGCGGCAGCCGCAACTCCAGAGGAAAGGAGTATATTTATTTTCTTTCCGTCTACTGATTCGATGGCGGGGGTCCCGCTGCCCGATACATCCTGAGAGCCTACAGATACCAAACTTAAATCATAATCATCATCAAGAGTAATTACCACTTTACCGCCTGCTTCTATAGCATGCGAGGTTACGAAACTGAAATTATAAACGCTGGTTGCGCTTATCAACGGGCTAACTGCAACTGCGGATGTCTGGGTCAAAGTTCCGGGGGTAATACTGACACTTTGCGTGGTTCCGGTATCTATTACTTTATTATCGGTAAGTTGAGTTGTAATGACAAAGGCATCCGTTGTCTGGACATAAGACGGATTTACTATATTACTCAACTGTAAAGTGTTTGACCCTATAAGTTGAGCGCTTCTCTTAAGAAGAATTGAATTGCTCTGCCTGTCTACTATTACATAACCTGCGCTTAAGACACTGGCATTAGTAAACGAATAATCACTGTCGAATGACAGTTTTACATAACCATTAATCGGTACGCTATGAGCTACCGTAAAGCCAAAACTATAGGTTGAGCTCTTGCTTATCTCGGTTGAATCCGCACTTACCGATAAGCCAGTCAAGGAACCGGCTATTATAGTAACTCCCGATGCCGTACCTTGGTCAAGCTCTCTACCCGTTGAATCTTTGGTAAGCATGATAAAACTATCTACTGTTTGAACGCCCGGATTCTTAATACTTGACAAGACCACTGAAACACTCTTTTGCGTGCCAATTGCCGTACTTGTAGTTAATATCAACTTACTACCACTTAAGGCTAAACTCGCAACTAGCGAGGTTGAGCCACCGACCAGGCCTGAAGTATATACAGCTTGAGTCAGATCATATTCAGCATCAAAAGTAATTTCAATCTTACCGCCAACATCTATTGAGTTAACAGTAGTAAAACCAAATGTGTATGTAGTGGTATCTAAAGCAACTACATTGGCCGCGGTTAAAGAGATAGCTGTCATGGGAGCTGCCTGCGTGCTTATGGCAGGAGAAATAATTGAATCTACGGTATTCTGAGTAGAATTCTGTGTAGTAATAGTAAAGGTAACTTGTTTTACGGAGCCGGGGTTAACAATAGTACCAATAACCACGCTTTGTGCCGTACCGGCTGATAACGCTTCTAACGTATTAAGGGTTACCTTATTGGCTGACCGGGATACTAAACTAAATGTGCTAAGCGGGCTGATTACATAACCTGATGCAGCATTGTAAGCAGAATCAAAATCGATTACAACATATCCTCCCGCATTAATAGCATGGGTAGGAGTAAAATTAAACGTATAGTTTGTCGTATATCCTGCTACAAGAGAATCAGCGGTTACCGATACCCCGGTCATGGTACCGGCGGTTATCGCAACTCCGGAAGCACTGCCCTGGTTAATTATCCTGTCCTGATCATCTCTTGTCTGTATAGCAAAACTAGATGTGGTCTGCACAAAAGAGGGATTCTTGATCTTGGAAATTACAATGCCTTCTTCTGTGCCGGCAACTAACTCATAACCTAATGTTATAATCAAGGTCTTAGCGCTCACCTGCACTGTTGCACTGCCGCCGCTACAAGCGGCATCTCCTGTTCCTACTTCGCTAACATTATAATCACTATCAAAAGTTATTCTGATTTTACCATTTACAGGTATATCGTGCTGAGGAGTAACAATAAAAGTATAACTTCCCTGTGCGCTTACCTCGCTTAAAGTAGCGCTTGCAGATGCACTTACTAAAGCAGCAGCCGTGGTTGTAACACCGCTGCATGTACCCATGTCAATTGTATCACCAGCGGTTGTTTGAGTAATTATGGTAAAGGCTGAAGTAGTTGCCACATAAGCAGGATTAATTATATTTCTGAGTGCTATGCTGACAGAACCCGAACTTGCCTCGGAAATCTGCAGCCTCAGGTAGTCGCTGCCTCTGGTTACTAATGAATAGCCTGATGTTAAAACTATGGTCGTAGTTAAATCATAGGCAGAATCAAACTGTATTTGCACATAGCCGCCTGAAGGCAAGCTATGCTCAGCGGTAAAAGCAAATGTATAATCCGTACTCTTGGCTACCTCGGTAGAAACCGGCGTAGCTGAAACAGAAGATAAAGATCCTGCTGTAATATTTATTCCGGCTATAGAACCGCTATCCAATATTCCTCCTGAAGCGTTCTTGGTGTCTATCGCAAAGGCGCCTGTTGTCTGCACATACGCCGGGTTCTTAATATTAGAGATAACTAATGATACCTGGGCTCCTGCGGAAACTGCTGCGCCCGTGGTCACAATCAATTTATTTCCGCTTACAGCTACGGTAGAATTATCGATTCCGGACACATTATAGGCGGTTACGGAAGTCAGGACATAATCCGAATCAAAGGTTATTTCAACCTTTCCGCCGGCAGCAACAGCGTGGACTGTAGTAAAGGTAAAGGTATAACTCGTAGAGGATCCTGCTTGCGTGGAAACCTGGCTGATTGAGTTAACGGTCAATAGCCCAGCCGTAGTGGTAATACCAACGGCGTTTCCTATATCTATATTCTTCTGATTAGTATTCTGAGTAGTAATAGAGAACACATCTGTTGTTTGTACATAGGAGGGGTTCTTGATATTAAGAATCTGCAAACTCTGCGCGGTTGATTTCTCGGCTAAAGCTTTAAGCAAGATATAACCGCTGCCTAACGAAATAACAGAATAACTACTGTTTCCGCTATAGGCGCCGCTTAGGTCGAAATCAGCATCAAAAGTTATTTTTACATAGCCATTTAAAGGTATGGTGTGCTCAGGGGTAAACTGGAATAAATAATTAGTAGTAGTATCCAAAGTAGTATCCGCAGGTGTTGCCGATAAGCTAGTCAGCTGGCCTTCGGTCATCGTAACTCCAGCTATATCTCCGGAGTCTAACTTACCTCCGGAGGCATCCTTAGTTACTACCGAGAATACATCCGTTGTCTGTACATACGAAGGATTTTGCACATTTGAAACTATTAAAGTAAGCACGCTTCCCTGAGATGCTATCTCACCTAAAGTAACTGTCAAGGTACTGCCACTTACAGAAGCGGTGGAACTATTACCTAATACATCTCCGGAGCCGATATTTGCTAAATTGTAATCACTATCAAAAGTAACCAATACCTTGCCTCCTATTGGTATAGTATGTATCGGCGTTATTCTTACGGTATATGACGTAAGCGCGGAAACTTTTGTTGCAACGGTTGAGATAGATGAAACTGTGATCGGGCTTGGGGTCATGGTAATACCGGTAATACTCTTGGTATCTATGGTATCCTGATTCTGGGTCATAGTTGTGAGATAGAAATTATCTGTTGGCTCTTCAACAGATGAAGGATTTTTGACATTAAGCAGCACTATGCTGCGTGCGCCGCTTAAGTCCCCTCCGCTTGTATTAGTTAAAAGTACATATCCCGGACCTGTATTCGAGGCATAACCTGCTGTCTGGACAGAGGCATAATCTAAAACATAATCACTATCAAAAGTTATCTTCACATAGCCACTGGCAGGAATTACATGGTCAGGGGTAAAAGCAAATGTATAGCTGGTACTTGCGGCTGGTTGAGTTGAGCCAGCGACTAGAGAAACAGCGGTCATGCTACCGCCGGTGATTACCTTGCCCGAAATTGTACCCGTATCTACTTTTACATCCGTAGAATCTTTAGTAACTATAGAATAACTGTCTGTAGATTGAACACCCGGGTTCCTGATTTCAGATATAGCCAGGCTTACGCCTTCCTGCTTGGCTATCGCTTTTCCCAGGGTAATAGTAACCACACGGCCTGACACCGAAAGCGTGGAGCCATCATTCCCATATGTGAACACTGCCCCTGATACATTGTAATCCGCATCAAAAGTTATTTCTACCTTACCACCTACATCTAAAGCATTAACAGTAGTAAAGCTGAATGTATATGTGGCTAAATCATAGGTTGTATAGGTACTGGCGTTCACAGAAGCTGAAGTTAACAAACCTGTGGTTATATTTATAGCTGCTGACTGGGCAGTATCTATATTTGCACTGTTGGATGTAAGTGTAGTTAAGGTAAATTTAATCCCGGTTTTCTCTCGGCCGGGATTGATTATTCCTCCGATACTTATACTCTGTGAGCTGGAAGCTAAGGCCTGGGCAAGGACATTAAGCACTATGATATTACCGGTCTTGCTGGATATACTGTATTTAGCTGAAGGGCTGATAAGATACGCACCAGCTATATTGTATTCAGAGTTAAATTCTATCTTTAAATACCCTCCTATTGCAACATCATGCGCAGGCATAAAATCAAATGTATATTCTGTCGTGGCTCCTGCGGAAGAATTTACCGGAGCCCCAGATACACTAGTCAATGCGCCGGCTGTTGTAGTAACCCCGGTAATTGTACCCTGGTCAATCAAGGCACTGGCGCTATTTCTGGTCTCTAAAGCAAAATTAGTTGTTGTCTGGACATACGTCGGGTTCTTGATATTGTAGACAACTA
>Ga0247841_10000824_pt1 | contig 76429 bp, 77 predicted proteins | sample LaCruzMarch2015__2_FD_192410 | JGI IMG/M metagenome (GOLD analysis project Ga0247841, IMG submission 192410) | Freshwater microbial communities from meromictic Lake La Cruz, Castile-La Mancha, Spain - LaCruzMarch2015_18m | ecosystem: Environmental > Aquatic > Freshwater > Lake | place: Spain... | reverse complement strand
CCGAAGGCGGGCAACTCGGGTTAAGTGCCCGAGAGCTATGTATTTCCTAAGGGCAGTATAGCACTTTGAGGGTAAATTTTCCAGATGTAAGTTGAAGCTCGTGAGTCGCTATCTAACTTTTAGGGAATGTTACACTTTGAGACACGGAAAGCCCATATTTTTATTGTATCACATGAAACAGTGACGCGTAACACTTTACGAACAAAATCACTTAGAATCCTCGATTATCTTTGAGAATTAAAGTGTCTCACGGCAAGATTAGTGAAAATGGTAGGAACTGACATCAATTGCCTTCACAACTTCACCAGTTTGAGGGTCTTTTGTTAGTGTATCAATCATCTGTATCGTAGTGCCCGGGATATAACTATCTAATGAATATGCTTGGAATCGCTGAAGCCCTTTTCCCGACAATTCCAAGCTTTTAAAAAGATATCCTATAAACGAACCCGTAAAACGATAGCAACGTATGCAGGATAAGATTCTTGGCTCTAAATCGTCGCTGTGTCCACGCCAGCGATAAAATGTCGGACAATATTCAATCCATTGCTGGGCTATTTGTTTTAATAAAAAAACCAGCTTTTGCTGGGCCCGAATATTTCCCTTTTGAGCTATTCTGACTAATGGAATAGCTATTGCATCTCGCAACCTTTTGTCTTCATCGTTAATGGCCGCAATAAAAATATATAACTTCTCTTTGTAGTTTTTAAGAATTATATCAACCTCTTTTTTATTACGGTATAACCTTACTTTTTGAGGTTTATGCCTAGGTGGGATCCAAATTCGCTGAAATCTTTTATCCAAAGAAGATATGGCTTTGTCCCAGTCTATATCTCCCACTTCCGTCCTAACATTTTTAACTATATATTGATATACATTTGGCGAATGTTCCGATATCCACGAGCTACGAAAAGTGAAAGGTTTTTCTTTAGAAAGTGTGTCGCCTAAACTATCAATTGCTTGCTGAAAATCCATTTTCTTCTTTCTTGGCCAGAGTTTTTTTGATGGCTTCTCGCATGAGTTTGTGACCTATTGTTATTTTATCTACTACATTTTCTGATTTGTTTAAAAAATCAGAGAGTAAATCTCTAGGAACTTTGTTTCTAAGTTCAAATAAAATTTTCTGATGACACTTCCTAAATACCATTTTACTTCCACAAATACACTCCTCATGTCCAGCTGTAAAACTATTACCAACAATCATTTTCAGAAAATCTAAAACAAGTAACGGGTCTTTAGTATTTAATTTTTCAAAATAAAATACAATTTTCCCATCAAAGCTATGGGGCCAGTCGCCGAATGGCCATTTCTTTTTCTTTTCAAAGTAAGATTGGCTAATAAAAAAATCCCTAACAGGACCACTTAAGAAAAACCTTAAATCAAATGGTTTATTCCCATGTTCGAAATACCAATCTTCCGGCAAAAATAGGCATAAATTACTATTTAACTCATTCACATGACGGTCCTTTATTTTTGGTAGTCTGCCACCCATTTCTCTAACTTCGGGTAAACTAGAAGGAAAGTCGTTTGGGAAAGAGATTTCAACAAAATAACTGTCAAACTGCTTACCTTCCTCAGTTAACTCAAGCCGACCCATAAAAATAATTCTGTTTTTTACTGTTTTGAATTCGAAATAAGGTAAATCTTCCGAAAATATTTTCCTAACTTTAGCTAATAATTCTGGATTTTTTTCGTACCAAACTGACATTACGCGTATGGTTTAATTTTGGTTGGACTTTTTTGAGCAGATTGACTGAGTATAGCTATTTTTTCTACTTCGCCCAGTGATTTTGTTAATCCGAAAACGCTTTCCCAACCATGATTCTTAATTAATTCAAGGGTATTTTCTGAGGCGAAACTCAGGCTATCCTTTACAGAATCGTTGAAGCTATCTGACAAATCGTTCCCAGATGGATTCGCAGGATCCTCTACTGCGGTATTTTTGACGTTATCTTTAACATTTCCCCAAAATTCAGTCAGGTTGGTCTCAAAATCATCTTTATTCTCTGCGCCATCCAATAATTTTATGACTAATAGCTCTATAATAAATGTTTTAACATTTAATCCGTATTTGATTTTCCATAACTTAACCAGGCGGATAAAGTCATTCAGCTTGCTGTCTCTAATAAAAGATATTTGCACGTCGGGTGAAGTCCGGATATATTCCTTCTCTGGGCCGTTCCAGTACATATTCGCATATTTTTCTTTTTCATCTTCAAATTTACCGACAATAAAATCAATATGATAATCAGTTTGGTTCTCTTTATCCTTTAATCTGAGCGACAGTTTTTTACTTTCGTCAACGAAATAAGAATCAGCTAAAAGTGTTTTTACATTTTCTCTAATCTCTTTCAGTGTCTTGCCAGCACTGTTGTCGTCAAATTTGAAGAGGCAGATAATATCCAAATCATAGCTCTCCCTTATCATTGTGTGCTTTGCTTTTGAACCTCCATAGATAATTTTTGGCGAAGCACCGAATTTATCCCTTATAATTTTTTCAATTTTCTCTCTGTGGCCTTGCAACTCGCCAACTTCGGGACTGTCATCAGTTATTTTTTCTCTATCAAGAACGGATTTTAAATATTCGTTATTTTCCATGTTTTTTATTATTAATTGTAAAAATATATTTAAATTTATTTTTATTGAAACTGTTAAATATTTTAAGGCTAGGGTCAGCATTCTTATTCAAAGACCGACCACAGACAACAGCCACTGGTGCTGGTATCGCTGGGAATAATTCAATAGACTTTAATCCTTTATGTTTGCTTTTTATAAAGCTTACCGCCGTTGTATATTCTTTCTCAAAATTGAACAAATCCTTTTCTGTTCTTAGGAAGTTATAATTTGGGGTGGGCTTTACTGATAACTCATAAACATAGTAATCTTTTTTGACTGCCTCCGGTAACAAATTTTTGTCTATGGAGCCCGACAAAGATAAAAGGAGGGCAACTTTTTCGACACGCTTTCCTTTATTTACAATCCTAAAATCATATTTGGCTATAGCTGTACCTTTATTCCATGCCCAACTTTCTCCGTCTCTATGCCGTTGAAAAATTTTTGTTTTTACTTTGTTATTTAACTTCCAACCCAAACAAATAAGAAGTGGAATGGGTCCTATCGCAAAAATGGAAACGTGGTCTATTTTATTCCTTTCCAAATCAGAATGGAATTTATTCAATTTTTGTTCAATCTCCTGCATCTTAGATCTCCAGTATGCACCGTTACCCAACCCAGACACACTAGTATAGTCTATCTCTTCAAACTTATCTTCGCAGGGACACAACTTCTCGCTCATTAGAGCATTGACAATATCACCATCGCCGACTTTAACTATTTCGTTACTAATATTCGCAAGCATTTTCAATATTTTTGTTTGCCGATTATTGCCAAAACTGGTTGCCGTTCTGACTCTTTGTTCGTGCTCAATCTTAGCTCTTTTTAAATATTCAGGCGAGTAATATTTAGCCAGCCCATTTTTATCAATTTTTTCATGACAATCGGGACAGGCGAGTAATAAATTTCTTATATCATTATCGTGCAGCTTGTCTTTTTTTGCTCTTGCTCCTCCTTCATGAAAGGCGTATATATGAGCAATCTCACCCCAAATAATGTCTTTATTAGTGAATAAATCCTTTATAACTGATTTGTTGCACACTTCGCATCGTCCAGCGGCCACTGCAAAAAGAAGAACCCTGACAGCCGGGTCAATTTTTCTTTTAACTTTTGAAATCAATATTTCTTTATTATTCTCCTGTGGCATTTTTTTCTTGCTTTTTAATAACACCGACAACAACGCCATTAACCATGTAGTCCTGAAAATCTTCTTCCCTAATATAAATAGGTTTAGTTTCGAAAGTGGATTCAGACTCAAGGCGTATCTGCTTATTTTTACTATCCTTGTAGAATCTCTTTAAATTAGCCATTTCATCTATTATCGAAAGCACATACTGGCCATTTAGGGGTGACACATTGTCGCCGTCTATTACTACATAGTCTCCCGACTCTACCGGCCCGCCCTTTATATTTTTTGCAGCGTTTAAGGAATTACCATCTGCTATAACAATAAAAAGTCCTTCCTGTCTTTTCTTGCCAATTCTTTCAGAGGGCACAGCAAGGTATCCCAGCAAGTTTTGTTCAGCGCGCAGGGTGGCAGGACCGCAATTTGCGGAGCCAAAAATAGGTAGCTTGAGCAAGCCTTCTGAAAAATTACTTTCATACTTCTCAATACTGACAATGCCCGTTTTTTTATCAATAGAAATAAAACCCTTATTTTCCAGCTGCCTCAAATGGTGTATAATATTTTGGGGATTCTCAATTTCAATAATCTTCCCGATTATTCTGGGATTCTTGATATTTATTTTAATTTTCTTTGCCAAATTCAATAATTTTTGTTGAGTTGAATGCATGTCTTAAAATGAAAAGCTAAGAATAATGCGACGATTAATAGCTACTCGACATAGCTTGGCTATATTATACTCCAAAGCACAATTGAAAGTCAAGCTTTTTGTAAAGGATTGTAAACCCTCTTGACAGGTTAGGCAGACATGGAATATACTAAAATAAGATAAGCAAATATGGCAGAAGAAAACAAAAATAAACAACACGGAATTTTTGTCACAGACGTAATGATGCATACCACAAAAATGACCCACCCTACTCCATGGCATCGAGCCGTATTAAAATCGTTTAGAAATATGATGCCCGGAAGGATTTATTCAAACCAGCAAATAAAGTTTTCTAATTGGAAAACCGAAAACGGGGTAACCACTGCACATTTTAGCATGCCGCTACCCGAAGGATGGAAGGAAAAAATTAAAGAAATGAAAAAGCAAGGAAAAGAATTTAAGATTTTTATCCCGGAAGGAGGTATTCCAATATATGCCGGCAAAGATATGGTAGAATATATTAATGGCAGGAATAACCACTGGGCAAAAAGGATTTGGCAGAAGTACACTAAAAAATAAAAATCAATAGCGAAGAGTACCGCTTATTTTGGCTAAAAACCAATAGGAAATACGATCTTAACTGGTCGTATTGAAGAGGCTTTGCCTCGGTCGTGCCCGCTCACAAAAATGGCTTAATGTTTAGGCCCGTTTTGTGAGCGGGCATTTTTTTTGCAAAAATGCGGCGGTCGACTACTCTTCCCTACCAATAAAGAAGCAATTAATAAAAAATAAACAAAAAAATAACATGAATACAGAAATACAAAAAACAAAATTAAATATAGTTTACGTTCCAATTAATGAGCTAAAACCAGCGACATACAATCCAAGAACCTGGAGCAAAGACGCTTCGGCTAATCTCAAGAAAGGCATCCAAGAACATGGACTTGTGGATCCCTTAATAGTAAATTCGGCTGAAAGCAGGAAAAATGTCCTCATTGGGGGCCACTTCCGCCTCTCTGTTTTAAAAGAGCTTGGATATCAAGAAGTGCCAGTTGTCTACATCAATATCCCGGACATAGAAAAGGAGAAAAATTTAAACCTCCGATTAAACAAAAACGTGGGCGAGTTTAATCTGGAAGCATTGGCTGATTTCAGTGAGGCATTCTTAACTGAAGTTGGTTTTTCTTCTGAAGAGCTAGATAACATCTTCAAAATTGACGAAACGCCCGAAGTCTTTGATCTTCAAAAAGAGTTGCAAAAGTTAAACATTAGTAAAATAGAAGTGCAGAAGGGTGACTTATGGCAGCTCGGGAGTCATCGTTTAAAATGCGGAGACTCAACTATTGAAGAGGACGTCTTGGATTTGATGCAGGGCGAGAAAGCTAACATGGTTCTAACCGATCCACCATATCTTCTAAATTATTTGAAGGGCAAAAAGAAAAATGGCAATCCTACCGAAGGGTTCGGACTAAAGCGTGATCGTAAATATTTAGAAACCGATGTCTTGCCTGATAACTTTACAGAACTTTGGATGTCGAACATGGCTAAAATCCAAAAGCCAGATTTCTCCATCATAATATTCGAGAACCCAAAAAATTTAAGAACTATTTGGAACGAGCTCGAAAAACATTGGAGATATAGGAACACGATAACCTGGCACCTGCCAAACAGGGTTCAGGGATTTGCTTCGAAGTACAAATTCTTTAACAAGACAGATATTGCCTTGGTCGGGACTGGCGGAGATGTCGCGCTCAATTTAGAGCCAGAAGGAGAACTGTTCCAGCAAGAATATGAAAATGCGCTGTTCGCAACGTCAGGAAAGCCTCATTGGGAAAATTACGAGAAAGGGAAAAAGATTTGTCCAACAGATTATATTGAATACATAGCCGCAGATGAGAAAAGTTCAGGGCAAGGGATTATATTCGGCACCAAACCCATAGAAATCCTCATCCCCTACTTAAAAGTTCTAACCAGACGCGGAAATTTAGTTGTAGAACCGTTCGGGGGTAGCGGTAGCACCTTAGTAACAGCGGAAAAATTAGGTCGACGCTGTTATCTCATGGAAAAGTCGCCAGTGTATGCTGAAGTAATTAAAAATAGGTTTTTTAAGTTGACAGGCATAGAACCTAAACTAATCAAACATGGAGGAACAAAATAAAAAGGAATCAAACCCAGCAAAACTAAGACAACCAAAAGAGAAAAAAGAATTAGTTGAGCAACTTAAAAAAGTGCCTATTATCCAGATAGCCTGCGAAAGGGTCGGCATAAGCAGGCCGACCTTTTACCGATGGAAGGCGGATGACGAAGATTTTGCAAAAGAAATAAAGGATGCGTTGTCTGAAGGAATTGTGTTCATAAATGAATTAAGCGAGTCGCAAGTTATAGCTCTGATAAAAGAGAAAAACTTACCAGCGGTTCGTTTTTGGCTGAGACACAATCATCCAAAGTATGCTCAACGAATTGAAATTACTACCAAGGAGCCTCAAGAAAAATTGGACCCAGAGCAGGAAGCTGTAGTGAAGGAAGCTCTACGGTTAGCTGGGATAACTCCCGCTGAAGAAAAAATGGCCGATGATAAAAATATACAAGTTAACGTTCAAAAAGAAAATGGAATCAGCGAAAAATTGCCAAACGAACAATCAGCCGAGGGAGGAGCAACCACAAAATCAAACTCTGGCGTTGAACCCGGCAACACAACCGACAAACCAACAAACCCTACCACCTGAAATTTTAGAGGCGATGATCCGGGATCGAAAAATCCGCACAGCAATAGTGAGGGAAAGCCACTACATGTTCTTTAATTTATACTTTTCTCACTATGTTAAATATCCTACGGCAGATTTTCAGAAAGAATTTTTCAATTTAACTGAAAGCAATGACATAAAAAAGATTTTTATCGTCGCATTTCGCGGGTCGTCTAAATCATCCATATTCACAATGTCTTACCCTGTTTGGGCGATACTTGGCAAGCAACAGAAAAAGTTTGTCTTAATTATCTGTCAGACAAGGACTCAGGCAAAACAACACATGATGAATCTAAGACGAGAATTAGAAGGTAACAATCTATTAAAAAACGACCTTGGGCCATTTCAAGAAGATGATGAATGGGGTTCTGTATCATTAGTCTTTACAAGACAGAATGCCAGAATTACGGCTGCTTCCTCAGAACAAAGTATTAGGGGCTTAAGGCACAATCAGCACAGACCAGATTTAATAATTGGAGATGACCTTGAAGATTTGGCGTCTACCAAAACAAGAGAAAGCAGGAATAAAACCTATCAGTGGCTGACTGGGGAAGTTATTCCGGCAGGAGATAAAGATACAAAACTGGTTCTTATAGGAAACCTTTTGCACGAAGATTCTTTGCTGATGCGGATTAAAGATGAGCTTAATTCCCAAAAAATTGATGGCGTCTTTAAGGAATACCCTCTTGTCTGCCAGGGAAAAATATCTTGGACGGGAAAATATCCCACAATGAAGGATATTGAAGAAGAAAAGAGAAAATTAGGAAATGATTTTGCATGGGAAAGAGAATATATGCTTCGTATTGTTCCCAGCGATGAACAAGCAATCCACAAAGAATGGCTACAATATTGGGACAAATTACCAGCCAAAGGTCAAAAGGATCGCTATGATTACACGATTAATTATGTAACTCGTATTGGTGTTGACCTGGCAATTTCCCAAGAAGATTCGGCTGATTATACTGCAATGGTTCCTGCTCTTCTCTACGGCGATGGTCCAGATACTGACATATATATTTTACCTGGAGTAATTAATAGGAAACTTACGTTTCCCTCAACTGTTGACCTGTGCAAAGATTTGAAAAAAATATATGACGAAGATATAGGTCACTATACAGAATTTATTATTGAAGATGTGGCGTATCAGAGATCTTTACCTCAGCAGTTAGAAAGAGAGGGAATCACAGAAGTAAAAACCACACGACCGGGAAACCAAGATAAACGCACACGGTTGGTATTAACTGCCCATATGATAAAAAATGGAAAAGTGAAGTTTCCGAAACAAGGAGCTGAAGAACTCATTAGTCAGATTGTGCATTTTGGAATAGAAAAACACGATGACTTGGCTGATGCCTTTTCAAACTTAGTATTAAGCGTAGTTGAAGACCCGCCGATTGTTCCAAGGATATTTTTTGCTTGAAAAATGGGCATAAATTATAAAAATAGAGAGCATACTTATTCCTTGACATATAATATGTGATTTGGTATAATATATGTATGCTGAACATTGTGTTTGGCCTGCCCCGCTGAGAGGCAATCCCAGCAAGCACATTGTTACGTCCCGCTGAGCGGGACAGAAAGGATGGCTCCGATGTCAATAACATTGGCTCCGTCAAAAGTTACTGCACGTGATCCGAAAGGTCTCAAGTTCATGTCGGTCGTGGAGGCAGCCTACAACAAGGCCGGTCTCACCGCTGGTGCGGATGGCGAAGCTCAGCGCGTGAACGACACGCCTGGTCTCGCCGACCACATCGCTGCGTGGCTCGAAGAGCACCGCACCACGAACAAGTTCGAGGACGAGGAAGTCCGGGCGGCCTACGGCTACCCCAAGGAGTACAAGGGTCCCAAGCCCATCGAGCAGCAGATCAAGGCAATCGCCGAGATCTTCGGTCTCGACCCGGCTCTGGCGCTCGAGTACGCCAAGAAACTCCCAGTCCTGCCCGATGGCGCCGAGGGATGGTTCGCCATTCCGTCGGTGGACGCGCTGGCCCAAAAGCACTTCCCCGAGGTCACTGACCCCAGCGAGAAGTACTGCCGGGCGCTTCAGCTCGTCCATCAGAAGATCGCCGCATCGCGTTCGTTCAAGAACTGGCGCGACGGTCAGATCGACACGGCCCACATCAAGGTCTCGGCTCGCACGCTGGAAAAGATGAATCAGATCGCCGCACAGCAAAAAGGCGACATTCTGATCATCGCAGCCCAGCTCGGCAAACGGCACGGCGGACGTTCGGTTCGTCGCGCTCGGGAGGTCTTCGTGGCCAACGAGTACGGCCTTACCAGCGTCGCTGGTGGCTCGATTGTTCTGGTTCATCCGGAACGTCTTGTTCGCTGGGAAGAGTTGGACATGGACATGGCCGGAGACGAGTTTTCCGATGACGGCGATGGTCGGTTCGGCCACGCTCCGTACTTCAGCTTCCACGACGACAGGGCGGGGTCGACACGCACGATGTCTCGAGCCCGTACGACCACTTCGGCTCCTCGTCGGGCTTCGTCCCGCAGTAATCCTCAAGCCTCGAACGCTTGATTCTTTCGAATTCTTATTCCTTGAATCTTTCGTTCGCGGCCAAAAAGCGGTTTTCCACAACTCACCTTGTGGGAGACCGCTTATTTTTTTACTTTCAATATTATTTGTGTATAATTAAATTGAGATTAGGTTAATGAACAATCGTTTACGGATGATTGTCACCGAACTCTCTTTTCAATAAACAACCAGAGTCTTTGCGTTCACGGATGCAAAGAGCGTGTTGCTTGAGGAGATACTGCTTGCCCGATCTGTGGCGGGTTTTCTTTTTTATAGAGATGCCGTCGAATAAAATTCAGGGGGTTAAAAGGAGGATATAAATCGCAAGATCGTAAACCTCTGCCTCCGGTGATTGGGATGGATTGGGGCAAACATCCGATGACGGCGATGGTCAGTTCGGCCACGCTCCGTACTTCAACTTCAACGACGACAAGGCCAAGTTCGACACGAACGATGTCTCGAACCCGAACGACAACTTCGGCTCCTCGTCGGGCTTCGTCCCGAAGTCTCTCCTCCTCTAAATGCAAAAGGCATTCATTTTTTGAATGCCTTTTGCATTGTAGGCTACCTCGGATTTAAGGATCGCATCCAACCTCCGAGCATTCTTCCAATCTCATCAAGGATCTCCTCAAAAGCCGTGTACTTTTTATTGTCTATCGTTTTAATTTCTTTCATCAGCCGCAGAAGTATCCGCAGTACGTTCAGATTTAAACTGACCCTTTCCAGCACAGCGACTTTTTCGAACTTTTGCTTGTAGCTGGCGCACAATATTCCCTCTAAAATATCTATCGCAAGATTTTCCGCTTTCTGCCAAATCGCATATTTATCTTGTTTCGGGATTGTTGTCCTGAATACATAAAACATTTTGTAAAAGTCGTATGATTTTTTGAAGATTGGTATGTCAAATTCGTCTGTCATATTTTTACAGTTTGATTATTTATTATTTAATTTTTAACTATGAAGATTTACAAAAACCTTTTTGACGAGATAATTTCTACAGAGAATTTATTCCTGGCTTGGGATAAATTCAAAAACGGCAAGAGAAATAAACAGGACGTTCAACTTTTTGAGTGGAACCTTGAGGAGAATATTTTCAGATTAAACAGGGATCTGAAAAATAAAATGTATAAACACGGGGCTTACCATTCGTTTAATATTTCAGATCCTAAACCACGAAATATTCACAAGGCCCAGGTTCGTGACAGAATTCTGCATCATGCTGTTTTTCGGATTTTAAATCCCATTTTTGAGCCAGGATTTATCTCTGCATCGTTTTCCTGTCGGGAGGGCTACGGCACGCATAGGGGCGTACAGTATTTGCAGAACACTTTAAGGAGAGCAACCCAAAACGGCAGAGTTTCATGTTTTGCCTTAAAGTGTGATATTAAAAAGTTCTTCGATACAATCGACCATGATACTTTGCTTGGCATATTAAAAAAGAAAATTAAGGATGAGAACACAATTTGGCTTTTGAAGCATATTATATCGAGCTTTTCTTCAAATTACTCCTTGCTCGGCATTAATAAAGGCGTCCCTATCGGAAACCTGACCTCCCAGCTTTTTGCTAATATTTATTTGGGCGAGCTTGATCGGTTTATCAAACAAGAGCTAAAAGTAAAATATTATCTTCGCTACACGGATGACTTTTTGATAATCTCCGAAAATAAAACGTATTTGGAAAAAACTCTGCCTCCGATTGTCTCTTTTCTACAGGACGAACTCCGCCTAAAAATTCACGAAGAAAAGACAACGATACAAAAAACGAGCCAAGGAGTGGATTTCCTTGGCTACGTTGTTTTCAATAAATATAAATTGGTCAGAACTAAGACAAAGAAAAGAATTACTAAAAAGTTTAAATCTAGAATAAATCAATGTAACCAAGGTATCATTTCAAAATCTTCACTTTCTCAGTCGCTGCAATCATATTTAGGATTACTCTGCCACGGCGAAAGCCTTGCTATAGAAGAAACTTTTAAGAAAAATTTCTTGGAATCTATTACCGATAAGGAGTCTTGATATTATTTCACTATCGAACAGTTATCCAATAATACATTCATTATTACTTCGCCCCTAACCTTTCCGCTTAATGTTATTCTTGTGTCTTTTGCAAGCGAAGCGAGCTGTGCCGAATCGCTTTTATCGAACATGCACTGGACGGTCGATAATATGTCTCCGGCGTTTAGTGAAACGTAAGGTGTATCTAAAATATCTTTTCCTATACTATTTATTGTTCCTGAAACCTCAATTGTTTTACCTTTATATTTTGTATCTGCAGATACTTGGTTTGCTTTATAATCAGCATAAAGTTCTGACGCACCAACCTTAATAGCTGGGGCAGATGGCACATTGTTCTGCGATTGGGTTGCGCCAGTATTATTTGTATTATTTTTAGATCCGCTTGACCCGATTATAATAAAAATAACGACTACTACGAGCACCCAAAACCACCATCGTTTATAAAACTTCTTTTTCGGTTTCTGTGTTTGATTTTCCATATATTTTAATTATTTTAATATTTTTGTAATTTCTTTATTGGGAGTCGACCTTTTTGTTATAAGATTCTATTATTTTAATATCTTCATTAGTTAAGCCGTATAACTTGTAAACTTCTTCATCAATTTTCTTGTTACTTTTTTCTACATCAGACTTTATAGAAATCCATTTTTCTGAATTTTCAGTTGTTTTTTGCAATTCTTTATTGAAACCAATAATATCCTCTACTAGCTGAATCACTAATTTTTGTTCTTTTGTGCTCCCCTTCCAAATCGGAAATTTTTCCAGTTCATTTACTTTAAACTGCGGGAAAATCTTTCTCTGGAATTTATCGAAAGCTTTGGCAAACCAATAAGAGATTAACTTTGAGTTTATTATCCCTAATATATATTTTAAATCGTATTCTTCATTAAGACTCAAAATAATCATGCTATTGATATCATTCAGATATTCGTCGCCTGTAAAAATTCCGTTGATACAGTAAGGATATGGAGATGGTATCTGCCTGACTAAAATTCTAGGACTGTTAAAAAATTCAAATTTTCTAGGGGCAGCTAAACACTTTCCATATTTTAAATATAGTCCGCCCCAATTAACCAAATATCTTTTTACGTCCTTCCCTCCAAGATATTTTAAATAATCGTCGCCTTCTTTTTTGTCAGAGTGGTAGATTCTTTCATCTTTCATTTTTTCTGTCTGAATGGGTACGCCCTTGCCAACCTCATATGCTTTCAAACCAGCTTTAACGGTACAAATATCTCCCAGCATATCGCATCCTTCCAATTTTTTAATAATCGGATCTGCTTTACTGCTTGACCTACCGATGTGAATTATAAATTCATCCTTTAAAAAATCTTTAATTTTATAGGTGTTCAAATCTAAAACCGCACCATCTTTTATTTCACCAAGCTGAATATCTGTTGGAGAGTCTTTTTTGAAAATCAATATGCAGGTATCCACCGATGCCTGAGAAAAAACCGACTCGTCTGCATTTATGATTTTTAAATCCGCGGTATTTCTTAATAAATATTCCCTAAGAAATGCAAAAGAATTAATCGTAAGCCAATTATTGGGAACTATATACCCGAACTCACCCTTATCCTTCAAGAGATTTATGCCTCGCTCGATAAATAGAGAAAAAGTATTTAGCTGATATTTCTGTAATTTATAGTTTTCGTAATAATATTTTTTCTCATCTTCTTCAAAACCACCGCCTCTGGTAAATATATATGGCGGATTGCCTATAACGGCATCGAAACCACCCTGTTTAAAAACCTCAGGAAATTGCTCTTGCCAGCTGAAAGGCTTTTTGTTTTTGAAATCTTTGCCGAAATATTTTTGTAATTCTTCATCTGTACCGGATATAAGTGAATTGCCATTTTTAATATTATTTAAAAATGGCAATTTTTCTCTTTTACTTAAAGCGTTGATCAATAAATTTAATCTTGTAATTTCAACTGCTTGTTGGTCTAAATCGACTCCATAAATATTTTCTTGAAGGATTTGAATTTTTAGAATATCCTCGGGTCCCCTGAAACCGAACTCTTTATATTTTTCTAAAATAACGTGGAAGGCCTTAATCAGAAAAGAGCCCGATCCGCAGGCCGGATCAATTACTTTAATTTTTTTGATATCCTCAATTGTTTTACATTTGTCTAAAACAGGGCCCAAAACGCTTTTTACAATGTAATCAACGATGTAACTTGGAGTGTAGTAAATTCCTTGTTCCTTTCTTTTTCCAGCATCTTTTGAAACAGTGGCACCCTTTCTCGATTTAGAAAGCCTATGGCTTAGATAATTTTCATAAACTGTGCCAAGCACATCAGCTGGCATAGCCTTAAAATCATACTCATAATAGCCCTCTTTGCCATAAAGAACATGAATTACCCTTTCAGTTGCCCCACTGTATTCTTCCCATTTCTCAAAAGGGTGAGGAGAGAAAAGATTTGAATTATAATAACTATCAAATTCCCGAAACTTCTCGGTCATCGCTTCGTAGAGCTGTTTTTTAGTTTCTTCTCTGGCTTGTCTGACCATAGGAATTAGAGTCGATGGCTCAATACCCCTATCTTCCGCAACCCTAATAAAAAGTAGGCGATCCAATAATTTTTGGACGCCCTCATCTAACAAATCGGAATCAACGCCACTATTCCACTGGCCGAGGTCTTTAGTCAAAATATCCCTGCAATTTTGCAGATCTTTGTATAATAAATTCGTTACAGATATTCTTTGAACTTTCTTCCCAACTTTTTCTGCTTCTTTATCTAATAGGTCTGCTTGGAAGGACTCTTTCGTGAGTAATGCCAGTTGGTCAAACCTTTCTAAAAATTCTATGCAATTAATTTCAAAAAATCTTTTGTCAGATAGCTTACCCTCAATATCTTGAGCGTTAAAAACAATTAGTGTCTCAAAATTTGTAAGTACTGCCCATGTAGCACCCTTGTTGAAAGAATATTTAATGGCTTGATTGGCAAATTTCTCATCATGGATGTCAACGTTAAATCGTTTAGCTTCTAAATAAAACTTGATCCTATCGTTTAGATAGAATCCGTAATCTACTCTTTCTGAAGAGATTGTTTCTTCGGCTGATACTTCTGTTCTGCTGTAGACATCCCAGCCAAGTATTTCAAAAAGGGGTAAGATAAAATCCTTTTTGGTCTGCTCTTCTGAGTAGAGTTTTAATTTTCCTGAATTTTTAATATCCTCGTATTTCTTAACGAGATTTTTGAGGTCTTGTTGCTTAGGCATACTAGGGATAGTTTTATTTATGCCTTTTACTGGTCGGAAAACACAAAGCTCCCCGCCAGCGACGGCCTTTCGACCATCCGTATACCTTTCGATATACGACTATCCCTAGTACTCTGACGAGGAGTTCTCTACTAGGGATAGTTTTAGTGCCATGCCCATAGAAAATCTATGGGTTTAGGCGAATTATTAAATTGTTATTTAATGTTATCTTAATTTTTGACTTTTGGGAAGTCCGAGTTACCAACTCTTTTGAGCCTCTTGGGTCTGGACTAAAGGTCATGATTGCGTCATTCCTTATATTGAAAGGTCGAGATCGAGACAATAATTAAGATAAAAATTAAAAAAAATATGGATCAAATTACAATGCAAACTAAAAAAGGTGTAGCGATAACTTCTCTTCCTATTAAATATTGCCTCTACGCTCGTAAATCTACCGAATCAGAAGAAAGACAGGTTCTCTCTATTGATTCACAGATAAAAGAAATGCTCCTAATGGCCGAACGAGAAAAGCTGAATGTGATAGAAATTAAGCGAGAATCACACTCAGCTAAAGAAACGAACCAAAGGCCAGTATTTAACGAGATCATCGATGAACTTAGACAGGGTAAATTCAATGGGATACTGACATGGGCGCCGGATCGCATATCGAGAAACGCTGGCGACCTCGGTAAAATTGTAGATCTTATGGACGCAGGTCTTCTTTCAGAAATAAGAACCTACGGACAGAGATTTACTAATTCGCCAAGTGAGAAATTTCTTTTAATGATATTGGGTTCGCAGGCAAAACTGGAAAACGACAACCGTGGCGTCAATGTTAAAAGAGGGCTACGAACCAGAGTAGAGATGGGTTTGTGGCCGACAATGGCTCCATTGGGATATTTAAACCAAAGATTAATGGATAAGAAGTGCCAGTTAATCGTTGACCCGGCAAGAGGACCTGTGATTAAAAAGATATTCGAGAAAGTTGCGTACGAAAACCAATCTGGTAGAAAAATATACAACTGGCTTAAATTTGAGCTGAATTTTTACACAAGAGGCAATAAGTCGCTGACTTTGGCTGGGATATATAGAATACTAGATAACCCATTCTATTATGGGATGTTTGAATTTCCGAAAAGCAGTGGAAACTGGTACCAAGGGAAACACCAGCCGTTGATCACGCAAGAGTTATTCGAAAAAGCCAGAGCATATTTAAAACGCGATCAAATTGTCAGACAAAACAAAGAGTTCTCATTTACAAAACTCTTTACTTGTGGATACTGCGGCTCAACCATATGTGCGGAAGAAAAATGGAAAGTTTTAAAAGACGGCACCTCTGCTCACTACATATATTATGGATGCGGGCGGGCAAAAGACAGGAATTGTCATAATAAATATATAAGGGAGGAGGAATTAATAACTGAACTGCTGAAGATTTTAGATCAGTTAAATATTAATGAACTTGGAATGAGAACCAAACTCGAAGATGAAATAAAAAGATTCAATATTTTCCAAAGATCAGTGCTCGGCACAAAAGACGGAGAAAAAATAAAAACAGATCCGGACACAGATATTCGTAACTACGCTAAATATCTTCTGAAGGAAGGATCAATAATTGAAAAAAGAGAACTACTCGGCAATCTGAGATCAAGGATTATGTATAAGGACAAGGAATTAACTCTAATAAATTAAGAAAAAAATTGTTATAATGGCTTTATGAAATACATATTTATAGCCTTTTATGGATGGCCAAATCCGCCAATGAATCAGGACGAAAAAGTCTATATAACTGATGAGCATTTTGAGTGTTGGAATCTCAGAAAATTTTCAGCCTCAGAGTTCATGGATGCTATCAAAGTAAAGATTCCTCCAATCAATGACAATGTGCTTATAAACTACTTAAATGACGGCACTGGTTTAAATGGAATAAGCGATGTACAATATCAAAAATGTCTTTGGGGTCTTTTACTACCGGACCCAGAAGATATATATAATGACGGATATAGAGAAGTTCTTGCCCTGTTAAATCTCTTTTCGACCAAGTACATGCATCCTTCTTTTTACGCAACCCAGATGGGAATAAATAAAATAAGTGAATTTAAAAACTTAGACGTATTGCCAAACGATCATCAAGGGTACGCCCATTTTAAAACATCAAATTTTGTTTCTTTCTATAGGGCAATGATAAAAGAAGCAAAATATTCCACATGGAAAAGGGATAATGTGCTTGAATGGTCAAAAGAGGATTGGCGATTATATATGGCTTCTATTTTCTATGACGGGTTAGAAGAATATGAAAGGTCAAAATCGGTTTATACTTGGCAGAGAGAATCTGCCGATATGGCCACTCTTTTAGAGACACTTTTTACGGCAGGAGATGTTCAAAATGAGGAAATTGGATATCGATTACGGAAAAGGATAGCGACATTAATCCAGTGGAAATTTAATGACATAGAAAAAGAAATAAAAGTTTTGTATAAAGACCGAAGCGAATTTGTTCACGGCAGTTATTATAAGAGGATAATTTCTGAAATGAATAGAAATCCAAATGATAACGCTACGCCTCCATCACCTGATTTTGAAAAACTATATAAAACAAAAGAACAGCTCAGGTTCATTTTTGTTGCTTACTTATATTTACATAAAATAATGGTCTCACAGGTAGAGCCATTATTTAATGGTTATGATAATGTTCAAGATATGCTTGAGGGCGCAATAATAAACACCGTACTAAGAACAAAGATAACTGAAACTATAAAACCAATAATAGAATTACTTCCTAACGCATAAACAAAAACACAAAACTTAATTTGTGTTTTTGTTTTACTACCGGACACTCGGGTCGCCACTTCTACTCGACTAATCGAGTCACGCCGATAGAAACTTGTCAATGCGGAGGAGGTGGGACTCGAACCCACGAACCCCGTAAGGGGTTATAGTTTTCGAAACTATTGCAATAGCCACTATGCGACTCCTCCAAATTATTATATTTATTACTATATAAAGTGAGCGACCGGACATTTTATATAATTGAAATTTCATCTTCCAACTCCATAGAATTATATTACCACACTTTTGCAAAAAAAGACCCTTGTGAGTGAAACTCCAAGGGATCATGAGAAACAAACCGGGGTTCACTAGATAGGGCCAACTTGAAGTTGCATATGAGGCTTAAGCCGGATACCGGTCGCGCCCAAAATCCTGAAACCGCCTTCAGGCACAACATAGCCAGGCACGTCTTCCTCAATGGGCGGATCGCGCTTGACAAGCGTATCGTCAAACACATCGATCCGATTGTCTCGTTCGGAAAACTCGAAATAGACAGCGCCTTCTGACCCAGCGGTGAGAGCATGGATTGTGCCAGCGGGCATGTAGATGGTTTCGCCAGCCATGGCCACATGACGCTTTCCGTCAGGTTCGATCACGATCAACATGCCGAAAACAACGTAGAAGCCCTCGTCTTTCTTCCCTTCGGCCGAGAGATGATGGTGAAACGGACAAGTCCAGCCCGGCAGGGAGACCAAGAGTTTTCCACAGAACGTCTCGTTGAATAGATTGATCAGAGCGAGCATCTGCGCGTCGTCTTCCAACCCAAATCCTGCGATTTCGATCTGCGCTGGCTGGACAAAGGGAAACACCTTGCAGGCCAACTCGGCTGCCCGCCTCTGCAGTTCCAAGTACTTTGAACGTTTCATCTGCTTTTTCTCCTTCGCTGTCTGTTGAGAACCATTTTATCAAGGGACCACGTCCTTACAGGACAAATTCTTTATATAAAAATTAACCACAAATGTCAATTTAAAACAAACAAAAACACGGCCTGAAGCCGTATTTTTTAAAATTATAAATTACGATTTAGCTTCGTTTTTTACCAAAATTTTATGCCAATCATTAAAGTCATAAATATCGTGAGCAATAATACCTGCAACAACTCCCACAAAAAATCTTGGCAAATAAAAATAATCAATAAACCATACAAGCAACAACAACATAGCCCCCAAAATCCAGTGATGCAAGTGAATTTTATACTTCCCGCAATCTATAAAAATGCAATCAACTTTCCCATTTTCAAGCAAATATTTTGAAAAAATCTTAGAACCCAAATACCCAAGGGCTAAACCTAGGGCCAAAAGCAAAGAATAATAAGATAGGGCCACCACAACAAATGCTGGTAAATATTTCCTGACTTTTGAGTTGTTGTTTGTTTTTGCTAGTTCTAAATCTATCAATTTATCGCTTATATTGACCAATTCTCCATTGTTTTCCATATTGGTCTATTTTACCATTTACAAGCACCCCTGTCCAGCCCTAAGCCCCATTTTTATCCCCAGCCATATTCAGGTCAAAATTAGTATTTTATGCAAAAAAAGAGACCCGGTGGAAAAGCATTTGATTGCTTTCCACCGGGCCCGACTCAACCGCGCACTTCGCGCGCGGTGTTAGCCCTTCTCGCCGACCGTGGGCACAGCGATCTGCACCCACGTCTGGCAGACTTCGCCGTCGGCGTTGATGTAAACCAGACGGATTGCCGTCTTCTCGGGGTTAAACCAGGAGTCTCCTCCCAAAGGAATCAGGATTGTGCCACCCCTGGCTTTGACGGAGACGTTGTAGTACTCCATCGTGTTGCCGGTGTACCCGTCCTGATAACTCAAGAAGCAGAACATTTTGCCGTCGGGTAAAGTTGTACTCACCTTGATACACATAACCTGGTCATAGACCAAGCCCTGGCAGGTGGCGACCCCGTCAACCCAGCTTCCTTCCGCAGGATATGACCATGCGGTCATCTGAGAAATGGAGCCGTTGTTCGGATCCATATCGCCGGCCGAAAGGTCAACAACCGAGTCAAACTGGAAAGCGGAGTCAACCGCCAACTCCCAGCCACCGTGGCCAGGCCAGATAACCAACAACGAGTCGATGTTCCACGGTTGGTTGACATTGACCCGCCAGAAGCCGTTAGAGAATCCGGCTCGTTGACCGTTGACCCAAACGGCGTCGCTACTGCTGGGCCCGTCGATCTTGAGACGAATAATCCTGTTCCAGTTGAGATCAACCGGGAAGTCTTTCATGTTCATCCCGGGACGGAATGCGGTGAGTTTGGGGTCGCCCGCTATGAACAGTTCGTCCCCCCACGCGTTAAGCCAGTAGGCGTATCCGCGGTAGTTACCGGGACCCGTCTTAACGTCGCTGGTGAGACGCGCTTCGCCGCCGACGAATTCGGCCGACGCACTGGAGTTGAAGGCCCAGTCTTCGTCATAGAGATTGACCTCCAACTTCGTCACGTCACTCAGCGCCGACAGCTCGTACTTGAGCCGGCGCAGTTCGGACTCGTTGTCGCCACCGCCGGCCGAGTAAACCGGCTGGCACAGTGCCACCATCATCGCCACCACGAACATTGCCATCACGGTACGCATCGTCTCTCTCCTTGTTCTTTTGTGTTTCGTTAACGACCCATCTCTTCTATCTCAGCAATCTTCCTTCGCAACTCGTCTTCCCGTTGCCCTTTGCTGGCAACGGTTACCATCAATACGCGCGACTCCTGTCCGCCGACTTCCTCCTTTCTCTTTGGTTCGCTCGCTCCCTTACTGTTAACGTTCGCTGACGACGACACTTCTTGCACCACCGGCTGAACCGCTTCTTGCGGTTTCTTACGCCAGTGACAAAACAAGGCCGTACCCACCATCACGACAAGAACCAACACAACTACATAAGGCATCTTCATAACACTTTTCCTTTCTGTATCTCTCACCGTTATTGTAAATGATCAAGCCCAAGACACACACCAGTGTATCCGAGCAAACAAAAATATGGTTTTCACCATATCTTCATTATCTTTTAATTATAGCACCTTTTGAGCTTCATGTCAAGCTTCGACGCTCCTTTTATTCCTGTCTGAAAACGCTCGTTTCTTTCAAAATTTTATAATTTATGTTATGTTTTAATAAGTACAAGCCCCCGTCGTTCAATGGACAGGACACAAGTTTCCTAAACATGTAATGTAGGTCCGATTCCTACCGGGGGCACAAAATAATTAAAAAAAATAAATCATGAAATCACCAATTGTAGAAATCGCAAAAAAAGTTTGCCCGGCGGTAATAACCGTCATTGTTTCAAAAGATTTGCCAAAAGCAGAGAATTTTTACTCTTTTCCCTATGGAGATAAAGAATATATGATGCCAAATCCGCCAGCCGGCGGAGGAAAAGGTAAAAAATTACAAACCGAAAAAACTAAAATTGGTGGAGGTTCTGGTTTTATTGTTTCAGAAAATGGTTATATTTTTACCTCAAACCATGTTGTTTCCGACACTTCTGCCGACTACACCGTAGTCTTGGACCCAAATCACAAATATCCTGTTAAGGTTTTATCTAGAAACCCAATTAACGACACTGCCGTCTTAAAAATTGAGGGTGAACGATTCCCCTACCTTGAAATGGCAGACTCAAATAAAATTGATCTTGGTGAAGAAGTTGTAGCTGTTGGAAATGCCCTTGGGGAATTTACAGATACACTTTCTGTTGGAATTGTTTCCGGACTTTCAAGATTTATAACTGCTTTTGGAGGTATAGAAAACCAAATGCAAAATTTAAGAGGATTAATTCAAACAGACGCAGCCATTAACCCTGGAAATTCCGGCGGGCCGTTAATTAACATGGAAGGAAAAGTTATTGGAATTAACACTGCCATGATTGCCGGAGCTCAAAACATTGGTTTTGCAATACCCATAAATTATGCCAAAAAGGATTTGGAAGAAGTTAAAAAGTTTGGAAAAATTTTAGTACCATTTTTAGGAGTAAAATATGTTTTGGTTTCTAAAGATATGGCTGAAGCAAACAAGCTCCCCGTAAATGATGGAGCAGTAGTTGTAAGAGAAGCTTTGGGTGAATCTCCGGTGGTGAAAGGTTCGGCAGCAGACAAGGCAGGAGTTAAAGAATGGGACATAATTGTAGAATGCAATGGCGAAAAAATTACAACGAAAAATCCGCTTGCTGAAATTTTACAAAAATGTAAAATAGGCGGACTAACTCCTCTGACTGTTTTACGAGAAGGAAAAAGAGTCGGCTTAACTGTAAAACTAGAAGAGAAAAACTAAAATTACTTAAAAACTGCTTCTGTTGTATAAATGTTCGACGGGTTCCACAACATAAATCCATTATACTTGCTTCCCAAAGAGTCTTCAACGGCTCTTATTTCGTCTTCAACCATTTGAGGAGTATAATCTACTCCCCTATTAAAGTCTTGAAGCCATGGTCTAATTTTAGCTGTAAATACTTGATTCGCCAATTTTCTGGAAAAAGCACTATCCATTGAATACTTCACAACTTCATAAGGGTGCTCTACCGGGTTACTAAAGCCTATAAACCCATTAGCATAGTGCGATGGATAAAGCATCGGGCAAACATAATCAAAATTTTCAAAAGCATTTTCGATTATTTGCCCAATACCCATGTCGTCTTTGCTTGTTGTTGTTTGTCCAAATAAATCTATCGATATTTTTTCGTTTGGCAATTTAACTCTCAAGTATTGGAAAAATTCATTTATAATTTTAGCCCTAGACGTCTTACCATCCCAAACAGGAAAACCCATATTTTCTGTTTTACCGTCGGAAGGAAATCTTATATAATCAAAATTAATTTCATCAAACCCGTGGTAAAATGCATCTTTTGCAAAAGAAAGGTTATAGTCCCAAACATCTTTTGAAGCAGGGTCAAGCCAAAACAAATTGTTATTATCTTTCCATAAAATTGGTTGTGCCAAATTAGTAGTTGCTGTCTTGTCATAAATTGCCAATTCTGGCCTGGCCTTTGCAAAAACGGGGTCTTCAAAAACAACTATTCTTCCAATTACATAAATATTTTTTTCATGGAAAAATTTTATTAATGCATCAATATCTGAAATTTTTCCCGCTTTATAAGGAATTGTCCCAGAATAATCTTTTACATCAACAACCACCGCGTTAATCTCGGTTGTTTTAAAAATGTTTTCTAAATAGTTAAGATATTTTTTACTGCCTGCTGAATATCCCGTAACATAAACGGCTTTTACAATCTCCGGCGGATTGCTAAGTTTTTGCGACCCGTTAGGCGGATTGGAGGGAATATTAGACACCACTGCCTGCTTTACAAAAATACCATTATTTAAAGTAAGAAACACTCCAATTGTTAAAACTTCTAAAACTATAATTACAACAAAAAAAGTTCTTAATCTAGAAAATACCATGATGTTTGATTATACATCATTTATGGCAAATATTTCCACAATAAATTAAACAAAATTTTCTGATTTTCAGCATTATTTTTATCTTCAATAATTACCGCCAGCATAGATTCCCAAGAAACAATCATTACCCTATTCCCATAAATAATAGTAGTTGCTTTCAAATTTACTCCTTTGGGTAAGAATTTCACCTCTCTTAGTTCTCCTTTACCTAATTTTTTTTCCAACAACCCAGCTTTTGATTTTTCAACAATTATTTTAGCTTTAATCTTTTTGCCTATTCTTTCTTCGGTGAATGCCTTGTATTCTTTAGGAAACCCTTTCAATATTCTTTCAGAAGATCCAAAAACTAAGTTTTCTTCCAATTCTACTCCATGTCTTATCCTATCAAAATATGCCTGTAAAACAGCTTTATGCCCTTCAAAATACATGACTTTTGGTTTTGAAGTTTCTTTCCCCTGCAAGGCCTTAAGCTCGGGCATTAATTTTTCAAATCTTTTTTCTTTATCTTTTATTAAGTCTAAAACATTTTCCGGGTTTATAGCAGAAAAATATCTTTTTTTACCTTTTATAGCTTGACCCATAAAACCCTTCTCCAACAAAGAAGTAACAATGTCGTACGCTGAAACTCTATGAACTTGGGCTTTTTCAGCTATATTTTGTATTGTGCTAAGCCCCAACTCTAAAGAAGCCAAATATACTTTAACTTCTTTGCTTGTCAGACCCAGTTCTTCCAATTCATTTATATTTATCATAATGTTGTAGAAAAATTACTACACTTTTATTATATTCCTATCAAACACCAATGTCAATAGATGTAGCATATTTTCTACATTTTTGCTTGACAGCGCCCCATAGACAAGCTAATATTTAATATCCGGCAATATGGTGTTGCCAGATAATTGCTCGTTAACAACTAGGAGACGTTATGAAAAAGAACCGTAGAGACAAAGCATTGGCCAACAACGAAATATCGTTTTTCAGGTGTGAAACGATATTCTATGTTGAGAAGGATGGGCATGTCGATGCGTATTCCTTCTCCCACACGAATAATGTCTACACGATAAGACACCTCTTGCACGATGGAGAACTCATAGAAAACCAAGTAATGTCTTGGTACAAAAAGACACCACCTGCGATTGCCGACGAACTACTAAGCAGAATACTTCCTGAAACCTGGAGTTCTAAAAGATTCATGGCCAAACTTTGCAGATATGCAACGCGTAGCTTCACCTTCATAGGCAAGGAGGCATCATGAAAAAGACAAGTTTGTTGCCGAAATATCAAGCTGTATGTTGGATCATTGGTGCGGTCTGTCTACTGGTAAACATCATTCTTTGGTCCCCCGACACAACAACGAAACAGACGGTGGCACATCTCTTCTTTTGTGGGGCGTTGGTTGCGGTGATGTGCGCCGGAATAAGAGCAGATAACAAACTACGGAAGTTAGAAAAAAACGGAAAACAAATCGTGCAGAAACCGTTGAGGTTTTTGGTGGTTTGCGAGTTGCCCGTTCCCACGAATCAAACTTGCGTTGTCGACGCAGTGACAGATTATCTTTGTGCACTTCTGTGCGAAGAAAACGGAGGGCCGGGCCTTTCATACGACTTCATTGACGTCGCGGGAGCAGGAAGCAAGGTTGCCGAAAATCTTGCTGGGCCAGAAAACGAGCGATATCAACTCGTGTTTGTTGACCTTTCTGCTCCAAAAGCAGAGGAATTAATCCCCAAAATCATCTGGAACCTAGAACTGGTGGTTGATGCCCCAGTCGTGGTACCAGTTGGAAATGTTGAGACCATGGTCGTGGCAGCTGTCAGATTCATGCCTAAAGAATGGACTGACTGTCGAACGATTTTCCAAGATAGACTTAAGCTCACACTCCGAAAACTAAATCTCCTGCCGGGGGAACTGAATGGAGAATAGGAAGTGACAAAACCGCTTCAACTAAAACGCCCCAAGTATGTCGGGGCGTTCTTTTATCAAGTCCGTCACACAAATGTGGTGGGTTTGCAGAAGAAAGCTCTTTGAAAAACAAGAAAGCGAGGGAGTTATGAAACACGGATCGTTTATAGAATGGCATATAGGTTCACATAGATTTGTGTTGATGGTCGGAACTTTGGTTATAAAGTTTCCGAGAATCAGATTGTTTAGCTCGTTGCCATGGTTATATCAGGCAGTTAAAGCCTTTCTTGCCTATAAGCCGTGCAACATACCACCAAAACAACATCACGATGGTGTATGCACTCATTCACGCAAAGGTTCAGCAGGGGTGTATCTTAACTTGTTCCGAAGGTTGCTTTTCGAAGGTTTTATAGAAAATTTTCGTGAAGCTAGGCTCTACTTCAAGACAAGGCACAAATTACTCCCAGTTGTTTACCTGCCACTGGTGCTGTTCAACGTTTCAGCTAGAAAGCATGGTGTTGGAAACTTCACCTATGTTAATGATGAAATGATACACTATGAAGAAGACAGCGCTGGTTTGGAAGCAGTAATCGGTCACACCTTCAAGCACAAGGAAAACTTTGCTTACGACGGCAAACAGGTTTGGCTGCTAGATTCTGGCGCAGAAGAGGTAGACTGGCTCGTCGCCAACTTTGCAGATAAGATTGAGGCCACCTTGCTTACTTTGGCGGGACCACCTCCAGAGTAATAACAAACCAAAACGCCCCGAGTGCGTCGGGGCGTTCTTTTTTTTAGGGAGCGAAGCGAACACTTATCCCGCCAAGCGGGATTGTTCAAATCTACTCGGTAGTCTTGCCGTCAAATTCGCCCCGTCATTCGACGGGGCGCCCAGTCGTATGAATGGGCGGGACCTACTCAGTTGTTTTTCCATCGAACTCTGCCTCATTTGACTCGGCTTCAGCTTTTGTTTTTCTCACAACCCCATCTTGATGGTGGGCAGGAGAATAAATGGTGTACAGATTTAAGCTGTCTGTGGCAGAAGTATTTATAATATTGTGCTGTGCTCCTGCGGGAACTACAACCGCAAAGCCATCCCCAACCTGATATTCGTTTCCATCAATTATTACTTTACCCTGGCCTTTTTCAAAACGAAAAAACTGGTCGTTTTCTTCGTGAACCTCCATTCCAATTTCTTCATTTGGAACTAAGCTCATTAAAACCAACTGGCTGTGTTTGCCTGTGTATAAAACTTTCCGAAAATTATCGTTCTCTAAAGTATCTTTTTCTATATTTTTACAAAATCCTTTCGCCATAAATTTTTTATTTTTTAATAATATTCTTGGGGCGACTAACGGGATTCGAACCCGTACTGAGACTGCCACAGAGTCTTGTGCTGCCATTACACCATAGCCGCCATAAATTTTTTGTCGGGGTGCAGGGACTCGAACCCTGGCTAAACGCTCCCAAAGCGTTCGTGCTACCATTACACAACACCCCGATATAATAGATAATATATCAAAAAGGTCTTATTGTCAAAGGAAAAGTTTTATGATAAGATACAAATTAATTGAGCTCCCGTAGTTCAATGGATAGAACAAAATCCTTCTAAGATTTAGATGTTGGTTCGATTCCAACCGGGAGCACCCTTCACATCCGTTCAGGGTAAACAAAAAAGTTTACACTGAGACTGAAGGTCGAAGTGCAGGTATCGTATATCGGTATTACCTTAGCTTTCCAAGCTAATGAGAGGGGTTCGACTCCCCTTACCTGCTCCATGTATTCGGTATACATTTTACAAAGTTTAAGAGATAAAAAAACATACACTGGATTTTCAGAAAATGCGCGAGATAGATTAATCGAACATAATTCTGGCCAGGTTGAAGCTACTAAAAATAGGAGACCTCTCAAAATTTTATTTCTCGAAAACGTAGAAAATCAAAGCCTAGCCAAGAAACGAGAAAAATATTGGAAGAGCGGTGCTGGTAGGCGCCGGCTAAAAGAATTTTTCAAAAATGGGTTCCCGCCCATTTAATATGTTAAATGGGCGAGGCTCGCTCAAATTAAAAATTTGAGCGGCGACTCCCCTTACCTGCTCATAATTATGGTCTCGAATAAAAAAACAAAAATAATTGCAACAATCGGACCCTCGTCCGAACAAGAAAAAATTTTAGAGAAATTAATAACTCTTGGCGTTGACTGCGCTCGTCTCAATTTTTCTCATGGTAGCCATCAAGAACATGGAAGAGTAATAAAAACTATAAGAAAAATTGAAAAAAAATTAGACAAGAGTGTAGCTATAATAGCTGACATCCAAGGGCCAAAAATCCGTATAGGAAATTTACCGGAAACCGGGTTTGTTTTAAAAGTTGGCCAAGAAATTACAATAGATACGGGCACCAGAGAATTTTACGAAAATAGAATCCCCCTACCCTCTTTACTATTTCGCGATGGAACAAAAGAAGGACACATAGTTTTTATTGATGATGGAAACTTGCAGGTTAAAATAACAAATAAATATGCTGGAATTTTTAAAGCTATTGTTTTAAGAGGCGGAGTTTTATTTTCTAAAAAGGGTGTAAATGTCCCAGATCTAACAATAAGCTCATCTATTTTAAACGTTAAAGATAAGTCCGACATAGATTTTGCCGTAAAGTCCGGGGCAGATTATATTGCTCTGTCTTTTTTAAGAACTGCTGAAGACGTTAAAGAGGCTAAAAAGTTTTTAGGTAAAGCAAAGATAAAAATAATTGCCAAAATAGAAAGACCGGAAGCTTTATTAAACATTGAAAAAATTACAGACGAGGCCGATGCAATTATGATTGCCCGAGGAGATTTAGGTATTGAAACCCCGCTTTGGGAGCTTCCAATAAGACAAAAAGAACTAATTGGTATTACTCGCAAAAAAATGAAACCGGTTATTGTGGCCACTCAAATGCTAGACTCTATGATTAGAAATGCTATTCCTACAAGAGCAGAGGTTTCAGATGTGGCTAACGCAGTCTTTGACTCTACCGACGCAGTAATGCTTTCTGGAGAAACTGCTCTTGGAAAATACCCAATAGAAGCTGTAGAAATGATGAGAAAGGTTTTAGAAGCCATAGATAACAACCCAAATTATTCGTGCGAAAATATAGTTAAAACTTTTACCCCTTCCTCAGAAACGCTGGTTGCAAAGTCAGCAGTAAGCATGGCTACAGAATCTGGAGCAAAGGCAATTATAATTGAAGCCGTAGACGAAATATTGCCTGAAGCAGTTTCCAATCTCAGACCGAAAACACATATATTTTGTGTTACTAAAAATACCAATTTAGCCAATATTCTAGCCCTAGTTTGGGGAATAACACCGTTAACTTCAAAAAACAAGAAAATAGTTGAGGGCGCTAAGAATACCTTAGCAAATGCTGGCTTTCTGAAAAAGAATGACAAAGTAATTTGCATACGCAAAGGCACCGTTAACACAGAGATAATCTAGTATCTTCTCCTATCTTTTTATCTATCTTCTTTTTTATCTTGATTAAGATAACATAATGAGTTAAAATAAACTCATTATTCTTTTTTTACAAAAAAAATGCACAAATTTTCCGATTTATACGATTTTATAGACTTTGCTAAGGGTAACAGAAAATACCCGGAGAATACCGCCAACGGCCTTAAGTCTTCATTAAAGATATTTGAAAAAGAGCTTAATTTAGATGAGATTGGCTCTATAGATTTGGTTGAAGAAAATATAGAGGAAATATTTATTAATGTTGTAAGTAAAAATAAGGATAAGAGTATTGGATCGTTAAACACCTACAAGGCGCGCGTCTTAAAAGTTATAAAAGATTATCAAAGATATGGCGTAAATCCAAGCAAAATCCAGGGCTGGGTTGCCAAACCCTACAAAAAAGTAATTCACGTTTCGACTACAAAAGATAAAGAAGATAATAAACTAGATAAAGACCAGACAGCCTTATCTGACTATACTAACACCCCTGTGCATAAGATTGAGCTGTCTTTACGAGAAAACATGAAGTCTATAATAATAGTTCCAAAAGATGTTAGTCCAAAAGAAATAAAAATAATTAAAAGCATACTTGATTCCCTGCTTGTCTAACAGTATTACCAATTACTCCAAACAAAAAACCGCCTGGCAGGGCGGTTTTTTGATTATATATTTGAGCGAGGCGGTAAGTTTCCAAAGTGAGGAAATGAATTTTAAAGGCACCTTCGGAGCTCCGCCAGCACGGTTTCCGCAAGGCGGAATGGCGGAGCGAGAATGAGGCGCGTCCCGCCGCTGGGCGGGATGACGCCGGTGCCGACTAAAATTTATTTCTGAGCGTAAACTAGCGAGCGTACTCAATTACGCGGTTTTCACGAATAACTACAACTTTAATTTCACCGGGATACTTTAATTCTTCCTCAATTTCCCCTGCAATTTGTTTGGCTATCTTAGCGGCTCCCAAGTCATCTACCCTATCAGACTTCACAAACACGCGGATTTCGCGACCCGCCTGAATGGCATAAGTTTTCTCAACACCTTCAAATTTATTTGCAATATCTTCTAAATCTTTCAATCGTTGTAAATAATTTTCCATTGTGTCTTTTCTGGCACCAGGGCGTGAGCTGGAAATTGCATCAGCTACGGTGACAATTGTGGCTTCCAAAGTATCAGCCGGATAATCTCCATGATGGGCTCTCATTGCCTTTACAATTGCTTCACCTTCACCAAATTTTTCCAAAATCTTTATACCAATTTCAATGTGCGAACCTTGAATTTGCTGGTCAATAGCTTTTCCAATGTCGTGTAAAAGACCGGCCCTTTTTGCAATGGCGCTGTTTACGCCCAACTCTTCGGCAATTGCTTCTGAAATTAAAGCAACCTCCATTGAGTGCAATAAAACATTTTGACCGTAACTAGTTCTGTAAAACAGTCTTCCAAGTATTTGAATTAATTTTTCGCTTAAACCAATTACTCCAACATCATAAGCAGCTTTATCTCCAGCTTCTTTTATTTTAGCTGAAATTTCCGCTTTTGCCTCTTCAACTTTTTCTTCAATTTTTGCTGGCTGAATTCTACCATCGGCAATTAGTTTGTCTAAGGCAACTTTAGCAATTTGTCGTCTTATTGGGTTAAACCCTGAAATAACAACCGATTCTGGCGTTTCATCTACAATAAGCTCTACTCCGGTTAGTTTTTCAAATGTTCTAATATTTCTGCCTTCTTTTCCAATAATTCTGCCTTTTAACTCTTCGTTAGCTAAAATAACAGTTGTTGTTGTAAGCTCTTGAGTTTGTGGAACAGCGCATTTTTGAATGGCCAAAGCTACAATTTCTTTTGCTCTTAACTGCAATTTTTCTTGGTTCCCCTCTTCTAATTTTTTCATTCTGTCTAAAATTTCTTTTTCTTTTTCTACCTCAACTAAAGCCAACAATTCTTTTTTGGCATCTTCTCGTGACAAAGAAGCAACTTTTTCCAACTTACCTTCTGCTTCAAGTCTTAACTGCTCTAGGTTTTCTTTTATAGTTTTTAACTTTTCAACCTTGTCGGCAAGCTCTTTCTCTTTGCCTTCAAAAGAAACCAATCTTTCATTAAGCAACTTTTCTCTGCCCAACAAAAGCTCTTGGGCTTTTAAAAACTCTTTTCTTCTTTCATCTATGTCTTTCTGAGTTTTTTCCAAAAGTTCGGAAGACTTTTTCTCTGCATTTTTTACTAAGTTAGATGTTTCTTCTTTTACATCAATAACCCTCTTTTGAAGCTTTGCTTCAAGCGACCCAGCCCTTTTTTTAGCCAAATTTTGCCTAATGTAATACCCCAAAATGCAACCCAAAATTAAGGAAATAGCTCCCAACGCAATGTATATAATTATTTGATCCATATGTTTTAGCGAGGCAATAGATTAATAGCGAGGCGATAAGTTTTCAGCGTATTTCAGGACACGAAGTGCCTGACGAAGCTTTTTCCCGCAGGACAAAGCGTTAGCAGAAAACTTATTGCCGAGCGATATGTTCTTGCCGAGCGATAAATTACAATAATAAAACTCACTTGCTCAGTGAGTGTGCATAAGATACATTTATTTGAAGGCCTGCCCTGAGTTCGTCGAAGGGTTACTTTCCGCCTATTACTTCATCAATTAGCCCATATTTTACGGCCTCTTCCGGGGTTAAATAAAAATCTCTGTCGGTGTCTGCTTCCACCTTTTTGATGGGTTGTCCCGTATGAGAAGACAAGATTTTATTTAATTTCTCTTTCATGTGCATTATCTGCTTTGCAGTAATCTCAATGTCTGCTGCCTGACCCTGCATGCCTCCGGCAACTTGGTGCAATAAAATTTCGGCGTTGGGTAAGGCAAATCTTTTGCCTTTTGTCCCCGAGGCCAAAATAACCGCTGCCATGCTGGCTGTAAGACCTATGCAAATGGTAGAAACCGGACATTTCAAAAACTGCATTGTGTCGTAAATGGCTAACCCTGCTGTAACCGAACCTCCTGGGCTGTTTATATAAAGCTTTATATCTCTTTTTGAGTCTTTAGATGCTAAATAAAGCATCTGAGCAATCACCACATTTGCATTCATATCTGTAACAGGACCCGCAAGAAAAATAATGCGCTCTTCTAAAAGCCTTGAAAATATATCGTATGCGCGCTCACCGCGCTGGGATCTCTCAACAATAGTTGGTACTATTGGCATTTATTAATTTTTTTAGTGATTTATTGAGCTAATTTTTCAAGAATTTGGAAAATTTTCTCGTTTTTTATCACGCCTTTAGTATACTCTTTTAATTCGTTTATGTCAATTTGCTTTAATTGCTCGGGAGAGTAATTTTTTACACTTTTTGCTACCTCTTCTTCAACTTCTTTATCTGAAATTTCAACTTTTTCCAACTTCCCAAGCTCCCGCAAAACCAAAAACCCACGCAAACGCTTTTCTGCTTCTTTTTTATAAGTTTCTTTTATTTCTGCCTCGGTCTTTTTAATAGAAGCTAAATACTGCTCAAATTCAATTCCGGCGGTCTGTTTAATTCTATTTTTTAAATCTTCCAATAATCTTTCTTGCTCATATTCCACCATGGCTTCAGGCATTTCAAATTTTGCTTTTTCAGCTATTTTTTCTAAGATTTCACCCCTAACTCTTTGCTTTTCGGCTTCATTTTTTTCTGCGGTAATTCCCACTTTCATGCTAGCTTTCAAAGCTACTAATGTATCAAATGATCCGAGTTGCTTTGCAAATTCGTCGTTAATTTCTGGCAATTCCATTTTTTGCACAGAAATTACTTTTACTTTAAATTCCCCGTCTTTTCCTGCTAAATTTTTCTGAGGAGAATTTTCTGGAAATTTAACTGTAAAAGTTTTTTCTTCACCTGCTTTCATGCCAACAATGGCGGCCTCAAACCCGTTCATAAATCCTGCTTCTCCCAAAACAAATTTGTCATCAACCTCTTTCCCACCATTAACGTCTTTATTCTGATATTTTATTTCAACAAAATCTTTCAATTCAGCAGGATTATTGTGAGCAGAAAACTTTGCTCTACTTCTTTGCAAATAATTTAAAGTGTCTTTAATTTCTTCTTCGGTTACTTCCACTTCTTTTCCTTTAACCGTTTTAGAAATTTCCTTATAATCGGGTAATTCAACATCGGGTAAGACTGTAATTATTGCTTTAAACACAAAAGGTGAACCTTGGGCTATTTTAATAATAGAAACTTCGGGGTTGCCTACAGGTTCCAACTTTGACTCTTTAATATAATCAACATAAACGTGCTGAACGGCGTGGTCACCAGCCTCCATTAAAAGAGCTTCGGGCTTTATTCTGTCCTCAACCATGGCTGCGGGAGCCTTCCCAGGCCTAAATCCGTCAACTTTAATGTGACCTTTTAAATGCTCTACCGCGTGTGACACATGCTCTTTAAATTCTTCTGCTGTTAACTCAAAAGTTATTTCTAATTGACTTTTTGGTAATTTTTTAGTCTCTGTTTTCATTATTAATTTTTAATTATTTTTTATATGCACTAATTGGAATTTGTTCTATATGAGAAACAATTTGATGTTTCTGTAACTTACCTAATTCTTTGTCTAATTTTGGATAAAGTTTTTTCTCTTCAACTTCACGGTGGCTTTCCAATAAATTATAAAATTTTTCTAATTCATCTAAGTCTATATCTGGCAACTTCTGAGCTAATTTTTCTAACTGACTAAGCATTTCAAGATGCTCATCTTTTAATTGATTTATTGTTTCTAAGACATCCATATTCTCCATTGGAATGTAGTCAAATATGGCGCTTTCTTCTGTAAAAAAGTGCTTTCTTGTTTCCCATTTCAGTTCAGAAAGTAAAGACCCAACATTTGAAGAGCTTTCCTTGGCCGAATCCCTAAATAATATAAACATTGTTTCTAGCAGGGCATGGTGCCTAATCATCAAATTTAAAATGTTATTTTCATCAGTCATGATTTTATTGTTAATAATATGGTCTAATTTACCATTTTTTTCCCAATAAATCAATAACTGAAAAAATACCGCATTCTCTTGGGATATACTAATAACTGCTTTTTAAGTTACTATGCAAAACGAGACAAAATCACTAAGGAAATAACTGCCAAAACAATTCCAAATATTTCAATCAAATTAATTTTTTCCTTAAAATAAAACACACTAACCAATGTTAAAATAACCACGCAACTTACAGCATATAAAACACCAACAGTCGACAATCTCAATTTCCTCATCACAAAAAACCAACCAAGCGCTGTGATACCATAAATTAAAGCTCCCAAAACGAGCGTTCTCCAACCCAAAAAAGCGCTTTGTAGTGAAGCGTGTTTAATGAGGGCGTCTCCCAAAACAGTAATAGCGCTCAACCCAATCCCTATTAGAAAAGCAATTAAAACCTCACTCATACGTCTTTCTTCATTTTAAAATATCCAACTAATAATGGGAGTACAAAGGTTGTTGCATAGTAAAAATAAACGTCCAACTTGTAATAACCAGCTCCAATGTTAAAAAGCAAAACATTAAAAAGGTAGTCCAACAAAACTGCCATTGCTGTCCAAATAATTGCAATTCCAATGTAGCAAGTAAACCGTTCTCTTTTAATTTTCTTTAGCAAAACCCAAAGGGTTATCAAAATTCCAACAGGAGAAATAACCCAACCCATAACCGGCTTTAGGGGCGTCATAAAAAGCACTACTCCTAAAAACCAGCCAATTAACCAAAGTACAAAACCCCAACTTATTGTATTTACTAAAATTTGTTTCTTAGTCATGTTTTTATTTTTTATAAATCCATAAGCCGTGGACGTTGCAATAAGCTCTTACGCTTTCAATTTCAGATTTTGTTTGAAAAACAACTTCGGGCTTGTCACCTGGCTTCAAAAACTTTTTCCCCGATTTTCCATCAACAGTATTTATTTCTATCCACTCAATGTAATGAGCCTCTTCCATTGGGTGCGCAATTTGTCCAACTTTTACAACAATTTCTTCTTCGGTTTTTTCAACAACTGGCAAGTGTTTTTCCAAACCTTGGTCTTGAGTTTTTTCTTGCATTAGATCCATTGGCTTTCCACAACAAACAAGCTCCCCTGCTCCCTCATGCAAAACCTCAACAATATTCCCGCAAATCGAACACTTATATATTTGTTTATTTTGTGTCATATTTTTTTTAATTTTTTTAATTTTTCTAGTAAATGTGGGAAATCAACATAACCTGCAGTTCTTTTGCTAAAGTGACCGGCGTTTGGCACAAAGGTTAATTCTACACCCAAATTTTTTGCTAACTCTTCTCCATTTTCCAACCCAACATAAGGGTCGTTGTCAGATTGATAAACTATAAAATTTTTGGCCTTCTTTTTTATATTATCCCAGTCAAAATCAAAACCGCTAAAACTCTTATCTCTCTCGTAATTTAAAATGGGCTTAATTCCAATGGGAGTCCCAACAAAAACAGCAGTCTTAACCGAATGACTTAATTTTTCTAAAACCCGTAATGTAAAAATTCCACCCAAACTATGCCCAATTAAAATTGTATTTTCGTTTATATCTTTTTCGCAACTTTTTAGCACATCAAACCATTCTGAAATTTTTGCCGCAACTATCGGAGGAGTAGGAAATTGCGGAACTGTAACCTTACAACCTTCTGCTTCTAATTTTTCTTTCATCCACGGAAACCAATTTTCTTCTGGATAACCTTCCGTTCCATGAAATATAAGAACATTATTCTCCATAAAATTATTTATTATTTTTTTCCAAAATTAAAGACGGATAACCTTTTTTAGTTTGATTTTTTTCTACTTCTTCTATTCCAAGACTCATAAGAAAATTAATACAAGCTGTTCTAGAATCTTCGTTGCTTATAAAATCTCCCTTTGCTTCTGCCTCCACAAAAGTCCCCAAGCCTTTTACTTTGTCTAAAGCAATCTCTATTTTACCGCAATCCCAATATTCTCTTTGTTTGTCGACAATAACAACTTTTTTAAAATCTAAAAAATTTAACGTTTTTTTAAACTCTTCCGGATTAGAAATTTCTGTTTCATACTCTTCTGCACAATCATAATCAAGATTTTCTTTAAGATTTATTGTTTTGGTATATTCAAAAACAGATTTGCCAGGATTAGTTCTTATCCTTAAATGTTCAATTGGTTGTGGCTTATTCGCAAAAAAATCCCTTTGGCAGGGAACATAATATTCGTCAATTTGGTTTATTGATTTAACAAGTTTTCCAACTTCAGAAACCTTTTTTCTTACTTCTTCAAAATTATCTATTTGTATTTTTACTTCAACTTCAACATTCATATATTAATTTTTATTACTATCTTTACTTTATTCCTAAAAAGGGGGTTTTGCAAGAATCAAAAACCGCCCACGACCAAAGTCGGGGCGGTTTTTACGCAACAACTCAACAGCTGTTGAGTTGTTAAAATTATACTAAAAAAGCCACAATTAAAAGCGCAACAATGTTTAACACTTTAATCATTGGGTTAATTGCAGGGCCTGCGGTATCTTTGTATGGGTCGCCAACTGTATCTCCGGTAACGGCAGCCTGGTGAGCAAAACTACCCTTTCCCCCATGCGCGCCACCTTCAATATATTTTTTGGCGTTATCCCAAGCAGCTCCACCGGTTGTCATTGAAATTCCAACAAACAATCCTGTGACAATTGAACCAATCAATAATCCGCCCAATGCTTGAGGCCCTAAAATAAATCCAACTAAGATTGGAGCAATAACAGGAATTAAGGCAGGCAAAAGCATTTCTTTAATTGCAGCTTTTGTAACAATATCAACGCATTTTCCATATTCTGGTTTTGCAGTTCCTTCCATTAAACCTGCAATATTTTTAAACTGACGTCTTACTTCTTCAACAACCTTTCCAGCTGTTTTTCCAACAGCTCCCATTAAGAATGATGCAAACAAATATGGCAAAAGTCCTCCGATTAACAAACCCGCAATAACCTTTGGATCGTCCAGAATAAAGTTTATAGCGCCGTTAACATTAACTTCCTGTGAATAAGCAGCAAACAAAACCAATGCTGCTAATCCCGCACTGGCAATGGCATAACCTTTTGTAACTGCTTTTGTGGTGTTTCCCACTGCGTCTAAAGCATCTGTAATTTTTCTGACATCTTCTGGCATTCCAGACATTTCGGCAATTCCTCCGGCGTTGTCTGTAATTGGACCATAGGCGTCAACTCCCACAACAATTCCCGAAATTGAAAGCATTGCCATAACAGCAAGGGCCACTCCATAAATTCCGGCCAACCAAAAGCTTAAAATTGTTCCTAAAGCAATTAACAAAACCGGGTAAGCGGTAGACTGCATTCCTAAACCAATTCCCCTTATTATGTTTGTGGCGTGGCCTGTTTCTGAAGCCTTAGCAATACTTTTTACCGGGCCAAAACTTTTTGAGGTGTAATATTCTGTAATAATAAACATTCCAACTGCAATGGCTAATCCCACCAATGTTGAAAAATACAATCTGTTTGCTGAAATTGCTTGACCTGCCATTAACTTTGTAATAATTGGATAAAACGCAATGGCTGACAAAACAACTGTTGCTGCCAAACCTTTGTACATTGAACCCATAATTGACTGCTTTTTGCCCCCTTCGACTACGCTCAGGGCAGGCAGTCGTACAAAGAAGCTTCCAATAATTGATGCCAAAATTGAAACTGCCCCCAAAATTAAAGGCAACATAACAAACTGTGAAGCTGTTGGGAATAATATAACTCCCAAAATCATTGTAGCCACAGTTGTTACTGCATATGTTTCAAAAATATCTGCTGCCATACCGGCGCAATCTCCAACGTTGTCCCCTACTTGGTCGGCAATAACTGCCGGGTTTCTTGGGTCGTCCTCCGGAATTCCTTTTTCAACTTTACCAACTAAATCAGCTCCCACGTCAGCTGCTTTTGTATAAATGCCTCCGCCAATTCTAGCGAAAACAGAAATTAAAGAAGCTCCAAAACCCAAACCAATCAATGCGTTAATATCTTTTGTCCATAAATAAAATACTGAAACTGCCAACAAACCCAATGACACCACCATTAAACCTGTTATCAAACCTCCTTTAAAAGAAATATCTAGAGCTCTGGCCAAACCTTTTCTAGCTGCTTCCGCAACTCTTGTGTTTGCTTGTGTAGAAACAATCATTCCAATAAAACCGGAAACTCCACTCAAAACAGCTCCAATTAAAAATCCAATGGCAATTTTCCAGCCAAGGAAAAACAATACAATAAATAAAATAATTCCCACTACGCTTACTGTTGAGTACTGTCTTTTTAAATAAGACATCGCTCCCTCTTGAACTGCTGCTGTTATTGCAATGGCTTTATCTCCGGCGACTGGTGCTTTTCTAATTTGCATAACCAAGTACCAGACAAACGCAATTGCAAACAGCGAAACGATTATTGGATAATAAATTAACTGCATGCTTAATTTTTGGAGCTGCTGTCACCCGCCCCGATTAATTATTATTTAATTTTTATTTACTCTTCCAACGCTTTTTTATCTTTCCCACCTGACTGGGTTTAAATGGATCACTGTATTTTGGCGCTCTTTCAGGCCGAACCACATAAAGTCTTCTGTTGGCAGTATCAAAATAAATATCATCTTTATCATAACCCTTCGGCCCACATATAACTACAGCCTCAAAACCAAAAATTTCTTTTACAACACTATTTATTATTTCAAGCGACTTTTGATATTCCGTAATATCTTCTTTGCCGTCTTTTTCTGCAAACCACCCTCCGGCAATTGCAATATCAATTGTTCCTTCGTCGCATCTGTTTTTTAGCTCTTCTAATCTTTCTTTTAAATCTCTTACAAATGGCTCTCTGTATCTATTATGAAACTTGCTGGGATCTTGATGGGTTAAAATTGATATTTCTTTACCTGTACCTTTTTCTCTGCCCACAGCGGTTACACTTGTACAATTCCTTGTTTCTATTGTTGACTTTGGTCTTTCGTCAACTGGCGATATTACATATGTTTTAAAATCAGAATTTCTAAAATTTTCACTTTCTAACGTGTCTAAATCCCCAAAAAAATCAACGTCTAATCCAGTCGTTTCTATATCAATTAGTTCTTCAATGTCGTCGCCAATCTCTTCAATACCCTCCTTAAATTCCTTATACGTTCCCACGCACGCTGTAATTGGCCTAATTCCTTCGGCCAAATGCTCTAGCTTCAAAACGTCTGGTTCTGCAATTGGATCATTTTGTTCTTGTCGTGATATCTCTGACATAATTAAAATTTAATTTTTAAATTATTTTTTACCCCACTCCTTCATTTTATCATTTACTTGGCTCGGCTTAAAAACATCATTATGGGGTTTGCCATCTCCACCAAATGGAAAATTACTACCAGATGGACGAATTATAAATAATCTTCTGTTTTTCGTATCAAAATAGACATCATCGGTACCACTTTGTGGTTCCTTTGGTCCACAAATTGCCAACGGTTCGAACCCAAAAGTTTCTTGCACCACAGAACTTAAAATTTCTAAAGAACCCTCATAATTTCCAGGACGATTATCTAAAAGTTTCCCGCCAGCAATTACAACATCTATTGATCCTAACAAACATCTTTCTTTAAAATCATTTAATGTCTTTTTCAAATCAGTTTCAAATTTATCTTTTTGTTTACTAAGAATATGTTTTGGATCCTGATGAGTTAAAAATGATAACTCTTTTTCTGTTCCATTTTCCCTACCGACTACAACCAAACTTGTACAATCAAATAAACCTTTCGTAAATTTGGGCTTGCCATCTATGGGGGAAATAACGTAAGTTGGGAAACCCCGATTTATATCGTCTGCTTTAAATCCATGTTCATTTAATATTCGCGGGCTTTCGTTATAATCAGAATGGTGCCCAACATTTTCTATATCTTTTAGTGTAGCTATTTCTTCTATATATTCTTTAGTGGTCCCAACGCACGCTGTAATTGGCCTAATTCCTTCGGCCAAATGCTCTAGCTTTAATGGGTCGGGCTCGTGCGCCTCTGGATTAAACATAATTATTTTTCCTCCTTAACTTTTTTGGCCTTCTTCTCTTTTTTTGGCTTCGCCCTGTCATCTGACGGGGCGTCCTCCGAAGCCTTGGCGGAGGAGGATTCCTCGCCCTCAACTGATTCTGCCTCAACTGCCTGCGGTTTGATGTCTATTTTCCAACCGGTTAAGTTGGCAGCTAATCTTACGTTTCTACCGTCTTTTCCAATTGCTAAGCTAAGCTGGTCTTCTGGCACAAAAACAGTGGCAGTATTTTTATCTTCAACTTTTACTCCAACAATTTTTGCAGGCGACAAGGCGCTGGCAATAAATTTCTCCGGTTTTTCTTCCCATTGAATGACATCAATTTTTTCTCCGCCCAATTCGTTTATAACCGCCATAATCCTTGTTCCACGCTGTCCAACGCAAGCTCCAATTGGGTCAACTCCCTGCTCGTTTGAAACAACAGCAATTTTTGTCCGGAAACCTGGCTCACGGGCAATGGCCTTTATAACAACTGTGCCCGAAGCAATTTCAGGAACTTCCAATTCAAACAACTTTGAAATTAATTTTGGATAGGCGCGCGACAGCAAAACAACGCTTCCCTTTGGGGTGTCTTCCACCTTCATTATATAAAGCTTTAGGCGCTGACTTGGTCTGTAAAATTCTCCAGGAATTTGTTCTTCTCTATTTAAAAGACCTAAAGTTTTCCCAATATCCACAAAAATAGTGTGTCCTTCAATTCTTTGCACAATTCCCGAAACAATTTCACCTTCTTTGCTTCTGTACTCTAAAGAAATGGTTTCTTTTTCTGCCTCTCTAATTTTTTGCAGAATAACCTGTTTAGCAGTTTGAGCTGCAATTCTTCCGTAATCTTGTTTGGAAACTAAAGGAATTTCAATTTCCTCCCCCACTTTTATTTTTGGGTAATCTTTCTTAGCATCTTCAACCATTATATGTTTCTCAAGATTAAAGACATACTTTTTTGGAGCTTCTTCGCCAGCCCTTGCTTCGTCTTGCGGGATTATTTTATTTTCTTGCATTTCTGCAATTTCCTCGTCAGTGTAAAGCATGTCTTCATCCACAACCAATTTTACCTGCCAAAACTTAACTTCACCCGAAACCGGGTTAAATTTGGCTTTAATTTTTTGTCCTTTTTCTCCGTAGTCCTTTTTGTAAGCAGTGGCAATTGCCGCCTCGATTGTTTCAATAACTCTCTCCGGGCTAATTCCCCTTTCTTCTGCTATTTGAGCTAACGCTCCCTTAAAATTTTTTATATCCATATATTTGTTTAATTTATTAATTTTTTTGAAAAAAAATATCCGTGGTCAAACGGACAAATAGTCTTTCTTTCTTAATTTAGTTTAGCAAATACAAAGACCGTTGTCAAATATTTGTAAAATAATACTATATATGCTATTTTGTAAGTAGCACAACAAAAGGAGTCTTGCCATGGCAGTCTTAGTGAGTTACAACTACCTACTTCGATGCAAGTGTGGAAGAAAGAAAACCATAGTGGTTAGCCCCGAGGGCGGAGAGCAACCAACGCTTTTGGTCCAATGAGTGGCAAAGCAATTGGGCTGGAAAGCCGGGGCATTCAGTGCAGAAGCATGCGATACTTGCCCAAAGTGTAACCCCGATGCTGACGCTAAAGTATCGGGAGAGTGAAAGCAAGACTCGTGACATACGGGGTTTTCGTCATCGACGAGCCCCATTTTTTTTACAAAAGTTGACATGGGCTTCCTGGGCTGATAAAATTAGATAATAAACCGCTTAAGCGGTACCGACTAAGCGGTACCCCTAGCGCTTAAGCGGTACCGCTTAAGCGGTCCACAAAAAAATGACTCAAAACGAATTTTTAACAATCCAAGAATTCATCCAAAAATATGACGTTGCCGACATCAGAATTAGAAGGCGCATTAGGAAATATAAGTTGACCTACCCCCAAAAATTAGAGGGAAATTTAAGCGAGAGGTATGACAGGGGGGTAGGACATATCATTCTTTTAAAAGAAGATTTTTGGGTAAAAGAATTGGGCGCAACGGCCCAGGAAACCGCTTATGCGGTACCGCCTAAGCGGTCAGACGAACCGCTTAAGCGGTCTGAGGAAATAGAGCCAAAACGCTTAAGCGGTACCGCCTATGCGCCCGGTCAGGTAACTGTTGATCAAGAGCTTTTGGAAATGCTGAAAGAGGACAGAGCCGAGAAAAAAGATTGGATTAAAAAATACGAATCTTTGCTTGTTGACTACAAGGCCAAAGACAACGAATTGATAGAAAGAGAGAAGTTCATGCACGGCCTAATTGAAAAAATAATAACCGATGCAAGGAACACAAAACAATTATTAGCCTCTCAAATCAACCACCTGCAAAAGCAACTTCACGCTCCAAAAAAAGACCGACCTTTTGACGAGGCAAAAGAGGGGATTAAATTTGATAACGGAAACTTCACCGAAGCCGAACAAGACCAAACAAAAACCGCGTCAGGCGCGGAGTAAATTAAGACGGTGATTTTCATAGCGAGGCAATAAACTTTAAAAGCAAGACAGTAAATTTTCTAAAGAGAAATAGTAGGCCCGCAGCGTACCTCGCAAGGCAATTTTGCACGGTTCCGCGAAGCGGAAAAATTGCCGCGAATTGAGTGAGTTACGCGCTGGCGGAACGAACGCTAGCGAAGGGCTACTATTGAACGACTAAGATACTATATTTTCGTGGTGGGTTAGACGACTTACAGAAAAGTCGTTTTTTAATACAATACAAATTGCATCTATTCTTTGAGGCCCCTGCCATTTATTAAACCCAGCATAACTTTTAACATTCTGCAAAACTTTCCAAAGTTTTGCTTTATTTATTGTATCTTCCGGACTGCCAAAATTTTCCCCAACCTTTGTTCTAACTTCCACAAAAACTAAGGTAGGGGACTGCAAAAATTTCCCTAGTTTACCCTGAGCTTGTCGAAGGGCGACCAAATCAATCTCGGCGTACTTTGTCTTGTAGTTTTGCTCTAAAATTTTATACCCTTCTTTTTCTAAATACTTTCGTGCCAGGTCCTCCCCAATTTTCCCAACCTCATTATGCTGACTCATAGTTTCTTGGAGAATATTGTAGGGCCTCAGCCATGTGGGGGACTGAAATTTCGTCGGCGCCAGCTAGGTCGGCAATCGTACGAGAAACCTTTATCATTTTCATATAGCTTCGAGCAGACAAATTAAACTTCAAACTTGCCTGACGTAAAATTTCTTCAACCTCTTTTGCCAACACACAATATTTTTTAATGTGGCTGTTTTTCATTTGGCTATTCGAACAAATTGTTTCATCAGCAAACCTGGCTTCCTGCATTTGGCGAGCTGAAATTACGCGAGAGCGAATTTTCTCGGACGATTCTAAAAATTCCGAGCCCGCTTGATTGTCTTTAAAATCTCCGGCATCAACCGGCATTATAGAAATGTGCAAATCAATTCTATCTAAAATTGGACCGGAAATTCTTTTTTGATATTTTTGAATTTGATTTGGTCCGCATGTGCAAGTTTTTTTAGGATGCATTGCATATCCGCAAGGGCAGGGGTTAGCCGAGGCCACCAGCATAAAATCGGCTGGGTAGGTGATACGCTGTTTTGACCGTGAAATTGTTAGATAGCCATCTTCCAAAGGTTGACGCATAGCTTCCATAATTGACCTGGGAAATTCATTAAACTCATCCAAAAATAAAACTCCTCTGTGTGCTAAAGAAATTTCACCAGGTTGCGGTTTGCTTCCACCTCCAACCAAACCCGCCAAGCTGGCCGTATGATGTGGCGCGCGAAATTGGCGCGTTGTAATTAAACTTCCGCCAGGTGGAATTCCGCCGGAAGCTGAATATATTTTTGTAACCTCCAAAGATTCAGCTTCATTTAACGGAGGCAAAATTCCGGGTAAAGCTTTAGCCAACATTGTTTTTCCAGACCCAGGGCTACCTACCATTATAATATTGTGACCCCCGGCGGCCGCAATTTCCATTGCCCGTTTTGCCTGTTCTTGGCCCAAAACTTCTTTCATATCAAATTCAACAGCGGGCACGTTTTCTTTTTCTGTTTGTTTGTAAACAATTGGGTAAATATCTATTTTGCCTAAAAGGTGGTTACAAATTTGCTCTAAATTTTCAACAGGAAAAACTTTCAAACCTTTTATGGCAGCAGCCTCGTTCGCCGAATCTTTTGGAACGTATAAATTTGTAAACCCTGCTTCTTTTGCAAAAAGCGCCATTAAAAAAGCTCCTTTGGTGTGACGCAAACTGCCATCAAAAGAAAGCTCGCCTAAAAACAATGACTTTGCCGGAATTGGAAAATCTAAAACACTACTCAAAATTCCAAGAGCAATTGGCAGGTCATACATACTGCCTTCTTTTGGCACATCAGCCGGAGCCATGTTAACTGTAATTTTCTTTTGCGGGAAATCAACGTCAGAACTTTGAATGGCAGTCCGCACCCTTTCTTTACTTTCGTCCACTGCTTTTCCGGCAAGCCCCACAATTTCAAACCCGGGCAAACCTTTATTGGCCAAATTAATTTCAATGTCAACCTTTATGGTTTCTAACCCCAAATTAACTACACTCGGAACCTTAATTAACATAGTTTTAATATTCTACAATTAACAATTTTTATTTAATTATACACTTGCCGATACAAGTAGGGCTATCCTCCGTCATAAAATCTTTATTAATATTAAAACATTTGTTCCAAAGATAACCCCTAGATTGACATTCCTCTTTGGTAAAATTATTGTAACATCTGTCGCTAAGATCTAACCATAAAAATCCTTTTGACAAACATTTTTCCCTTGTATCCAAACTAGGAATAAAACCTTGGTTAATCAAAAAATTATTAGATTTATTTTCTTGGAGATAAATAGGAGCAAGCATCGCTCCGCAAACCATTATTGATAAAATAACAAGAGCTATCGTCGGAACTTTTGTGCTTTCTCTATTCTTTATGGCAAAGGAAAATCCAATAATAACACAAGAAAGTAAATACGAATATATAAATAAAAAAGAAAATGCAAAATATACAAATCCGGCGTCTGTACCAAAAATTTGATGATGGATTATTGTCCCTGACCTATAGATGACCCCAAGTCTATAGTCAACAAAACCAAAAAATAACAACAATATGATCTTGCTTACGGTTGGTTTTAAAAAGTTTTTCCAAGTCATTTTATTTTAGCACTTTAGGGGTACCGCTTAAGCGGTACCGCATAAGCGCTGATTAATTTTATTTATTATTTTATTTTAACTAATTTAAATAGTATTTACCATTGTCTAAATTTATAAAACCTTTGAGTTGCATTAACGATAGGGTAGTGCCAAGGTGGGCGACTGGGGTTGCAAAAAGGCGAGCCATTTCGTCAGCTTTCATTGGCTCCCTTTTTAACTGTTCTATTATTCTCTGCTCTAACCCAGAAGATTTTGTTAAGTCCGACTTAACAAAATTTGATGAAACTGATTTTCTTGCACTGGGTAAAATTTTGAAAAAATCTAAAATATCTTTTGCGGAGTCAACCGGCACGGCCCCTTCTTTTATTAATTTGTTTGTGCCTTTTGAAACCTCGCTGGTTATTGGCCCGGGAACAGCAAATATTTTTCTACCAAATTTTTTTGCGTAACTTGCAGTAATTAAAGAGCCAGACTCCAAAGCAGCTTCTGTTACTAAAACCGCTTTGCAAAGCCCGGCTACAATTCTATCCCGCTGAATGTATGTCCATTGTTGTGGCTGATCCATGCCCGGATATTCTGAAATTATGAGACCATTTTTATCTAAAATTTCTTGATAAAGTTTTTTCTGATTTTCAGGATGAATTCTATCTATTCCACATGGCATAACTGCAATTGTTTTACCACCGCACCTCACAGTGGCAGAGTGAGCAGCTTCGTCGCCTCCGTACATAAACCCCGAGACAATTGTAACGCCAGCCAAAGCGCACTCTGTTACAATTTGCTCGGTTGCTTTTCTGCCATAGTAAGTTAAATGGCGAGACCCCACAACTGCCAGGCAATTCCCAAAAATTTCTTCAGACCAATTTCCTTTATAGTATAATTTTTTTGGTCCCAAACTTCCAATAAGATTTTTTAGAGCTTCTTTTAATGCTTTAGGATATTTTTTATCTGTTGTTTCAACAGCTTCTACCATCTTTATTTACATACTTATACACACTTATTTAACAGTATTTAGTGGGGGATAGAGTTGTTTATCTATTGTTCTTTCAAAACATTTCCTGCCCTCACCATGATTCCAATTTTCATTAATAGGATACATTACTTCAGTAGCAATTTTTTGACTTGGTTTATTAAACGTGGCGCACAACTCAAAAGATGGCGATGTAGCACTTATTATTCTATATTCATAACTAGTATTGTTTTGTAAATCAATTGGAACCGTAAATCCAGATATAGGATCGTTTAAGTCAGCCAAGGTTGCGGGCATAACCTGCTTTCTCTGCCAGTAATTTACCACTTGATACTGGATGCTTTGCAAATCAGAAATTTTTTGTTGATCAAACTGCATTAGTCTAGCTGTGGCGGGCGAACCAACTATGAAAAAACCCAGTATTATAGCCGACAAAACCAAAATGCTTGTTCCCCAAGCAAAATATTTAGCTAGTTTTGTTGGAATTTCTCTTCTAACGTCATCTAAATAATATCCAAACACAATTCCGGCAACAACCAAAACCGATATGGCTTTTAATATAAATCTTGTTGTTCCTTCCCAGTTTAGAAATGTGTTAATTGTGGTTACTAGGTCCACAATAATAATTAATGCGGCAACAAAAAGAGTTAAATAAATTAGCCATTTTCTTATTTTTGACTCTCTAACTACCGCCTCCCTTCTATATATCTTATTTAAATACCAAGAAATTAAAATAAAAACCGGAAAAACAATAATTAAAGATGAAACAAAAAACCTGACTAGTTCTGTAGACCCCAAGTAATTATAATCTAAAACATCTGGCAAAAATTTATTAATAAACTGCCACAAAATTCCGACAAACGTTACTGCCGACCAATAAAGCGTGACCACCGCCAAAAGATGCAAAAACACATCCCTTGGAATATTTCTTTTAATTTGGTCTACGACCACTTTGTCTTGTTCCATATTTTTATTTATTAATTATATTTTTTTAATTGTTTTTAAAAATAAATAAGCGATACAGGCGCCCGCTAGAGCAGTGGCAAGTTGTGGCCAACTTATTATCATGGCTACTTTTGGAGCAATTCCATACAAAACTGAATTTGCTAAAAGTGTTCCAACCCCCCAGATAAAAATAAATTTAATTATGGAAGCTGAAATTGCACCCAACCAAAAATTATTTTTACTAAACTTTGAAAAAGTTAAAACTAATAATGCGTTGCCTGTCATTATAAAAGGAACCATGGGGGCTAGGGCGACAGGGAAGAGCCCTGTATATATAGAAATCAAACTTGGCACCAGACATAATAAGAATGCCGATTCAAGGCCCATTGTTATTACAGAAATAAAAAGCAGGGCGTTGACAATAGACCCTGTAATTAATTGGTGTCCAAAATACGGGGCCAAAACCGCAATTGCCACAAAAATGCTTAACTGAAACGTTTTTACTACAACCAACTTCCAATTAATAGAAACTACTGCTTCATTCTCTTGGTTTGCCATGTTTTTTAAATTAATTATAAATTTTGTTATTTAAATATGCTTTTATCATCTTAGTACTTGGTAAAAAAATATTTTCTGGGAGACTATCTAAATTATACCACTTCCATTCGGTAATTTCCTCTGGCTCCATAACCTGCGCTTGGCCGTTAAATTTTTCATACAAAAATCCGGCTGTAACATAATGAACGCCGGGTCGTATTTCGTTTGTAATACTAATTAATTTTGTTTTACTTTTATCAATGACTATATTGGTTTCTTCCAAAACTTCTCTGGCTGCTCCGTCCAATAAAGTTTCACCAAATTCTAATTTACCGCCCGGCATTGTCCAACAACCTTCGCCATGCAAATCACTGCTGGCTTTAATTGGGTCGTCAACTCTTTTCCCAAGCAAAACTTCACCATTCTCATTAAGAATCATCACGCCTACTCCAACCCTTGGCTTGTCTCGCCCCGTGGGGGCGGAGCTTTGTTTTTGGTCTACGACCACCTTGTCTTCTACCATATTATTATTTCGAATTTATCTTCAACTTCATTGCTAAATAAGTTCCAGTAGCAATGCCCAAACAATAAACAATAATTGCAGCATACCCATTTGAAGGATCTAACTGAGTGACAATGTTGTAAAGCGCAATCATGCTTACAACAACTGTCAAAAATGACGTAAAAACAGACATAAATATCTTGTCTTTAGCAACATACCTTAGGTTAATTGTGAAAAGAAAGTCTTGCAAAACTCCCGCCAAAAAATAAATTATAAAAAGTAAAACAATTGACATAATAAAATATTTTAATAATAAATTTTAATTATTTTTTACCAACCTCCTCCACCTCCGCCACCGCCACCCCCTCCAGAACCACCTCCACCATGTGAACCAGAAGACCCCGAAGTGTTATTTGATATACTTGAAGTTATGCTGTTTAGTTGGCTGGTAAAACTATCCAAACTATAACTTCCATGGGTGGCCCCAACAAACCAAGCAGGGTGATAATTTTTGAAATAATCTTCCCCATAAATTAATTGCATTTTTTTAGCCCATAATTCAGCAATTCCAAAAACTATTGCATATGGCAAAAACTTATCAAAAATGTTTTCCTTTTCATAAAACTGCTGACGATAATTTTCTGCCTGTTTCATATATAATTCGAAGCCCTTTATTTTAAAAAGTAAATCAACGCCGGCCTGCGTGCGTTTTGGCATTATCAAACCAAATATAATTAAAATAGCTCCTGAAAAAAGAATACTCAAAAATAGTTGCACAGAAACAAAAATTGCCCAAAAAGATGACCATGCCAAAAAGAAACCTATAATAATAAAAATAGTTGCATATGCTTTGCCTTTTTTTGTTATCCAGTCTTTGTCTATAACGTCGTTTTTAGCAAACTTCTTAATTTTTGGTAAATCTTTATAGAATTCGTTCTTTAAACTAGAAAGTTTAAGTTCATTTGCTCCATTTTTAAAAAGCTTCTCCAACAAAACTTTTTCAGTTGAAGTAACTTTTTCTATATCATAGTTTTCTAAAACCTTTTTCAAAATAATGTCTTTTGTTTTTAAAAACAAAAACTTTTCTTCTGCTTGTTCTATGGTTATAAATTTTTTAACAGCAAGATTAACTATTGCAGCTGTCATAAAACTATTTTTCCAAACCCCGTGTGACAAAACCATACCCATCTGGATTGGAGTAATATTTTCTGGTATCCCAAACTCTGGGGGAATGGGCTTTTTCATTTTTGGATCTTTACCGTATTTTTTCCATTTCGGGAAAGCAAAGATAAAAATGGACAACGGAATCAAGAAAAATATGTAACCAAAATAATTACCGTACCGCTCCATAAATGTTAAAGTATATGGAGTAAAAATATTTTTAGGGAAGGATGCAGAGACTGTAATTCCTTCTCCAGGGTAGAGAACATCGGTAGAGTTAAAAACTAGAACATTGTTGTCGTCCCAACTATATATCGCCAAACTTTTATCTTTTGAACCCAACTCTCCCGTATAATAATCAATCTCCGTATTTTGGCTATTTACTTCCGCTGGAAAATATATTTTTGCAAAGAAATTGTCTGTTTCAATATCCCAAAAGTTACCCAATAAATTCCAATAAAGTTCATCGAAATCATTATTACCAAAGCGAACAGCGTTTTTCACTTTATATACAATTTTGTAATAATTTTCTCCACTAACGGTTACGTTTGGGTCTCCAATTTTCCAAGTAATTGTACTGTTCTTTTTTATGGTCTGATATTTATATGAATTCCCATTGGAGTCGATAATACTAATCAACTCAACCGGACTCTTAAAAACACTGCTATTGGTTTTTACTTGAGTTGGTAAAACTCTAAAAATTCCGTGTTTTCCCGGTAGATCTCCGCAGTCGGCAATTATTTCCTCGGTTATCAATAAAGAAGAATCTTTATTTACAACAATTTTTGTCTGAAAATCTTTTATGTACCAATCGGTAATGTCTTGCAGGTCTCGTGCGTAAACAAAACCGCTACTAAAAAATAATGCTGGCGCCAATAATAACAAAAATAAACCTTTTTTAAACATATGTGGACCTGAGGAGAATCGAACTCCTGCCTCGTCAATGCGAATGACGCGTAATACCACTTTACTACAGGCCCGTAGCCCTATATTTATCACTGGGCAAACTTAAACTAATTTTTCTTTTTTAAAAAAATTCTACTAAGTAATTTTATGCCAACAAGCTCTAAGCCGACAACTAACACAATTAGTGCCCCGGGAGTAAATGGGGTAACAAGCGCAAATATTCCAAACAAAATAAAAAGTATACCGATTAAATATTTCAGTTTTGAATGTTTTGAAGAAGTATCATCAATAAACTTTTGCAATTCTTCTTGTATCTTCATAATTTTGTCGGGCTACTGATATTTGCACCATGATATTATCCTCCATATTATGATATAATGAAATAAGGATTCATTCATACTAATCCTAAAAATTAAAATAGTAAATGCCAAAATATGGCTAAGCTTGCAAAGATTCGCTGTAAAAATTGTAATAAAATATTTCACCGCTCTAACGGTCGTTTTAACGAAGCCATAAAATTTGGCTGGAATCAATTTTGTTCAGATATTTGTCAATTTAAATTTAAAACAAAAAAGCAGACTATAAAATGCGAGCATTGTGGCAAAAGTTTTTTAAGACAACTCAATGATATTTTAAAACATAATTTTTGCTCCTGCTCCTGTGCCGCAACAATAAACAATGTAAAATACGACCATAGGCGGGTATTGCCAACCTTCAAAATATGCCACCATTGTGGTAAAAAATATAAAAAAAGCACTAATAACAAAAAATATTGCTCAAGAATCTGCAGGACCGAAGAGCAACGATATAAACCGGACGAGCTACTAAATATTATCAGAGAATCTTTTAAAAAATTAAAAAGAGTTCCCGCAAGACGCGAAATATTAATGGGCGTAAATGAAGCATGCAGAAAATCGTTTGGCTCATGGAACAATGCAGTTTCTGCCGCAGGGTTAACACCAAACCGATCTCATGATAATAGAATGTATAAACGTGTCAACGCTAAGGCCAGAGATGGTCATTCATGCGATTCAATTTCTGAACTTTTAATAGACAATTGGCTTTTAGAAAACAAAATCTTTCATGAGAAAGATATCCACTACCCAAAAACAAATCACAAGGCAGACTGGGGAATAAACTCGGAAAATAAAAAAATATTCGTAGAATATTTTGGATTGGCTAACGATAGTCCACGATACGACCGCTCAATAAAAGAGAAAGAGAGACTATGCAAAAAGCAAAACATTACCTTAATAGCGATCTATCCAAAGGATTTATATCCAAAGAATTATTTAGATGACAATCTAAAAATTAAATTTAAGGACCATCTATTTGCTAAACATTCCGGGATGCAAGAATCGAACTTGCGTCCTACGCTCCCGAAGCGTAGATTCTACCATTAAACCAATCCCGGTTATTTTCACTCAACTCAATTTTCTATTTAACCCAGTACTTTTGCTTTGTTTCTTTGTCTTGTTCTGTTTCCACTTCTGAAATTTCTTCCTCTGACTCTTCTGCAACCTTTTTTAATTCTGCACCAGACAATTTACCAAGTTTTAATGCTTCTTTTTCTAAAAATTCTTTTTTATTATTTTTTGGGTCATCTAAAACATACCCTAAAAGAACCTCTAAAATTTGACCAATTTTAGGGCCAGGTTTTTCCTTCAAAAGTTTCATTAAGTCATTACCGTTAATTTTAAGCATTTTAGCTGAAATTGGATCTTTGGAAACTTTATCAACTAAATATTTAAAATGCCTTAATTTATATGGTTCAGCTTTTGGCACGCCACTCCCAATTCTATCTGCAAGTCTTACCTGCAAAAGTTCTTCAATATTTTCAGGCCCAACATTTTTTATTAATCTTCTTACCGAAGCTTCTTTAACCTCGTCAACATTGTAATAAAACATATGATACCTTACAAGCCTAGTTATTTTTTCAACATCTTTTCCTGGAAACTTTAACCTGTTTAAAATTTGAAAAACCATTCTGGCTCCAACAATTTCGTGATTATAAAAAGTTGCTTGTTCGTCTTTGCCAGCTTTAATTCTAGCCTTAGCAATATCGTGTAGTAGGGAAGCCAGGCGCACATACATATTAAACTTTTCCTGCGCGGCATACTCTAAAGACTTAACAGCATGCTGATAACAATCATAAATATGGTGCTTATTCTGCGCAACACCATAATTTTCTAACAATTCGGGGACAATATATTTTAACAACCCTAGCTCGCCAAGCATCTCAATTCCTTCTGCGGCAGCGTCAGCCATTATTATTTTTACAAATTCGTCTCTAATTCTTTCCTTGGAAATTGCTTCTAACCAAAAACTGTTTTTCTTTATTGCTTCCTTGGTTTTTTCTTCAATCTTAAATTTTAAGGTTGTAGCAAATCTTACAGCCCGCAACATTCTTAAGGCGTCTTCGTTAAATCTTTCTTCAGGATTTCCAACAGTTCTAATTGTTTTGCTTTCTAAATCTTTTTGCCCGTCAAACAAATCTGTTACTTCCCCGCCTGCATCGCTATGCGAAGCATTGCGGGCAGGTTTTTTCTCGAGCCGAAGGGCCATGGCATTTACTGTAAAATCACGACGAGATAAGTCATCTTCAATTTTTTTTGCGTATTTAACTTCGTCAGGGTGTCTTTTGTCTGAATATTTTGCTTCAAGTCTGTAAGTTGTAATTTCAACTTCCCGCCCAGAAGAGGCGAGGCTCGCCCCTGCAAGAGCGGCTGCCTCGTTTTTACTTCCGGTACGAACAGTAACTGTCAAAAAATTGTTTTCATAAAAACTATTAGGGAAAACCTTTTGAATTTCTTCTGGTTTTGCATTGGTTGTGACGTCCCAATCTTTGGGTTTTATACCAAGCAAAAAGTCACGCACGCATCCGCCTACAATAAAGGCTTCAAAGCCCGCTTCTTGCAACTTTTCCATTATTTTTTTTACTTCTTTCGGAATTACCATAGTTTATGTATCTTAATCTAAAAATTGATTTTTTTCAACAAATCTGATATAATTTATCTTGAATTAACCGCTCTTTGGGGCAAAAAAATGGATCAAAAAATAGAGAAAGAAAAAGTTGATGCATATGGGATGAAGTTTTTTATTAAAAAAGATGGCAAAGAGGTAGCCAGGGCTTTTTTATATGTGATGAGAAACGATATAAAAAATGACATTTTTGGCTATTTGGAAGATTTACATGTAAGTGAAGAACTCCGAGGACAAGGAATTGGTACTTTGTTGGTAAACACTGTTATAAATGAAGCAAAAAAAATTGGCTGCTATAAGCTTGATTTAGTCTGCCAGCTTGAAAACAAAGGAGCTCAAGAACTTTATAAAAAAATGGGATTTGAAAACCTTGGCTTAGAATTTAAGATGTATTTTAAAAAACACTAATATGGTTAAGAAAAAAATTGTGGTTATTGGTGGAGGGTCTGGCAATTTTATGGTTTTGTCCGGATTAAAAAAATACCCAGTAGAGTTAACTGCTGTTGTTTGTATGTCTGACGATGGGGGATCAACCGGAATTTTAAGAGACGAAATGGGAGTCTTGCCTCCGGGAGACGTAAGACAATGCCTAGTAGCCCTTTCTCATTCTAGTCAAACTTTAAGAGACCTTTTCAACTACAGATACAGCGAACCTGGATTAAGCGGACATAGCTTTGGAAATTTGTTCTTATCTACATTAGAAAAAATTACCGGCAGTTTTGAATCGGCCGTTACAGAAGCAAGCAGAATCTTAAGAATAAAAGGCTGGGTTTTTCCTGTCACCCTTGAAAACACAAGATTAGTGGCGGTTTTTAAAGATGGAACCAAAATAGTTGGCCAGAAAAATATATCTTATTGCGACCACGATTTTTCTGACTTAAAAGAACTGTCCCTAGAACCAAAAGCAAAACTTAATCCTAAGATTTTAAAAACATTAAAATCATTAAAGAAAACAGATAAAATAGTAATTTCGCCTGGAAACTTTCATTCAACTTTAATACCTAATTTTTTAGTTGACGGTTTAGCAAAAGCCATAAAGGGGTCAAAAGCCAAAGTAATCTGTGTGGTGAACCTTATGGCAAGAGTAAAACAAACCGACAAATTTACCCTAAACGACTATATTTTAAACCTAGAAAAATACATTGGCAAAAATACTATAAAACATGCAATATATAACACGGAAACCCCCAGCAAAGAATTGTTGGAAAAATACGCCCAGGGTGGAGAGAAAATAATGCCCACAGAAAACTTTGATAAAATAAAAAGTGTAAAATTTTTGGGGCACAAATTGCTGGGTAAAAAAGTTCAAGTCATTAACAAAAATGATGCCTTGGCAAGCCGAAGATCTTTAATCAGGCACGACCCTGACAAACTGGCTAAAATAATCTATAATCTATAAATACGTTGCCCTCGTGGTGAAACTGGATATCATATTTGGCTTCGAACCAAAAGTCTGCAGGTCCGAGTCCTGCCGAGGGCACAATCGGTCCGCCCTATCATTCGATAGGGCGCCCCGTCGCATGACGGGGCGAGTCCTGCCGAGGGCACACTTCGACAAGCTCAGTGTAAATATTAAATTTTTAATAATTATGAAAAAAATATTTTTGTCATTTTTCTTGCTATTATTTCTGTCAGCAATATTTGTTCCATTTTTCAGTCAAGCAAGCGAATGCGCCAACCAAACAGGCATCGTGAGATGTGGCATCGACGCAACATGTCCGTGCACAATATGCGACTTCTTTTCGTTGCTCGCGCACATTTATGACTTTCTTGTAGTGAAGGTTACCACTATTTTAGCAGTAATAGCCCTTATTGTTGGGGGAATTTTTATGCTACTTTCGGCAGGAAACCCAAACTTACTGAGTAAGGGTAAATCAATTATTTATGCTGCAATTATAGGACTAGCTCTAGTTTTTTGCTCTTGGTTAATAATTAACGCCGTTTTAACTGTAATTGGATATAAAGACCTAGACAATTGGTGGAAAACAAATTTAACTTGTACATAACAAGTAAGCCCTCATAGCTCAATTGGTAGAGCAGCTCCCTCTTAAGGAGTTGGTTCTGAGTTCGAGTCTCAGTGAGGGCACCCTTCAACCCGTTCAGGGCAGGCCCTATTTACAAAAGAATAAAAATAGAGTAATATATATTTATTAATTAACAAAAGCGCCGGAAGCGCTTTTACATTAAAAAGATGGCTTTAACAAGCAAAGAAAAAACTAAAGTAATAAAAGACGTAAGTGAAGACGAGAAGAACACCGGTTCAACCGATGTTCAAATTGCGTTGTTATCAAAGGCAATAGATAAATTAGTTTTGCATTTGAAAAAACACCCTCAAGATGTACACTCAAAAAGGGGTTTGATAACAATGGTTATAAAAAGGAAAAAACAGTTAGCCTATTTAAAAAAAGTTTCTGAAAAAAGACATACAGCAATTTTAAAGAAAATAGGATTGAAAAAGTAACATATATATATAGAAGTAGATGCAACCAAAACCAAAAGAGCAGAGAGTAGAGGTATTGATAGACGTACAAAATTTGTATTATTCTGCAAAAAATCTCTACCACTCAAAAGTAAATTTCGGTGAAGTTTTAAAGCAGGCAGTGGCCGGCAGGAAGTTTATTAGAGCTTTTGGATACGTTGTACGCACAAAAACTGGCGAAGAAACGCCATTTTTTGATGCCTTGTCAAAAATTGGTATTGAAACAAGAGTAAAAGACTTGCAAGAATTTTACGGGGGAGCAAAAAAAGCAGACTGGGACGTGGGAATTGTAATTGACGCCATACGTACAGCTCCCGGGGTTGACGTAGTTGTTTTATGTTCGGGTGATGGCGACTTTATTGCCTTGGTGGAATATTTAAAAAATATGGGAAAACGAGTTGAAGTGGTGGCATTCGGAAGATCAACCTCGGGAAAATTAAAAGAAACCGCCGATGAATTTATTGATTTAGATGAAGACGTTGCAAAATTTTTGTTAAAAAAATAATCGCGGGGGAAAGAAGGTAGTGTACGGCTATATGAAAGCGCTGGGAAAACCAACTTTTTCACATATTCGTACAAATCTTCTCTCACTGCAAATTAAATGGCAGTAAAAGATACATTCGAGATAAAAGTTGGCCCTTCGGCGGACTCAGGGCAGGCTAGCAAGCCAATTATAATTAAAACTACAAACTGGGCAGAACAAGCTTCTGGCTCTTGTTTGGTACAGTGCGGAGAAACAGAGGTTTTAGTAACCGCTGTGCTTTCACCGTTTTCTAGACCAGACATAGATTATTTTCCTTTGACAGTTGAGTACGAGGAAAGGTTTTATGCTGCAGGAAAAATATTTGGCAGCCGATTTATGAAAAGAGAGTCTCGCCCAACAGACGAAGCAGTTTTAACCGCAAGAATGATTGACCGCGCAATTAGACCATTATTCCCAAAAGATTTTAAAAAAGAAGTCCAGGTTATTGTAACCTGTTTATCTTGGGACGGTGAAAACGACCCAGACATTTTAGGAATGATAGGCGCCAGTTTTGCCTTAGCAACCTCAAACATTCCGTGGAATGGCCCTTTGGGAGCAATTAGGGTTACCAGAAACCCTTCGGCGGACTCAGGGCAAGTTGGCGAATGGATTTTTAACTCCAACTATGCGCAAAGAAAAGAATGTGATATGGATTTAACTTTATCGGCCCTTGAAAAGGATGGCGACATTTTGGTTAACATGATTGAAATGGGGAGCAAAGAAGTTTCTGAAAAAGATTTTGTTGATGCTTACGAAATTGCTAAGAAAGAATTGAAAAAAATAATTGATGCACAAATCGAAGCAGTTAAAAAAATTGGAAAGAAAAAAGATGTTTTTGAACCTGCTGTTGAGTCAGACATAGAAAACGAAATTAAAAAATGGCTTGGTGACAAATTAGAAAAAGCTGTGACCAATGCTCCAGCCGGAGAAAAAAATCTGGGAGCTACAGAAGTATTGAAAGAAGAATTAATAAAATATTTAGCCGAGAAGCATCCTGGGGAAGGGAAGGAAAAACAGGTTTTGGCATATTTTGAAAAAGAAATTGAAAGAGTAATTATTAAAAACATTATTGAAAAAGATCACAGGCCAGACGGCAGAAAATCAACCGATATAAGGCCATTGTCTTGTGAGGTTGGCGTTTTGCCACGAACTCACGGGAGTGGCGTGTTTTTTAGAGGCCTAACAAGAGTGCTTTCAATTTTAACTTTGGGAGGCCCGGGTGACCAACAAATTTTAGAAGGTATGGAGGTTGTTGGAAAGAAAAGATTTTTGCACCACTATAATTTTCCACCATTTTCTTCAGGAGAAACCGCCCCAATGAGAGGTCCAAAAAGAAGAGAAATTGGACACGGAGCTTTAGTTGAAAAAGCTTTGTTGCCTGTAATTCCAGACCCAGAAAAATTCCCCTACACAATAAGAATTGTTTCTGAAGTTGTTTCTTCAAACGGCTCTACTTCGCAAGCTTCTGTTTGCGCTTCAACCATTGCTTTAATGGATGCGGGAGTACCAATTAAAGAACCAGTTGCAGGAATTTCAGTTGGTTTGGCAAAAGATGAAGAATCGGGAAAATATAAAGTACTCACCGACATTCAGGGCCCAGAAGACCATTATGGAGATATGGACTTTAAAGTTGCCGGAACTCGCAATGGAATTACCGCAATTCAGTTGGATGTTAAAATAGACGGCATTGATAAAAAAATTGTTGAAGAGGCTTTAACCCGTGCAAAAGATGCAAGATTGAAAATTCTTGATATAATAAAAGAACAGATACCCGAATCAAGAAAAGAATTGTCACCGTATGCTCCGAAAATATTTTCAATGAAAATTAATCCTGCAAAGATTGGAGAAGTGGTTGGACCAAAAGGTAGTGTGATAAATAAAATTATTGAAGAGTGTGGGGGAGTGGCAATTGATATTGAAGATTCTGGACTAGTTTGCGTAACCGGACAAAATCAGGCAGATGTGGACAAGGCCGTAAATTGGATTAAGGGAATTGTGCGTGAAGTCCAGGTTGGTGAAATTTTTCAGGGAAAGGTTGTAAAAATTATGGACTTTGGAGCCTTTGTTGAAATTTTGCCAGGGACAGATGGATTGGTCCACGTTTCTAAATTTGTCAAAGAACACATAAAAAATGTTTCCGACGTTATAAAAGAAGGCGAAACAATTCCGGTTAAAGTTATATCTGTCGACGACTTAGGCAGAATTAACTTATCAGCAATGGACGCAGGCTTCAAACCAAAACCTAAAAATTAAAAGTTTAAAAAAATAAAATTATGCAAAAAGGATTCTCAACATTAGTTGGCATAATAATTATAGTCGTTGTAGCAATAGTTGCTTTTGGTGGAATTTTTACCTACCAATATTTCCAACCCTCCTCTGAACCACAACAAAATTTGGTTGGGGGAGATAAAGATAAACATGGATGTATTGGTTCGGCCGGTTATTCTTGGTGCGAAGTAAAAAACAAATGTTTACGCGTCTGGGAAGAACCTTGCCAAAACGACCAAACCACTGAAACACCAACAATCGAAAGTAATGTTACAAACCAGCCAGCATATCTTATAAATGCATACTCAAAAAATGGAAAAAACTATATTGATGTTGATTATGTAGAATGGTTGCATGCCGAAGCATCTATTGCAGCACAAATTGAAGATGGAAAATGCGCGAACACTAATAGTTGTGAATTTTATCCAAGTGGATATAAGAGAAATAGAAACCCAAAAATTAGAACTCTTGAATTATCTCCATCCGTGACTATTAAGGTAAGTGGAACCATATCAGCTTGGCATAGTAATACAATGGGTCAAAACTTATCAATTTCTTTTGGAGACTTAAAAGAAGCCGTTTTGACATTAAAACCATATCTTCCGAGTAACCCTACTTTTAAGGACCCCTTAACTTTTGTCACCGTAAGTATTAAAAATAATATTGTAACCAATATTACAGAGCCTTATCAAGAATAAAAAATAAAATAAATTATGGCAACGGAAGAAGAAGAATTACAAGCTAAAGAATTTTTAAAGAGAGCGGAAGTAAGGACAATGCGAAAGGACTTAATGGCCCTAAGAGAGGGCGACGCGTTAAAAGAGCGAGATAAAATTGCAAAAATAAGAACGCTTGAAGAACAAAAAGAAGAGTTGGCAAAAAAATTACGCGCTAAAGAAGCCGTAGAAAATGTAGCAGAATTAGCTGAAATGGAAGAAGTTCTACAAAAAAATGAAGGTCAAGAAAGACTAGCTGAAGAAGATTTAAAAGCTTATGCAACAGAGGAAGAACGCCAACAAATATTTTTGTTGGAAACAGAACAGTTTGGTTTTGAAAAACAAATTGATCTAATAGACGAACAAAAACAGCCCGCCTTGAAACTAGAAGAAAACAAACTACTGTTGCAAAGACGCGAACAACAGGCAAAACTAAATCCAATTTTAGAACAAGAAAAAATATTAGAGGGTGAACAAAAAGTTGTTGCCAGCAAAGAACGCACAACCAACATACCTTCGGAAAGAAAAAGCTTAGAGCAGGAAAGATGGGATATAGATAAAAAAATTCAAGACATTGAAAAAGGAAGGTGGGAGATTGAAAAACAAATGGAAGATATTGATGTTAAAATAAACCAAATAAATCAATCATCAGAAAAGTTGGAAGAAGAAAAAAATAGTCTAAGAGGAAAAATTTTGGGCATAGATAAATCGCTAAGAGATATTTATTCGGTTGTAATGGAGCGAGAGGAAGAAAAAAGAAAAGGTAAGGCCCAATATCAAATAAACCAAAGAAAAGCCTTGTCAAAAGTAAGAACCGAACACAAAGAAACCATTCAAAGACAACAATGGAATCGCAACGCTTCAGCAATACCGGTACCAGTTAAACCTGTTGAAAAAAGGTTAAAAAAACTTTTTGATGCTACCGCCGAAGAAGAACAAAGAAAAAAGTTCTTACAAGATGTTGCTACCGCGGGCGAGCCTCGCCAAGGGCGGGAACAAGCTACAGTTGATAATAAAAATATAAAAAATTAAGAAAAAAATAATGGATAAAAAATTAACAGAAAAATTAAAAGAAACCCTAGAGTTGCAAAAAAAATCTGTCCAAAAAGAATTGGAAAGCTTTGCTTCACAAGATCCAAATTTAAAACACAACTGGGACACAAAATTCCCAAATAGGGAAGATGCAGACAAAGATGAATCGGCTGACGATGCACAAGAATACGATAATATGCTTTCTCTTGAACACACTCTTGAATCAAAACTTAAAAATGTCAGAATGGCTTTAGAAAAAATAGGAAATGGCTTATATGGAGTTTGTGAAAACTGCGGGAAAGAAATTGACGAGGAAAGATTGCTGGCTTGCCCCGAGGCAAAAACTTGTTTAAAGTGCAACCAAAAATAAATTTGTAATAAAAAACAGTCCTGAGCTTGTCGAAGGACTGTTTTTTTATTTATAACTAATGTTTGTTCCTTTTGAATATGAAGTTAGCCAATTTGTAGCCCCTGCAACCTGGAAGTGTACGTGACACCCGGTAGATTTTCCGGCTCCTGCCATGCCAGGTTGACCACCCATTAAGCCAATGTTTTGACCAGTGTAAACCTTGTCTCCTGTTTTTACCGCTAAGGTCATAAGGTGACCATAATAAGTAACTGTTCCGTTGCTGTGCAAAATTGTTATATGGTTTCCCATGCCCTGATTATACAAACCATTTCCAACAGCCCTTTGAACAACTCCGGCAGCTGCAGCGTAGATTGGCGTTCCACATTTATTGGCTATATCAACAGCATTGTAATAGTGAAGGCCCTGAGCAATATACCCTTGTGTTGGATAAATGAAAAAGTTGTTGGCTATAGGAATTTGATTAACTATCCCCGAGCTAGCCTTTTTAGGCATTGTCCCACCTGGAACGATTAAAATGTCTCCAATATAAATGTCGTCTTGGTTGGCTAGATCATTATAAGAAATTATATTTTCAACTTGCCCTTTATATGTTTGAGATATTGCAGAAATTGTGTCGCCTTGTTTTACAGCATACAAAACTCCGTCTGTCGGGAGAATAGTTAACCCTTGTCCAACTTTTATTGCTGAAGAACTTGTAAGATTGTTTGCCCAAAGTAAAGTGTTGGTAGATATTTTATAAGCATCTGCTATTGATTGCAAGGTGTCTCCCGGTTGAACCACATAGTCAACAACTTCTTTTTGGTTTTGATTACTTGCCCCAAATACATCTCCCAAAACTTTACCGGACACAACACATGGGGTTGCCACTCCACAAAGAGTATTATCTTGCATTATTTTCAAATCTGGAGTTTCTAAAGGAATTGCATTCGCCTGACTAGTGAATAAGGCATTCGCGCCTATTTTTTTAGATTCATTAAAAAATGGGTTAAAAAAAGCAACCCGGCTGTCGCCTAAGTTATTTGCATTTTTTACGTCGCATGATGCATATATAGTAGAAAATATAGCAAAAGATGCAACAACAAAATAAAACAAAGGATTCTTGAATAATCCCCTAAAAGTAGTGCTTTTTGCCCTTGTTAAGGTTTTGTTTATTAGTTTAAACAACGTAAGTTAAATTTACCACCAAAAAGCGTCCTAGTCAAATAATTATGCACAGTTTGACGCCAGCTCTTTTTGAGTGTGCTATAATATATAAATGAACTTATTGTCCCCAAGCGAACTGAAAAACCTGCTCTCAAAATATGAAACGAGGCCCTCAAAAGGATTGGGCCAAAATTTTTTGATAGATGAAAGGATTTTAGAAAAAATTGTTGCTTCAGCTAATATAAGATCCACCGACACAATTTTGGAGGTGGGGCCGGGCATGGGGGTTTTAACCCAAGAATTAGCTAAAAAAGCTAAAAAAGTTATTGCCATTGAAAAAGACCAAACAATGGTTGAAATTCTAAATGACGTTTTAAACGCTTCAAACGTTAAAAACGTTGAAATCGTCCCCGCCGATATCTTACAAGCTAACATCCAGAACCTAACACCCAACACCTACAAATTAGTAGCAAATATTCCTTATTATTTAACTTCACCATTAATTAGAAAATTTTTAGAATGTAATAATCCTCCGCAAGAAATAATTCTAATGATTCAAAAAGAAGTTGCTCAAAGAATTTGCGCCAGGGCAGGGGAGATGAGCCTTTTATCTGTGTCTGTACAGTTTTATGCAAATGCCAAAATTGTTTCTCATGTTTCTAAAAATTGTTTTTGGCCCTCGCCCAAAATTGACTCAGCAATTATAAAAATTGTTCCAGAAAAAAAATATGCTATTTCGCCCGATTTGTTTTTTACGGTTGTAAAAGCCGGGTTTTCGCAACCTAGAAAACAGCTTGTTAATAACTTGACTACCTTGAAAACTGTAAATAGTGTAAAATTAAATAATTTAAGTAAAGAACAAGTCGCTGAGTGGCTTTTAAAAAATAATTTAAAGCCAAATCAGCGAGCAGAAACTTTAACCATTCAAGACTGGGTCAACCTAACAAAAAGTCTTGAAAAAATATAGAACTCTATGCCTAACTTTTTATCAAAAATCTTAAAACAAAAAAAGCTTTTAACTTTTGCGCTTTTATTTATTGTCCTAGCGGGAGTTTTGACTCCCCAGATTGCTAACGCGCAACTTGCGGGTATAGTCTCAACACTTCTTTTCTCCGCTAAAGATATTCTTCCTAGTCTTTTAAATTCTTTTTTCAACGCTATTCTAGTTTTTTCTGTTATAGGCCCCCTAGTTATAGCGGTTGCACTGTCAACCATTGCAAAAGTTTTGTTATCTATTGCCATACTTTATGCCACAACAATAGCAAGCTACACACACAGCGAAGCCGTAAATCTTGGATGGACCATTGTAAGAGACTTGGCGAATATGATGATTATATTGGGTTTTGTCGTTGTGGGTATTGCCTTTGCATTAAGAATGGAAAGCTACGGTTCTAAAAAAGTTTTATTTAACTTAATAATAGCGGCCATTTTAATAAACTTCTCTTTAGTAATTTGCGGAGTTTTTATTGACGGAACAAACATATTAATGGTTTTCTTCTTTGGAAATACCGGAGAACTATCAACGTGGATTCCAGCTATACAAGACTTTCTTAAACTTTTTTCAGGAATAAGCTCAGACAATATAATGGAGTTTGCCCCCAAATTGTTTGCATTAGTATTTTTCAATTTTATTGCTTTTTTTGTTTATCTTGCATATGCTTTTTTAATTTTAGGTAGAGTAGTCGCCCTGTGGGCGTTGGTTATTCTTTCTCCACTGGCCTTTGTCTGTTATGTTTTCCCTGCAACAAAGACAGTTTGGAATATGTGGTGGAGTAATTTTTTCCAATGGTGTATTGTTATTATACCGGCAGGACTTTTTTACTATATTGGATCAACAATGATATCAAGTGGAGATGCTATGGAATTTGTGTCAGATGGAGAAATGACCGAATATATGAAAAATGGCGTAGACACCATTTTACTTCCAGGCCTACTTTTAATTTTAGGATTCTTGGTCTCACTAAAAATGGCGCCAGCAGGAGCCAGTGCTATATTAGGTTTTGCAAATAAGCAAAAAGGCAAAATACTCGGTGGCGCCCTTGGAATAGCGGGCAAGGTGCACAATAACACAACGGGTCTTGCTTTTGGTTTTGCCGGTGACAAATTTGGACAATGGGGGGCTAGATTACAAGCGAAAGCAGGAGTTGGTAATACAATTGGAGGAGGGGCGTTAAAAGCATTAAGCTACGGAGCCAAGGGTCTTGCAAATCCTGTAGCACAATCTCAGAAAACAATGCACGCTCTTGGTAAGGCTGGCGCCTTTGTGGGGGCTATAAGTAAAGAAGAGGCCAAAGAGAAAGACTACAGCATTGTATCTGGTCATTCTAAGCGCCTAGATCAAGTTGAAGACAATCGAGAGCTTGCCAAGATTTCTGAAAAAGAAACACATGAGGGAGCAGCTGCGGCCGAAATATTGGCAAAACGAAAAGCTTTAGACTTTATTCCAAAGGACAAAAGAGAAGCTATTGCTGCCAATGCTACTAAGTTTGGAGTTAGAGCTGATGCCTTTAAAGATAAACCAGATTTATTAACTGGTGTTGACGACAAGTTAGCTATTAATGCGTTAATAACCAAAAAAGCAACAGAAAAAGAAAAAACTGGTATGAAAGCAGAACTGGCGATGGCTGAAGCTAAAGCTGAAAGGTCAAAAATTACACAGACAGAGATAGACGAACAGAAAAAGACCATGAACCAAGAAGTTATAAAGCAAAGATCATTAGGATATGTACCAGTAGACAACCAAGATGCAACCTCTAGAGCGAAAGAAGAACATGTAAAAGACCTTATTACAAAAATTAATCCAGCAACCGGAAGTCTCCATACTGAAGAAGAGGCCCGTAAAATTGCTGAAAAGTTTGTACCTAGCGCCAGTCAAATTTTAGCAGCCGGCCAAAAGGTGACACAAGAAAGAATAGCTAAAGCCGTAAGGAAATTGTCTCCTGCGAAGGCAGCCGAACTGCCAACAGAAGCAATAGCTCCGGAAGTTGTGTCGAACTTTGATGCACGACAAATTGAAGAAATTGGAAAAAAAGGTGGAGGGGACTTAATAAGTGAGCTTGCAAAATATAAGCCTGTATACACAAAGTCAGGAAGATTAGCAAGAAGAAGCCGCCAAACAAAAGAAGCTCAAAGCATAAAAGATTATTACGATACTCTCCCGGCTGGACGAGAAAAAACAAAACTTGAAGATGCTATGGCCCAATTAGGAAGTGATAAAAATATTGTTTAAATAAAAACATGGAGAACAATACTCAATCAAAAAAATATAAAATAATATTTATTAAAGATAAATTTCCCGTTCTTAATGAAATTATAAAAAAATACGGGCTAGATGGTTTAGACGAAAAATCATTAAGTGTTTTAGATGACACAGATGAAGAGAAAAGAACTGCATCGCCCAGTGTGTTAATATTGAATATCGTTAATGATGTGATCGATGACATAATACAAACGAAGGATGTACCTGGGCTGTTAAAATTATCACTAAATCTTTCTGATAAAAGCGCGACCTTAATGTCTAAAGACATAGAAACAAAATTAGTTTCAATCTGCAAAAAAATATCTGTTGAAGACTTATTAAAAAACGACGATATAAATCGATCTCAAACTAATAACATTATAAAAGAAGTAATTCCTAACAAAAAAAATACTAATAATGACGCTTCCGAAAACCTCGTAATAGAAGGAATAGAAAGAAGCCAAAAAAAGGAATCCGACAAATATCGAGAATCAATAGAATAAAAATCAAAACAAAAAAAGTAGGCCGGACACAGTTGTCCGGCCTTTTCTGACCCTAGAGTAGGTCAGATATAGTTCTCGCTATGGTTCGTCCTCCCTTTCCTGGTCTCGGAAGCCTTCTTTCATGGCCTCCTTTTCGTCATCATCACCCTTGCCCTTCTTATCCTTCCTGTCTTTCTTTCCACCACGGTTGTTCCCACCAACCATGACACCGGCATTACCACCGCCGCCAACGACTGCGGTTTCGGCACCCTCGAGGCCCCTGATGTCCACCTGTTGATACCCTCCCGTTTTGGCGAGGGCGCGCTGACGGAGTTCGTCCTGCTTGGCTGCAACCTGAGCTGGCGTAGCATTCTTGTGGGTCTTCATCCAGGTCTGCAGCGCCTTGTTGGTGTCATTAAACAGGATAGAGCTTGTCTCTGCTTGATGCCTGGCAGCCTCCTTCTCCTTCTCGGCCCTATATGGCGCTAAGGTAGTATCTCGCCAACTAGTAGGAGGATCGATGCTCACAAGTTGAACCGACTCCATCAAAAACCCAACGTTGTTGCGCAGGTCGTCAAGCACCGAAGGGCTCCCGAAGTTCAGTCTGTCCCATAGCCTCTGACTAACAGTCATCGGCAACGGTTTGTCGCGCCCGACGATATCATCGTCATATGCGAGAATCGTGACAAGGTCTCTCCACGCGCCAAGAACCTTGGAGTCTACCTCTGCATACCAATCGCTAGTCTCGAAAAAGGCCTTTTTGTAGTCCACGATGGTTCCAGAGACAGTTATTACGCCAGACAAAGGCAGAGCATGCTTGTCCTCCTCGTCCTTAAACGGGAGGGCATATGGGTACCGAGTGGTCTTGTAACTTACGACATCGCGGTCCTCATGTACTTCTGCCTTAGAAACCCCGTCCGGCCCGGTTACGCTCTTCTTAAAAGCCATCTTCCTCCTATACAGAGAGTGAATCCCGGGGAAGCCGATCAGATGAAGGCCCGGTTTGAGTTCTCCTGCCCACTGTCCAAGGTACAGACGTATCTTGATGTACCCCTCCTGAACAATGGTGAAGATGACGTCGTTCTTGGCCATTTTGTAAACAACCACTGCCATCATAACCAACACGCCAAGAACGATCGCGGTTGCCCACGGCGCCAGCACAACACCAGCGACCGCAAACAAAATGCCACAAACAACCGCTGTCCTTTGTGGCCACCGCACGAAAGCGATAGCCATACCCACCAACGCCACCAACGCCCCAACCACTACCGCCGCTCCAATCAGAAATGTCGTCATGTGAGTCTCTCCTTCTGGTTTAGGTTAACAGCCGACACAGTTTCCTGCGTCTATTAGACTGTTTTTTGACAATGTACTACTATATTAATTATATCATATTAAAGGGTGCTTGTCAAGGTGTTGAGAACTATTGTTGCGCATTGGGTAATGGGTGCTAGGTGCTTGATATTAGACGTGTGAATATCGTTTTATCTTGCTTAAAGATTATATGCTATAATAAAGTAATTTCATGAAGCTAAATTCTGTTGAGGATTTAAATGTATATAAGAAATTGTTTGCTCTTACTGTTGAAATACATAAGGTAACCTTATCCTTTCCAAAATTTGAATTATTTGAACTGGGGTCACAGTTGAGAAGGTCTTCTAATTCTGCGCCCGCGAACTTGGCCGAAGGATTTAATAACAAGCATACCAATATCTACCTTGAAGGAATTAGTCGCGCACAGGGAGAAATAGGGGAGACGATGCATCATCTAAAAATTTGCTTCGAAAAGAAATATATTAATCAAGAAAAACTAAATAATTTATTAGAAGAATATGATGTTTGTGGCAGGATGTTAACTAATTTGGGAAAATCCCTAAATTGCTAACACCCAACACCAAACACCCAACACCTATTATGGAACGTTATCCAATTCCACAATTTATAGAAGCAGAAGGCAAAATTGCTTTCTTTATATCATTCAGACAGTTCTTTTATTTGGTGGGGGCGGGCGCTGCTTGCTTTCTTTTATATTTTCTCCTGCCAAGGTTTGTATTTTGGATTGTAAGTTTATTAATTGCTGCTAGCGCCATAACATTGGCTTTTGGAACGGTAAATGGTTCACCAATTCTAAATGTGCTTTTAGGAGCAATTGGTTTTTCTCTTGGAGGAAAAAATTACACATGGAAAAAGAAAGAATCGCCTTATCCTTTTAAACCCATAAAAAGAACTCAAATTAAAAAAATTGATCAGGGTCCTGTTTTACAAGCTCAAGCAAGCCAACTGAAAAGAACAAAAACAAGTATAGAAACTAAAACAAGGTAAATTAAAATAACATGGCTGAAAACGCAACACAAGCATTTTTAGAAATACAAGATATAAGAGAAGGAGTTTTGTTTTTAAAAAATAACTCCATAAGAGGAATTTTAATGGTCTCCTCTATAAATTTTGCGTTAAAGTCCGAAGAAGAACAGTCAGCCACGGTTTATGCTTTTCAGAATTTTCTCAACTCTTTAGACTTTTTTTGCCAAATTATTATTCAATCAAGAAATATAAACATCACTCCTTATTTGGACAGCTTAAAGGACCTAGAAGAAAGACAGGGGAATGAATTATTGAGAAAGCAAACCGCGTCTTATAGAGAATTTATTAAAAACATGGTTGTGGGAGACACGGTAATGACAAAAAGCTTTTATGTTGTTGTACCATACAACCTAATGGAAATTTTTGGCGCGGGAGGCATTGCAAAACAGTTTGATATTTTTAAAAAGAAGGGACCTCAAGGCCAACAAGGTCAACCAATGAAAGATGAAGAATTCCAAAGATGTAAAACACAATTGTGGCAAAGAATGGAATATGTTTCATTGGGGCTAAGAAGGTGTGGTCTTGAGGCTATACCCTTAACAACGCCAGAACTTATTGAACTTTTCTGGTCTATACACCACCCAGACCAGGCGGAAATTGGATATTACCCGGAAATTCTTCCAGAGCTTCTAAAATAATTATAATTTAAAATTTAATGTTCTATGGATTTTTCTTTAAATAGCATTTTTGGCAAAAAAAAGGACGAACTCATGGGAGATATCTTCCAAGAAGAATCTTTTGACGTACGAGACATTATTGCTCCGCCGTACATTGGAGTGATGCAAGACCACATAAAGCTAGGGGAGCGGTTTGCCAAGTCTTTCTTTGTTTTTTCCTATCCAAGGTATTTAAACACCGGCTGGTTTTCACCTGTTATTGATTTAAATACACCAATGGATGTTTCATTTTTTATACACCCTGTAAGTACAGAACTAATTTTAAAAAAATTAAGAAAAAAAATTACAGAAGTTTCTTCGGAAATTTTGGAAAGAGAAGAAAAAGGTTTAATTAGAGACCCGGCTCTAGAAACCGCCTATAGAGACATTGAAACTTTAAGAGACAGCTTAATGACGGCCCAAGAAAAAATGTTTAGACTTGGAGTTTACATAACTGTTTATGAAAATTCTGAAAAAGAATTACGCGATACAGAGCTAACATTAAGATCAATTTTTGAATCTAGATTAATTTACATTAAACCTGCTTTATTTAAACAAAAAGATGGCTTTATTTCTTGCAGTCCTTATGGTTTGGACTTGTTGGGAGTACACACCCCAATGGATACCGAGCCTTTGTCAACGTGTTTTCCATTTATTTCTTTTGACTTAAGCTCTAACGAAGGAATTTTATATGGCATAAATAGACACAACAATTCTTTAGTTTTGTTTGATAGGTTTAGTTTGGAAAACGCCAACATGGTCGTTTTTGCCAAGTCGGGAGCCGGAAAATCTTACGCTATAAAATTGGAAATTTTAAGATATTTAATGCAGGGAATAGACTGCATAATTGTTGACCCGGAAAACGAATATCAATTTTTGGCCGATGCTGTTGGCGGAGCATTTTTCAAAATTTCTTTGACTTCAGCAAACCATGTTAACCCTTTTGATTTACCAATACCTGGCCCAGAAGAAAACCCAGAAGATGTTTTAAGATCTAACGTTATAAACTTAGTTGGACTTTTGCGCATTATGTTGGGTGGACTTTCCGCAGAAGAAGACAGCATATTAGACGAAGCTCTTACGGAGACTTATGCCATTAGAGATATTACTGCAGAGTCCGATCCAAAAACATGGGCAAATAATACTCCTTTAATGTCTGACTTCCAAGAGGTTTTAGAGAGCATGACGGGCACAGAATCTTTGGTTAAACGTATTGGAAAATTTACTAAAGGAACTTTTGCAGATTTTTTCAATCAACAGTCAAACATTTCTGTAGATAAAAGTTTGGTAGTCTTTGGAATAAGAGACATGGAAGATTCGTTAAGGCCAATTGCCCTTTATATTATTATGCGATATATCTGGAATATGGTTAGGTCAAAGTTGAAAAAAAGACTTTTAATTATTGACGAGGCCTGGTGGTTAATGCAGTCAGACGATGGAGCGTCCTTCTTGTTTGGCTTGGTAAAAAGAGGCAGAAAATATTGGCTTGGGGTGACAACCATTACTCAAGATGTGGCTGACTTTATGAAGTCGGAATATGGAAAAGCAATTATTACAAACTCGTCGTTGCAGTTTTTAATGAAACAATCAACTGCCGACATTGATTCTATTCAAAAGGTTTTTAATTTAACCGACCAAGAAAAATATTTATTAATTGAAGCTGCGGTGGGGGAGGGGCTTTTCTTTGCTGGAAGAAAACACGTATTTTTATCTGTTGTTGGGAGCCAAACAGAAGACCAAATAATTACAACTAATCCTCAACAAGTTTTACAAAATAAATTAGATAAAGAAAATTTGTAATTTATCCAGATTGGAACTAAACACAATGTCGTATAATTATTTAAACATAATTTCTTTCCAATTCCCCTTTGCTTTTTTAGCTGTTTCCGGTGGTTTGGGAAAAGTTGGTGGTGCTGCCAGTGGCGGAGGAAAAGCTAATGGCGCTTCCGCTAAAAATAACGGCGCTAGCAATAATTCTAATAACAACACTAGTGGCCAAACTTCTGAAGGTGAAAATAACAATACAGATGAGAAAGACAACGAGAATGGCGAAGACGGAGAGAAAGCTGGAGCATCTTCTGATTCTGGTGGAAGTTTAACTTCTCCAGAGGCCGTAATGATGTTTTCTATTGCCGCGACATTTGATCTTATCGGATTAATCCCCATAGTTGGCACTATCACTAACGTAATTGCAGGATTTTTTTTCGGATTTTGGGCGTTTACAATGCCAAATGGGAAAAAAATGATATGGAAATTTATCCTGGCGCTCGTGTTAGAAGCCATTCCGGTTGTAAGCGATATAGCCCCATTTGTAAGTTTAATCGGCATGCTTTTTGGTGCAAAAATACCAGCATCTTGGATAGGATTCACCTATTGTGTGATCACCAGTAACGACGGTGTCGCTAAAAAATTTACAGGTGTCGCTAAGGGTATGAAAATGGCAGGCAGTGTTGGAGGAGGCAGTGTTGGAGGAGGCAGTGTTGGAGGTACTACTCCAAAGGTGGACGATATTAATCCGTTAGATTATTTAAACACACCAGAACAAGAAAAAATACGAGCCGAAGCAGAAAAAAACAACGACGGTTTAGCTAAACTAAGAGAAACTCTATCTCCCCTAGAAGACAATAGAAGCCAGGAACAGTGGAAAAGAGAGATAGACCAAAGGATCAAGCAAGACAAATCTAAACATTAAAATGGTAGCTGAGAAAAATAAAAAAATAATTATTTTGGGAGGGATATTTTTAGGGTTTTTTGGTATGACTTCAAAAGTCATGGCCCTTGAAGTGAAATACCCAACTGTTTTTGGTTATAGTATAAACGATACGTCGTCTTTTTCGCAATATGTTTGTTACCTTTTTGGATTAATAATGAACTTAGCTATTATTATAGCCGTAATGGTAATAGCCTTCGGCGGAATTTATTATTTATTTTCTTTAGGGAGAGGGAAATTTACAAACGAGGGAAAGGAATGGATAAAATCAGGAATTTTAGGGCTTTTAATAGTTGTCTGTGCATTTTTAATAGCCTATACAATCAATCCTACTTTAACTTCTTGCAAACTTGAACTTGGGCCTCTAACCATAAAGCCAACTCCTCCTTCCCCCCCTCCGACGGCGCAAGAGTCAACGCTTCTTGTTTATGAAGAAGTTCCTATAGGAAGCCTAACCGAAATTCTTTTAACAAGAAAAACGAGCTGTTATGCTTTTGACCAAGAAGGTAATCCAATTGATGGAGACACAGAGACAGATGAGCTTGAACCAACATTTTTAGAACACGACAGAGCAGATTGCCTTTTACAATTAATTAATGGTTCGCAAAAGAAAGCACAAGTAATTGCTGCTTTGAACTCTAAAATTGAAGAACTAATGAACCAATGCAATTGTCTGGGTAAGTGCGATCCTACTTGTAGCTACAATCAATGTTACCTCTATGGTTCAAATAATAAACAAAATGACAGTGGCAGCAATTGTTATGGCTACCAATTTAGATGCGAGGGAGAGTGTTGCTGGGATAAAGACGATAATGGAAGATGCAAACAAAATTCCTCTGGAGAAGACTGCTGTCCCGATGGAGTTAAAGACCAAATAGAGCATGGTGGGGAAAAAACAGAAATAGAAGTTGATGTTGGTGGTGCTGGAAGCGGTGGAAGCGGTGGAGGCGGAAGTGGTGGAATTTCATTGCCAGGTACAGGTAGTGGAAGCAGCTGCAAAACCGAAAAAATAGAAAATAAGGGGTTAGATGAATTTAGGTGCGGTGGTGAAAGCGATGTCACTCCATGTGAAAATCTTCCCCAACATGTTGAAAAACAAATTACTTTATACAGTAAATCTGTTACTGCGATTGACCAAACAAAATGGGACGAATTAAATATGTGGCAACAGTTAAAATATTTCCAAGAAAAAATAAGAAGCTGGCCACAAGATAGCAAAATTATAGAAGATGTAAAGGTTTTAGACGATGCAAGAGCAAAGTTGGCTTCACGTGGGTGCTATCACGCCATGCCGTATATTGACCTTTTTAAAACCTACGAAACTACCAATCAAAAACATTATACTCTTCTCAGGGCTCCTGAAGAATTTTTTGATCCCGTGACTAAAGAACCAGTAGACGCGACTAAATATTGTACTGGGTTTAACTATAATAATTCAAGTTGTTTCAAAAAATGTAATGACATGTGCCCAGATTCAAGTAGTCAAGCGATGGCAAACTATGCGAGTTGTGCAAAAGATGACAATGCCTGTATCAAGCGTTATTACAACTCAAGGCCTTGTCCATATGGTGATAGTAAATCTTCAACCTTCGGGGCCTGTATGAACTCTTGTCATATAGACTGCACAGATGCTTGCGAAACCAAATATTTAGGTTGTTCTTATGATTACGACTTTTGTAATAGTCAATGTACTACAAACGGGACGTGTATTTTAGACAATGAAAGCCAATGTTTATTTAGAACCGGATCATTCCAATATTGTGGCGCCAATAGCACTGACCCTGGCAATGATAGTTTTTGCATAAATAACGCCTATTTATGTAAAAATGGATCTAACGAATACTCTGGGGACAAAGATTGTGCAATACCATCAACGCCCACCCCTCCTAACCAAAAAAATTGTGGATCAAGCACGACAACGACATGCTACCCAGGAATTTGTCCAGCAGAAGAAGCTAAAAATTGCAATGTTTCTTGTGCAAATAAGTATGAAAGCATGTGCCCAATTAACGATAAACCAGCTTGCTATGGCTGTTATAACCATCACTCTGGGTGGGACCAACAATGCTTAATAAATAATTCATGCCCTCAAGCTTGTGATCATTGTAATGGAGACGCAAACTGTCTAAGAAATTGTCGCAATTATATGCCGTGTCGCTGTGGTGGAGCAGGATCCCAAACATTTGAAGGTTGCGTGAATACCTGCAAAGACAGTTGTATCTCTGATTGTGAAAAAAGAAATAAGCGCTGTGAAACCACCACTATCCCCAACCAAAACTGCGCGTTGGCTCCATATTCAGCGTCATTTCTTCGCGAATCTTATTTAAGAAATCCTCCTGGCTATGAAAAATGCCATGACCCATATGCCCCAGCTAAATCGGGCAACGTTTGCTACAGTAGTTCACCCCCAACCGCCTCTTGCCAGGAAGTTTGTCCGGAAACATCTAAATGTTCCACGTCTTCTATGTGTTCAGATTGTTTGTGTGACAAAATAACCGATCCAAACAATGTAAAAAACCCGTTAGACCTTAATTTTTACAATCAAAACACAAGTATCCCCCCAATGCATGGACCATTAATATGTGGGTGGCCTATAATGAGATCTCCAGGAAACGTTGGTAATGAGGGCTATAAAACTGAAAAAACCCCTGTTTTAGCTTATGAAATTGTCGGCCCACAATGTAACGGCCTTTCCCACAACGACGACCCTTTAACTTTTTATTGTGAAAGGAATTTTTGGGACAACCAAAATGATGGTAAAAATAATAGCACGCCATTAGGAGAAGAAAGAATTGTAAATTTGGAGCGCGAAGGAGAAATCCCTGTTGGCAAGACTGTTGATGAGGCTAAAAGCTGGGCTAATTGGTTAATAAATGAACCTCCCATTATAGTCAACGATATCCAGGTAATATTAAAGCAAATGAAAGAAAAAGTGGGAGATGCAATATATCAAGACAATGGAGTAGAAAATTATTGTAAGTGTAATGCAGAGTTTGAAAAAAATGACGAGCCCGTTTGCAAAACCAATTGTCAATTTTGGCTTATTACAATAAAGGCTGTTACATTCTGTGGATGCTTTTTTACACCGTGTGCCGGAAATCCTTGTGAACAAGAACTCAAATACACGTCAAAACTTTGGAACGACATTAAACCTTTAAAAAAAGACTTCATATCTTTCTACACCGACATGATTAAAGAGCCTAGAAGTGATATTATGAAAAAATTAACCTACTCGCGACAAACAATGAACAATTGTAGTATACAAAATACGGCTTATGGTCCAGAGACTAGGGTTTTAAACTGCTCAAGAGTTTTAGATGAAGGTATCTGGCCCTTTAACACCAAAGACAACTTTTGTTATGGTCGCAAATCAGATGAGTCTTTAACTGATAATTGGTTCTGTACCCAACAGTGGGGTGAAAATGTCAAACAAAACAATAATCCAATTTTTAATAAATAAAAATACTAATAAAAAAACCATGCTAATTTTAAAAAAAAATAGACGCTTGTTCTTCCCACTTTTTGTCATAATTTTTCTATTTTTCGGAGCTAATTTCGTCTTCGCTCTAGAAATGACATACCCCGTTCTCACCTCGATAGGGCTCCCAGATATAAACCAAAAAGGCACTGAGATAACAGCGTATGTCAAATATTTTTTTGGACTTGGTGTCTACCTAACTGGCGTTCTATCACTTATATCTTTTACTATTGGTGCAATTGGATTAATAAACCCCAACGTCGAGGCCCATGGCCAAGCGAAAGAAAGAATGAAGGGATCGGTCCTAGGATTGGGATTAACGCTAGCCTCTTTTATAATAATGAATACAATCAATCCCGCCCTTATAAAACCAACCATAGACCCTCTAAAAGAAATACCGGGGGTATACTACTGGAATGAAAGCGAAAAAAAAACAGAAAACGTAGGTTATTTTGTAAGCGATGTAAGCAAACGGCCGATAGGTTTTAATGAAATAATTTTTAAGTGCCCGGCTAGTGCGGGCACTTCAGTCAGAGATCTCTTAATTTGGGAATTTCCTAAGGCCGGGTTGGAAGCAAAAAATGGAGACCTAAGCCAGGTCACAATGAAAAAAATAAAATGTGGGGAAAAAGCATCTATCAGCTCTCTTGGCTCCTTCAAATTAAAATTTGAAACACCCGGCGTTTACTACTGCTTAGGTGGTTGCAACGGAGAAGTCTGTTCTGGTTATATGTCCAATGTAAAAACTCGAAGCGAGGGTACAATAAATGATCCTTTTAGAGGAAAAATAAAGGGAATTGTGATAAGCAATGATCCAGAAACAAGCACCGCCTATGGCGCTATTCTTCATAAAAAATCATCCCTTTCAAGTGGTGGCATGTGCAGTTACCCAATATTGGCCGAACAATGTAATACAATTGACGAAAGGAGTGAAGATATCGGTGATATAGGAGCCTTTGCCGTGGATATTTTTAACCTCAACATAGCATCAAGCAACTCTGGTTCTGGAGACGGTGTAACCTTTTACAGTAAACCATGGGGTTGGAACACGGGCGCAAACGCTGGTTTTTTTGAGGTCTCTGCCTCGGACGCAGCGGTTAACTACGAGTTTAACCCAACCACAAACTTTGTTTGGGATGGCGTAGCTGTTTCAAACGGTTATAAGGTTAAATGCAGTAACTTCCAAAAATGTCCTGGATCCATAAAAATTAAAGGGAGCTACATAGTTTCTCTTTATTCTGGTTCGAGATATTGCCAAACATTTGTAAGCGACGTTTCCAACCTAGATGAGCAACCCTTTGTAGCAACCGGAAGTGAACTAGAAACGGTCTTTGTATATGCCACAAGATAAATAAAAGTTAATGATGATAAAAAATAAAGCTCATATAATAATTTTGGCATTCCTTTTTTTAGGAAAGCCCTTCGAGCACATCGCTGCTTTAGAGGTAAGCTATCCTGAAATATCTGGCCAAGGTCTGACAGCAACCTCGACAATAGCTGATTTTGTAAGATACCTCTTCAACGCTGGAATGTTCCTTGGTTTTTTTGCTGTCTTTTTATCTTTGACCATCGCTGGAATAATGTACTTTTTGTCTCCCGTGAATGTAGAAATGAGAACCAACGCCAAAGACCGATTTTATGGAGCAATTTCTGGCCTTTTAATCTTAGTGTTAACATACTTAATTTTAACTACTATAAACCCCCAACTCACCATTTTATCGGTAAAAGGCTTAGACCCCGTATTAATAAAACCGGAAAAAAAAGCTAGCGGGGTCTATTTTTACAGATCTGCTGGTTGTTCAGATAAAAAAGTTTTTCCAAAGACAGGCAATGTCTTCGATTTTTCAGAAAAAAATAATAAAATAAACTTCGTTAATATTATAAACGATACCGCCAATAGTTATGTAACGATTTTATACGAAAATACAAACTTTTGGGGTAGGTGTCTCTACATCGGCAACGCCAATTGCAAATCTACAATAGAACAATTTGCTGCTTCTGCTTCGATACATACCTACGACTACACGGCTAATGGCGATGGAGTATATTTTTTCCGAAAATCTTGTTTTGATGGCCAAACTAGTGATAATATCGACGATATAATAAAAAACTGTGAGGCAAATAGTGGGGGATATTACAAAATTCCTAACGCAGAGATGGTTGGAAAAAATTATGTAGGTGAGTTAGAAAAATTAAAATTCGAAAATGTTCCCGAAAAAGAACAAACCTGTACAAAATATGATGAAAAAGAAATGTGCACCGAAAGAACCCCCCAATCTCTTGGTGGAGAGAATATTTCGTCTATGGTGATCAACGGCAACTATATTGTAATGCTTGTTTACCTAAAAAA
>Ga0247841_10000823_pt1 | contig 76474 bp, 68 predicted proteins | sample LaCruzMarch2015__2_FD_192410 | JGI IMG/M metagenome (GOLD analysis project Ga0247841, IMG submission 192410) | Freshwater microbial communities from meromictic Lake La Cruz, Castile-La Mancha, Spain - LaCruzMarch2015_18m | ecosystem: Environmental > Aquatic > Freshwater > Lake | place: Spain... | reverse complement strand
TTTTGCCACTCTATGGCACTACATTCGTCGTTAAGAAACCCTCATTCTGATATCACGAGACTTTTTGTTGCCATAACCCCCAAAAACAGGCTTGGCACACTTACTGCACGTCGAAGTTGGGCTAGTAACGGCTACATGTACGGGTCCGATTCTGCTTGCCATGGGGCAGATATGCTCACAGCACAAAGGCCATGTCAAGGGAAAAACGACAATATTAGTGGCTACACTATTGCCGAAAATAACACCCATGCCCCCACAATCATTCACTAAAACACGGAAAGACGCGGATAACTTCAGATTAGAGAAAAACTCTGTAATAGATCACCGTCCTTGGGGATACTTTGAAGTTCTGTCCGACTGCGGTGACCACAAGGTCAAACGCTTAGTGGTATATCCCGGAAAGAGGCTGAGTTTGCAGAGGCACAAACACCGGTCTGAGCAATGGACCTTCGTGATTCATCAGATGGATTTTTGTCAAGTGGGGAGTAGGTGGGGATTGCAGGGAGTATTGGGTATTGATTATGACGTGTGGCAAATGCTTGGCAGTCTTGCTGTGTTCACTTGTTTTTCCATATTGGGCTTGGCCATTTCGCAGATGTTGTCGACGCAGGCTTTACCCCTTCTGTCAATCAAGGAGAACCATGTTGTCTACATGGATTGCCTCGTCATTACGCCTGTAACCGAGGATCCAGTCAATTTCTACAGTTTGCCTACCCTTTATTTTTTCAATTTCATCCGCGGAATAGTTGATTAAACCCAATGCCAGTCTTTTCCCTTGACAGTCGAGGACCACAACAGCCGCACCGGAATCGAAGTCTCCGCTCACGCCCGTAATACCAATAGGAAGCAGACTTTTACCCGAGGACATGATGGCCTTTGCCGCGCCCGCATCCACTGTAAGTTCCCCTTCGGGTTGTAAATTGTAGCGTATCCAGTGTTTTCTGGACGAAATCTTTTCCTTCGCGGGCAAGATGAGCGTGCCGCATGGTTCGGACTCCAGCGCCCGGCCAACAATTCCGGGAGCCTTGCCCTTGACTATTATCATCGGAATCCCGGAGATTCTTACTTTTGCGGCAGCGTCCAATTTTGAGGCCATACCGCCTCGTCCAGACTTTCCCACGGTACCGCCTGCAAGACTTCTTATTTCAGGGGTGATCTCTTCGACAATGGGGATGAGGCACGCGTCAGGATTGGTACGAGGATCGCAGTCCAAAAACCCTTCCATGTCAGTCAGGGTGAGCAGCAAATCAGCATCGGCCATGGTTGCAACCAGTGCGGAAAGATTGTCGTTGTCTCCGAGTTTTATTTCATCTATAGCGACGGTATCATTTTCATTGATGATGGGGACAACACCCCAAGACAGAAGGGTGGTGAGAGTGTTTCGGGCATTCAGGTATCTCCTTCTGTCGCTAAAGTCATCCTTTGTGAGCAGCATCTGCCCTACCCGCACGCCATGGAGCCCGAAGGCAGCTTCATAGGCTTTCATGAGCCGGCTTTGACCAACAGAGGCAGCAGCCTGTTTCTGGGGGATGGTCCTGGCTCCTTCTTTGAGGTTCATACGACGCACTCCGGCGGCAACAGCCCCCGAGGACACCATTATGAACTCTTTTCCGAGTTTGACATGACGGCACACATCGTCGACTATGCCCCGGATGATACGATTATCCAACCCCTTGTCTGTGGTCACGACACTGGATCCGAGCTTTAAGACCACTCTTCTCACCGAGACCAGGATTCCCTTTCTTATGGCGGAATTATTCATGCGGACCTTCGAGTTGCTTGAACCAATTCGGTAACACGGTTCAAGAGACTCCTAAGCCCTTCTCCTGAGACAGCGGATATCTCATGTACGTACAAACCATCATTTTCCAATAAAACTCGTAATTGCTTGGCCGCAAGATGGTTTTCAGGTAAGTCCATTTTAGTTACTACTGCTATCATGGGTTTTTGTAACATATCAGTACTGTATGAAGCCAGTTCGTTCATGACGATGGCAAACCTCTCTTCAGGCCCAGGAGTTAACTCGGGCGACGGGTCTATCAAGTGTAGCAGGATTCTTGTGCGCTCTATGTGGCGCAGGAATCTATCCCCCATGCCCGCGCCTTTATGCGCGTTAAGGATGAGACCTGGAATGTCCGCCATAACAAATCCACGTCCATCCCCCCCAGTGACCACCCCCAAAACCGGGACTTTCGTAGTGAAGGGGTAATCAGCCACCAAAGGTCGGGCATTGCTCACCCTGGACAGGAGCGTGGACTTTCCGCTGTTGGGTAAGCCCACCAGTCCCACGTCCGCTATCAATTTCAGTTCCAGAAGAATTAACCTTTCCTCTCCTGGAGTCCCTTCTTCAAATTTCCTAGGGGCGCGATTGCGTGGCGTAGCGAAACGGGCATTACCTCTTCCGCCTCGTCCTCCTCTTGCAACCAGGACCTTGCTTTCAGGAGTGTTCAGATCAGCTATCAGGGCGCTCGTCTGTTCATCTTTCACAAGTGTACCGACTGGCACCCAGACGATAAGATCAGGAGCAAAACGACCGTGCCGGTTGCTTCCCTTTCCATGTCGGCCGTCCCGGGCCGCGTATAGCTGCTGGTACTGACAATCCAGAAGAGTGCCGAGGGATCGGTCAGCCAGAATAATTACGTCACCCCCCTTGCCGCCGTCACCTCCGTCCGGTCCTCCTTTAGGCACAAAGGCCTCACGACGGAAACTTAAACATCCCCGCCCTCCTTGGCCTGACCGAACCTTGATTCTGGTTTGATCCACGAATTTCAAAACTGCACTCGCACCAAATCAGTCCTTCCGTGGAACTCTGCGGCAAAAGAGGCCGCCCTACTTGGACCTCTCTCAATGATGTGACGAACGGTAATTGGAGTTAGGACCTTGACACACGATTTCTTAACGAGGCGTCGGCATCCTTAGGCCTGGAATGCATGCGTATGAAGTGGAATCAAGAAAGCGTTCGTGGCTGCCCGTCAACATCACTGCGAGAAATGCGACTGGTATTACTCATTCTGCGGGAAGAATCGCGACGCGTTTGCGGTTACGGTCCTTGCGTTCATATTTGACGATCCCATCGATTTTTGCAAATAGGGTATAATCTCTTCCCATGCCAACGTTTTCTCCGGGATGTATGACCGTGCCTTTCTGCCTCACCAGGATGCTGCCGGCCCGAACTTTTTGTCCGCCGAACCGCTTGACTCCCAGGCGCTGACCAGGGCTGTCCCTTCCATTCCTGGAACTTCCTCCTGCCTTCTTGTGAGCCATCTGTTTACTCCTTTTGCTATGCGGGGCTCTGTTCGGGAGCGATCGCCGTCATCACTTCCGTCATGCCGGACAAAGGGGTTTGAACAATCTCTTCTATTTTGAGCAGAGTGTACCATTGCCTGTGGCCTTGTTTCTTGTGGTAACCCTTGCGCTTCTTTTTCTTGAACACCACTATCTTGCGGTCACGAGCGGTCCGCATTATGGTGGCCTTAACTGAAGCGTTGTCCACAAAAGGCCTCCCCAAGTCTATACCATCGGGGGTGGACAAGGCGAGGACTTGATCGAGTGCGATTTCTGATCCGGGATCCCCGGGAATTTTTTCGATTTTGAGTTGTTCTCCGGGTTGGACCTTGTATTGCTTGCCGCCGGTTTGCACAATGGCGTACATAACTATCCTCCTGAATGATAACATGGTATTAAAGCATCCAGGCGCAGGCCTGTCAATAAAAAATGCGACCTAGAGAACATGGAAACAACGGCAGGTGAATGATCAAAGCTGACAAAACATTCTCTTTCGGCAAGAACTGGGAAAGTTTCCTGAAATCCATCGATGATGAGCGAATCAAGGTTGCTGAGGATTCTCTCACTGATTTCGTGAACGTCAAGGATCTCAGCGGTAAGACCTTTCTGGACATAGGCTGCGGGAGCGGTCTTTTTTCTTACGCCGCGTTTAATCTTGGCGCCTCACAGGTGGTGAGTTTCGATGTAGACCCGTTCAGTGTGAAATGTTGCCGGCACATGTACTCATTGGCAGGAAGTCCTTCGAATTGGCAGGTTTACGAAGGATCAATCCTGGACAAAGCTTTCATAGGTCGTTTTGGCACATTTGACGTGGTGTATTCATGGGGGGTGCTACACCACACGGGAGCGATGTGGGAGGCCTTGAAGAACGCTGCGACCCTAGTCAGTCAGAACGGGTACCTATACATAGCTCTATACAACAAGATCCTGGACAGGAACGACGCCACCCATTGGGTCCATTTGTTCTGGCTGAAGGTCAAGAGGGCCTACAACTGGTATCCCAAATTCGGTGCCTATGTGCTGGAGCCGTTAGCCATGTCGGCGTACGTCGCCATGTTATTGGCTAAACTTAAGAACCCCATCACTCACGTCAAGAATTACAAATCACACAGAGGAATGAGCTGGCGAACGGATGCGACCGACTGGATTGGAGGTTACCCTTACGAATTCGCCACTGTGGAAGAGGTGTTCAGGTTTTTAAAAGGAAAGTTTCCGACGTTCGACCTTATAAACATTAAAGTTACGAGCGGAAGAGGCCTCAACTGGTATTTGTTTCAGAGAGATAATTAGTTGGGTGAAGGCTGAGACGGCTATCGTACCCCTTTGGGCGATCTGATTTCTACCCTCCACTTAAGGAATGACATTTTCACTGTCCGCCTACATAGTCTCCATTTTATGTTGACAATACATAATCGGCCTAATAATATTAATCGATTATGTATGGGAACTAATGAGCAAGGCAGAGGTGTCAGGATACATGAGTGTAAGAATCCGTTTAGCAAGATACGGCGCCAAGAAGAAACCTTTTTACAGGGTGGTCGCAGCCGATTCTCGGTTTGCGCGGGATGGCAGATTTCTTGAAGTACTTGGCACGTATGATCCAAGAAACAAACTAAGTGGGCTTAACTTGAATCTGGATAAAATTCGTGCCTGGGATTTACGAGGAGCTGAGTTCACGACCACTGTGAAAAAACTCATCAAGCAGTCTGAAAGCAGAAAAAGTCCTTCAGAATAGGCTCTTACTAATCCGACGGCTGTTCACAATCCAAAGGAGTCGCTTTCGGAGAAAGAGAGGATTCTAATGAAGGAACTGGTTGAATATATTGCCAAAGCGCTTGTGGACAATCCCGACGAGGTATCTGTGACGGAGGTGGAAGGTGATATCACTTCCGTGATCGCTTTGAAAGTGGCCAAATCAGATCTAGGGAAAGTTATTGGAAAACAAGGTCGTACGGCCAGGGCATTTCGCACCATACTCAGCGTGGCCTCCACCAAAGCCAAAAAAAGGGCTGTACTTGAGATCGTGGAATAGGTGCGGCGGCAACAAACTCACGGGAACCGGCATCCTGCCGGTCCCCAGATACTAAAAATGTCCTTGAACGGATTGGTCGTGATCGGTCAGGTGCTGAAGGCCTTCGGAATCAAGGGGGAAATCAAAATCCGCCCTTTTACTGAATCCATGGAAGCCTTCGAAAAGTCGTCCACACTGATCTTTGAGGATTCCTCGTACAAAGTCTTAGGAGTTCGAGACCACATGGGCTCCGTGTTAGTGTCCCTTCAGGGCGTTGATACTCCTGAAAAGGCGGGGCGGCTGTCGGGGATTTTGGTCAGGACCGACGCAAAGAATCTGCCGCCGAAGGAGGAGGATGAATACTACTGGTTTGAACTTATCGGGCTGAGTGTTTTCACGGTACAAGGAATTGATCTGGGACAAATCACCCACATCACGCCCACGGGCGCGAACGATGTCCTGCATGTCCAGGGAACCTATGGAGAGGTACTGCTGCCGCTGATTGATGACGTGGTCCTTGAGGTAATTTTAGACGAAGGAAGAATGATTGTGGACCCTCTGGAAGGACTCATTCCGGATGCTTGATATAAAGACCCTGACAATATTCCCTGAGATTTTCAATTCCTTCTTGTCTTATGGCAATCCGGCCCGAGCAATTGAGAAGGGATTATTGAGTTTTGAGGCAATTGACCTGAGGGATTTTACTGAAGACCGGCACAGGACTACGGACGATTATCCTTACGGTGGGGGTCAGGGAATGATTATGAAACCTGAGCCTATCGTAAAGGCGATTAAGTGCTTGCGGCCAGTCATGAACAAATCGAGGGTGATTCTTATGACCCCCCAGGGTAGGCTTTTAACCCAGAGCATTGCTGAAGACCTGGCTGCTCTGGAAAGTATTCTTCTCATCTGCGGTAGATATGAAGGGGTTGACGAGAGAGTTCGGTGTTATGTCCACGATGAGATTTCCGTGGGGGACTATGTTCTGTCCGGAGGAGAGACAGCGACAATGGTTTTGGTTGATGCGGTAATCAGACTGATTCCAGGAGTATTGGGTGTGGATAGCCATGTCGAAGGAGAGTCCTTTTACAACGGCTTGCTTGAATATCCTCAGTATACGAGGCCGCGGGTGTTCGAAGGCATCACTGTACCATTAGTCCTTCTGGAAGGACATCACGAGAAAATTCGAAGATGGAGAAAACGTCAAGCCCTGGCCAGAACCTTGGAAAGAAGACCGGATCTTTTGAAATCAAGAGTGCTGGAGGCAGAGGAGCAACAACTTCTTGAGGAAATTCAGTCAGAAGATTATTTTAGGCCGATGGAGAACCATCATGAATGTGCTTGAACAGATAGAAAAGGAACAGATGCGGTTGGACCTGCCCGTATTCCGCTCCGGCGACACCGTAAAAGTGCACGTCCGAATAGTGGAAGGGACTAGGGAAAGGATTCAGGTGTTTGAAGGGGCAGTCATTGCAATAAACAGGAAAAGCGCGAGGAGCAGCTTTACCGTCAGAAAGGTTTCTTACGGTATAGGTGTTGAGCGAGTGTTCCCTCTCCATTCACCCATGATCGATAAGATAGAAGTGGTCAATCAAGGAAGGGTGCGGCGGTCCAAAATCTACTATCTGAGGAAATTGAGAGGAAAAGCCGCTCGTATTAAGGAACGGGGATATCGTGCCGACAACAGGTAACTTTAGTCTGTCTTGACAATGGGACGGATAACGGGTCAAAAACACTTACCCACTTGGCTATTCGAGGAAAAGGCCCGCAGTTTGGGATATTCAAACGTCGCGGGTATCGACGAAGCTGGTCGAGGTCCCTTGGCTGGACCGGTCGTAGCTGCCGCCGTGATCTTTTCCTCGTCAAATCCCATAGTAGGGCTGAATGATTCCAAGCTGCTCACTGAACAGGCACGCCAAAAACTATTTGATCAGATCAATCTGAGCGCTCTGGTCGCCGTGGGTATTGTTTCGCCCCAGATAATCGACCAAATTAACATTCTGCAAGCAACTCGACAGGCAATGGCTCAGGCTGTAAAGAAACTCGAACCGCCGCCTGACTACCTGCTCATAGACGGTCCAATCTCACTTGATCTCGATGTCCCTCAACAGAGCATCGTGAAAGGTGATCAACTGAGTGTTTCAGTTGCCGCAGCCAGCATAATTGCAAAGGTCTCTCGTGACCTCATCATGACGGATCTGCACAAGCAATACCCTCATTACGGATTTGATCGACATAAGGGCTATCCCACAAAGGAACACATTCGGGCCATCATGACATACGGGCCTTGTCCAGAACACCGCAGGAGCTTTCGCGGTGTGAAGCTTTCCTAAAATAGAAAGCCTTGGCTTAGTGCTCCAGATATCTATTCTTCGATTTTCAAGTTTTCGAACGGTTCCAATCTGACGTCGGGAGACGAGTAGAGGCCTCTAATGCGAAACGTAGTGGTTAGCGTCTTTCCATCCCTGGTAATCAGACTTCCAAACAGCCCGGAAAATATCGCATCTATGCCTACCAGGGGAGAGACATCCATCCTGAAATCTACCCGTTCCTGGCCACCAAAGTACATTCCGGAAGAGTCGACCCGAGCAGCGTCCGAGAGGAGTTTCAAGTCCTTGACTTTCCATTTGTTGTCAAAGACTTCCATTTTCCACGTCAACCTATGAAAGGGTAGCCCCTGGCCTATAAGATCAGGAAGCCGACCTCTGAGAAATGAACCCAAGTTCACTAGAGAGAACAGCTTGGACAAAATGTCGAATCGATTTATGAACCCATCATTCATACGTACTTCAATATGTCCGGTCTTGTACAACCCTCTACCGTCCCAACTCGGTCCAAGACTCCATCCCAGATGTCCTTCAGCGATCATATCTCCGCTCACTCGTAACCATGCAGGGTCAGATACGATCATCCTCTCCATCTTCAATCGGTCTCCCTGAAAATCCAGCACAAGCGGTTTAGAGGTATTATTGCTGATGTCGAATAGGGCTGATCCTCTCAATATCCCGTCAGCAAAATTCGCCTGCCAACTCGGTACACGAATCAGACCATTGTTTCCCTCTAAGTTAGCCCGGAAATCTGAGAAGGTCCTCAATCCGGTCTGTCCCTTTGCCACCCTGACAAAGCCGGTGCCTTTGCTTCGAGCAAGAAACCTGATTACTGGGTTAGTCCTGATGTAATCACCCCAACTCATCCTAATCATCTGGCCGGGCGGGGCCGTGAAATCCGTGGTATCCAGAAAGGAGGATTCCAGCAAAATTTCCAGTTTTGGGGCCTCAAAATCGGTTACGGTCATGGTGCCCGATATCAGTGAACTGCCTACTCTTGCCCGTTCCAGATTTAACTGCATGGATTTTGCCCGATGTCTGAGCGATCCTGTTAGGCCTTCAGAACGCTTATGCATGCCTGGAAGTCTCAGGGAAAGGTGGCTGAACAACACATTAGCCTCTATGCTAATAGGCAAGGAGTTGCCAAAGCTTATTGCCGCATCCCCTTCAAGACGTCCTCCTGGCTGAAGTTCGAGATTGGAATGGAAATATGGCGTTAAGACCGCGGTAGGTATTCCCTTTGGAGGAAGATTGACAATGACTGATACCTTTTTGTCCTCTCTAATGGAGGCTTTTCCAGAAATCCTTGACTTGTCCAGAATGAGTGCAGCGTTGTCCAGGTTGATGCCGGAAGCATCTCGAATCCCTGACAATTCCAATCTCAGCGGAATTCCTGCTTTTTTGTCAATAATCAGGCCGAGATTTACCGCGTTTCCTTTCAGGTCCACTATGGAGGAAAAAGTCAGTTCGGAAATTTTCCCTTTCAAGTTTACTGAAACAGGAACGAGTCCCAATGCCGTAAAATTGGACGGTATCATGTCTAGTTTCTTGAAATCTGCAGGATTGAGCTTAATCTCCCCGCCCACATCAATATTGTCCTGTAGGACACTGCCCTTCACCACAAAAGGACTGACGCCGAACAGTCCCTTGATGTCTGACGAAGTTGCCCCGCTACTGCGAAACCTTACTGAACCATTGATTTTTTTTAGCGGCAGGGGAAGTCTGTTAGGACTGCATTGAAAATCTTCAAAAGCAATACGACCTTTCATATCAGGACGCAGGAGATTTCCTTTCAAATCCAGCGTCACTGAAACAGTCCCACCGGGATCATTAAACCACCCAGACAATGTTCCCAGGTGCGCAGCGACGATTCTGTTCTCAAGGATGGGTTGCAGGTCTTGCGCCTCGGCTTTCGTAGAAACAAATAAGTCTACACGAGGAGAGCTTTTCAGATTTACAATCCAGCCGTTTAGAACGATTGGAGAGTTTCCAACGGTAAGGCTTATTCCCTTAAAGACTATTTCATCTGAATTCAGCCTGATTTCACCCGTTGCATTACTAACCGGCAAACCGATCCCTGGGAAGAAACCGGAAATTTTGTCCAGAATGGCTACAAGTTCGAGAGTTCCGTGCGGGCTTAACCCTCTGGATATCTCTGAGAATCTTCCCGTCCATCCCCCTTTGGTGATGACTGCATGGCCCTTTAGACCTGCATCCATCAAGCGTACTCTGTCCTGAGGGGAAATTAGACGAGAAGGTATTAGCGGGAAAATTTTCTCCAGGTCCAAATCAGCCTTTCGAACGGCCAAACTCAGTACTGGATCAGAGGTGGTGGTGTCTGTGGCCTTTACCACCAGAGACAGGTTAATCCCAGGCGCTGAAACCTCTGTCAGATCCAGATTTACCGTGTTGGACGACCCCTGAACTAAGAAATTTGCACCTGCTTTGTCCAGGGGGACGTCGCCAATAAAAATGTTGCCTCGCTTAACACGGACATGGGTAAGTCCCAGAACTCCGGAGGCCGTCCAGTCTGTTCCGGTCCCGCTGAATTCGGCATTGAAATCAACAGACCCATCCGAAAACGGCCAATGGAGGCCAAGAAGAGACGCGAGAGTTTGAAAAACGGGTAATGGAAGGCTGGAAGCTTTCGTTTGGCCCACGAAATTCCGACTCCGCCCCGTCCAAAGATCTCCTGAAAATCTTCCGGAAATATCCAGAGTCCCTTCTTTTCCTGCATGAGATACAACTCCCTTTAAGGAAGCACGATCTACGCCGGTACGAGTCACATCCTCTGCCCAAAGGTTAATTTGTGAAAAAAGGACCTTCCCACGGTGCGGATGCTCTGGAGACTCAGAAAGGATAACGACGCCGCCTGTTAGTTCGAGCCTGCGAATCTTAGCATAAATCAAGGTCTGAACAGCCGGTGGCAAGACAGTGGGCTCGGAATCCTGTCTAACTCTTGATCGATCATGAATAAAAAAAGATGGCCGCAAGAACTCCGCTTTGTTAACAAGGAGCATTCCCTTTAGAAGATGCCCCAAGCTAATTTCACAAACAACCTCGGGAATATGAATCGTCAGTGCTATTCCAGGTTTGTCCAAAATTTTGACATTGTGGATGGAAATCCTGCCTGTGGCCGTAGACATCCAATGAAGGTCGGCGGAAGAGAAAGAAATTTGTCGTCCCAAAGCTTCTTCTAAACGGGGAACAAGCAACCACGCAGTACGGGTACCATCCAGTCCGAACCTGATGAGAAGGAATAGCCCGGTGCAGACAAAGAAAACCGTCAACAAGATCGCGACCAACAACTTAGCAATCAACTTGACGGAACGTCCTTTGAGCGCAGGCGTTTGGGGGTTGGCATGAGTCATTGAGGAGACAAGAAGCGCAGGGCTAACTCCGACGATACACGGGACGAAAATAGGATAGAGAATTTACCTGTTAGACTCACCTAAAAATAGGGACTTATCGCTCCTGGATAACGGGACGACCGTAAAAATTCTTTCTGCAATAGAGAAAGATGCATCGGGTCTTAACATTCAACAACTTGAAATGATGGCCAATATGGCTTGGGAGAAAAGCTCAACCTTATGAGCGCTATTGTTTCGTGCGTTTCTTCAGTCGTGAAATTTTCTTTCTTAGAATATTGAGCCGTTCCCTTGAGGCTCCACCACTTCGTTCGTCGTTCCTGCTTGTTCTCATCTCGGTGACCTGAAGTTTCACCGCCCTGACACCATCGGTCTTCTTTTTTGTTTCCGGCGCGCTGATGCCTTTGACTTCCCTGAGAGCTGATATGATCTCTTGTTTGTTCATACCGTGAATACCCTGAACATTAGGGATTTTGAGGGCTTCCTCCCGCAACTCCTTGATAGTCCATCGTTCCAGGGGCTTTTCTTTCTTTTCTTCCGGTTCTTTCTCTTTTTTACTCATATTACCTCCATGGACTATGCGAGCTGCCTTGGTGTTCGAATGACAAGCCTCATCCTGGGCATGCCAAGATCCGATTCTTGCTTAACCGACAAGGCCTTTGCTCTTGCCCAAGTCACTTTTCGTAAAATGCAAAAAAGTCTTTGGCATATCCTTGGTCATAGCGTTTCATCGTGTATTGTAACTGTTCGGGAGAAAGTCTATCGCGTTTTAGAATCTTATTATTCTCGCCTCGGAAATAGAAATTACAGACTATATTGTGGATATTTGCATCTCCATGTATGGCTTTCTTGCAACCGGCCAGTACAAGAGCCCGGGCAAGGTCCCTAGTCCCTACGTGATGCCCCATGGCAAACACTAAATTCCCATCATCCTTTATGCCAAAGGCGGTTCGGTTCGCAAGGTACCACGCCTTGTTTCCCATGGTGCTTCTACCCTGGGTGTCTATAAGAAAACCGCCTAAACCGATTTCTGCTTCCTGCTGTTTGCCGTTTTTCCAAACTTCTTCTACAATCGCACCGTCTTTGACTATAAGATGGCGCAACTGACGGGCATCCTTTACCAGGGACAAAGGAATGTCATCCGTCCATTCAAGGACGTCGACCGAGTCGTCGTTATAAATCACCATGGATGCCATTCCAGGAACCATGGGATAAACGACCTGGCCTCTGAATATGGCTCCTGCGCCACGTGAATGCTGTTGCATCCACATGGCATTCGTTATTGCCACAATCTTCGTTAGGTCTTCATTTTGAGGCAAATGGGAAATCTGGTATATTCCGGGCTCAGTCTGACCTATGAATAGTCGAGATCTAATCCGGCTCATGTCGAAAACGGCCATATATACTACGGAATTGGGGAAGTCCAAACTCGGACGATAAACGGTCTTGTAAGCCAACGGACGACCATCTGAACCAACTGGCAAATCCTGACTGATCCATACTCCTTCATTCTCCAACTTCGGTGAAACGTAAAGAGGAGCAATTTCTGGAGGCCGGGGAAACAGAGGATCAGTTTCGGGCAATGCGTCTTTGGCGGCAGGTGGCTCGTCCGCTACCGGTTCCGCCTCAAGACTTTCATCGCGGTTTACGTTGGGCAATCGGGTTAGAATGTGATCCAGCCATTCCGGCACCTGAGAGTCTAGTGACTCCTCAATGTCTCGCTCGGTGTTGACGCTTTCCGCGCTAATCCTTGCATGTCTTTGAAGTGACAAGCCAAGTTCTTCCGCGGCCAACTGCGTTGACAAGAGCAATATCACCGCTGTGATTACAAAAAGTTTTCTTGACGTAGAATCCACCATCCTCCACCATCGCAGATACAAGAACTTAATGAATTGATCCAAGCCAACATACGACCTTGGGTGTTTGAGCCAAGTTAAAAGCCGGCGCCATCGAACTGAAAAACGGACCAGTAATCCTGCTCCGGATCACGAGTGTCGGTGTAGGCCGGTAACTGCGGTCCCGCGCCATCAGCAACGACCAGAAAGCGAAACACACTTCAGATCAATAAGTTTGCTACAAAAAAGTAATATAGCAAAATTGAACGAGGAAAACAAGCCTAGTTCGCCTAGGCACTAAACACGTCTATCGAACTTATTGTCGATACGGATCAATAGAATATGGTTGAACAAGATAATGTCAAGCTTTTTTAATTGATAAGCCATTGCAATATTGATACTAGCAGAAATACTACAAATATTGATATGTTATTTCATAGGATAAGTGACAAAAAAGATATCGTGCTGTTACGAAATAATATAATAATCTGAAAATATCAATTAATTATTATTATGGATCTGTCAGAGAATTAACCTGAATATTCCCTGGCAATGCCCCATCCACAACAGAAAAACTTTCTATGGTAATCCGATAAGTCCGCTCACGTCTGCGGGCAGAAAATCGAGGAGCATGAAAATTTTTTCCTCCAGCTTAATGGTTTCTTCTTTCATTTCCAAAAGTTTGCGTACAGCCTTATCGGACCTTCCGTAGGTCTGCTCCAGATAGACAAACCTCTCTGCAAGGCTCACTATCTCGTCATGCACGACGCGCTTGTCTGCATAAAACACCACGTGTTCCTCAGCAACGGGGCGGTCTTTTGGGCCTCTGAGAACCACGTGCTGTACAATTATGCGCGCTACGCTCTGGAGGCCCTCCTCTCCCAGTATCTGCTCGCCCCTGAGATCGTGGTAGCCTCCCCCCTCCACAATGCAGGGGTACTTGCCGATGTCATGAAGCAGACAGGAGGCCCTTAAGAGGGCCATATCAACATGATGATCCTGTCTCAGCAGGCCTCGCCCCACCAACTTCGCTACTTCCCAGACCTTTATAGAATGTAGAATGATATGATTGGGGGTGTGGTATTTCTCTAGGAGTTCCAGGCACTCTCGCTCGTCAGGTATGGTCTCAACACTCATTTGAAACTAATTCTGTACGCAGGATTGGACTCGGTGTGTTCCAGAATGGTGGCCCCGGTTGGAAAAATTATACCAAGGATGGTCTCTTGAGAAAACCCCGGGGCCGTAACAGGCACAACAATAAAGAAGAAACTGTTGTCGTTAACAACAGAGGTTGACACGGGTGTCAGAAGATCACTCCAAGTTCGACATAGGGTCCCTGGCTGGTGGCTTGGATCTTTCTGTCTACGTTGAAGACCCATTCGGAACTTCTGAAACGGTATCCTCCGGTCACGTAAAGCCGAATCTGTGATCCGCATCCATTGTTGAATTCCGGAAAGAATTTCCCCTGAAAGTCTAGGTACATGCCGTTCTGTTTCTGCAAAAAGGTGTAAGCGCCTTTGAACTTTACGAAGATACCGTATCCCGGACCATATTCTCCGGTACCACCCGCGCCCATAAGGAATTCGGTAGTTTCCTGGGAGTCGCTTGCCGTTGCGCTTTCCATGCGCAAGTTTTCAACCCACATTTCACCCAGTAAGAGTCCACCGACTCGATAGTTGTACCCGAGCACAAAAAAGCATTCGCCTTCCAATCGATGCACAGACGTGTTCGACTTAGCTCTGACAACGGTTCCTGAAGGAAAAATCGTGTTCCCGACTCTGAAGTCCACAGGGAGGAACCCATTTCCGTTGTCTTCACGCGGAATCATGTAAGAATACGTCAAGGCAAGAGTCGGCACAACACGCAACGCTGCGTAAATCTCTGCTACCAGCGTGTTCTGGGCAAAGTTGAGATCTCTTATAAAATCGATGTCCGGTCCTCCGTTCCAAAGGATCCTCAACGAGTTGCCGCTGTAATAGCCTCGTCCTCCTCCTTCAAAGGCAAGAGATCTGCACTGGTTTGTAGGAGGGCACGGTCTCATAAAGAAAGGCTGGGGGAAAGGACTACAACCTTGCGGTGGATACGCGGGGCCAAGGGCGGGACCTGACGGACCCCTGGGAGGTCCAAAGGACTGGCCGCAGCCTCCGAATTCGGCAGAGGCCAGAATGAAAAGGGCGGCTCCCAAAAGTAGGGCCAACGTGTATAATCTATTCATGAGCGACCATAGACCTCCTGAAATCTGCTGTTTCATTAATTATATCAGAAATAAAACATAAAAGTCAACAATCATATTAATTAATATTAACAACTTTTATGGATAATTGATGTATATATTTAATAAACCTAAGAGTCTACGCAAAACGATGATGACGTGCTGGTTATTGATTTGTCAGATTAGGGTCAAAAATGACGGTTATTTTTTTTCTTGTTCGAAATGTTGGCACGGGAACTCTAAACTATAGATGAAAAATCGTCCCTAACCCGTTGACACGCATCCAGTAAGGGTGAGGTTAAGGCCCTGTTAAGGCCAGGATTGAAATATCTTTGCAGATAGTGTAACATCCCCATCGACTGTGAGTAGTGACAGGAGTGGCCAAGCCACTCTAATGATGTGCATCTTCGACTTGGTTACAGACGCGACTTCGCTACTAAATGTTCTGAAGTTCGCTTGGTTGCGATACAACTGTACAAGGAACTCACGCTCTATGTTGCGAGAACACATTACCGACATCATGACTCGATGGAACCCGAAAGAAAGGCGCGGGGACAAATATGATCCCGGTATTTTTCTGGAAACCCCTGAGCAGGCTCGAAAGCTGATTCAACATTTGCAACAGGAAATCAGCAAGGCTCGTAAAGAGGGGAATCCAGAATTGGCCGATGAAGTGGGTGAAATTTTGAGCAGAGTTGAGTGTCTTTCAAGGAAATTTTTTCGCTGGGAGGACAACATATTGCGTATGCTGGAAACCCAAGACTTGAGAGAGATCAAGAAACTCCCTTTAGGATTCTGAACAGTTCGAACTTGTTTTGTAGCTTATTGACAACGTCGGCCTGGATAGGAAGGAAGACGTGTGCGGTCATGACTGATCTCGTCAATGGTTGACGCCGTGATTTCTTCAATATATTTCAACTCGAAGAATAGCGAGTTTTTTTGGGGCTCAACCATGACCCAGGGGAACAAACATGGATTATGAAAGTATGAGTGGGCAAGAAATTATCAATCGTCTTAGAGAAATAGACGACTATATGGACAATGTTGTCGTATTCTGGGGCGGCAAGAAGGAGCTTAGAGAAACCCTCGCCCTAGTGGCGAACAACAAGGGCAAGGAATATACTGAAGAGGAAGCACTGAACGCTTCTGTTATTCTGGAAACCCAAGGTGCCTTTGACGAGTTTATTCAGATGGTTCAAGATTCGTTCGAACGAGGTGGAATTAATTATATGTTGTCGGAGAAAATATCCGCGATCATGCAAGAGGTAGCGGACCGTAGCCGCAACATGTTGTGAGCCTTGAGCGTTCTTGAGACACGGGAGGCGCAAAAGGTCTTTGGAGTACTACTCTAGCAGGCTATGGCAAAAAAAGTCATAGAATTAATCATTAGTATGGCAACTTCCACCAAAATAGTTTAAAATATTGGTCCAACTCAAAGGAGGTTGAGTGGTGAACCCTCGCCCATCGGCGCTGTTGAAAGGAACTCGTACACGTGGTTAGAAAGAGCAAGTTCATCGGTCAATCGATTTCCATAGTGATGATTCTGTCTCTGATAGGCTGCCTGGCGTCTGCAAGTCGCGCTTTGTCCCAGGATGTTGATCCACAATGCACGGTGACCAAAGACAAATGGGAGCAAATTCACCAGGATCTCAAAGACAAACTGAATAGTTACATTGCGGTTCAACAGTTCCCCGTAGAAAAGATCACTCAGCATTCTCTTGTAACAAACTCATCAGGCAAGTCCATTGCAAAACAGATTTCGGATGCTTTGCAGGTAAAGGATGATATCTTGAATGTAAAGAGAACAGAATGCCGGGATCTCATGAATCTTGAAAATCAGGCGTTTTCGGAACTGCAAGAGTGTATTTCCACTGGGAAATCAGTTAGAAATAAAGATGTTAGCGCATTACAGAAAAAACATCGTGCGCTTATCGACAAAGCATTACTCGCCCTCGCCGAAGTGAAAGAAGTTGAGGGGAGAGAGACCATTTTGCCTTATTCTGAAGCGAGTCAGGGTGACCCGTACCGTCGCAGCGTCAACAATTATTGGCAGAGTTATGAACAAATGTATCGACGCTGGATGGGTTACTGAGCTACTCCAAGATTTTTTGTAATTCTGAACACTAAATAGTCTTGCCCGCCTAACAAGAAAGCTACTCACTCCCATGACAAATCAGGTGCTCGGGGACATCTGGGTGATTGGTAGAGACCTGTGAAAGACGTCGTAAAAATTTTGAGTTTTAGACGGAACGCAGCCAAATCAGTGACAGACCCTTCTCTGCGCAAGGCGATACGAGCCGCAACGGATTTGCTCAGTTCTAAGAGGCAGCAGGGAATGATGTCGGTGCCGTTGGGGTCGTGGCGTGACGCGGCGTCGAAAATTCGATTCAAAGTTCTGAAAGACCTGCCCTCGTACGTTGACGCCTTTGCCGGAAGTGCCACAAGGGCGGGAGCCGTAGTATATCGAGCGCGCGATGCACAGACTGCCAACGATATAGTCTTTCACATTCTCAGAGACCGCGATGTGACAAGAATCGTCAAGTCTAAATCCATGGTGACTGAAGAAATTCACCTCAATCAGTATCTTGAATCACGAGGAATGGAGGTCGTAGAGACTGATCTGGGAGAATACATCGTGCAACTGGCAGGGGAAGCACCCTCTCATATTCTGGGACCTGCCATTCATAAGACTCGGCAACAGATAAACTTGGCTTGGAAAAAATACCGCCATGACCCTGGAATCTCAGTTGGTTCGACATTGGAACACTAATCCGCATTAATTTTGAGGTACTTTGTTTTTCCTGGAATAATGTACGATTGAACTCAGTGAGGAGTTGAATCTGGATATCTCGATCAAGAACAGTGCCTTACAGCCCTATTTTAACAGTGTATCGGCTGCCTCTCGAGGCGAGAGGCTGGCAATTCTGCTTTTTGTCTTTACCTGTATTCAGGCAGCTTTTCTTCAACCCAATGTGACCCTTGTCCCTGGAGAAAGGGCAAAGCTTTTTACGGGGCTACTGTGTGCCTTGAGCTTGGCCGCTTGTGTATTATTCGTAAAGAGACCCGTGAGGTGTGGCAGCATTCCCGAAATATCAGTATCTGTTATATTGAGTGTTCTGATTATTTTAAGCGGTCTCATGAGTTGTACGGCACTCTCCTCGTCATTCAGGGGTTTGGTGGTGATCGCCTCGGCTGCAGGTGGCTTTTGGTGTGCCAGAATGCTGCTTGACACCGATGCGCGCCAGGCTCTGTTCACTCAGTTCTGCACGATTATTCTTGCGGCAATAATTGCGTTGAGTATTCTGGGACAGCTTCTTTCCCGCGACATTGTAAATTTCCTGGATGTGAACCCGCATCCCATCGCATGTCGGGTTCTTATTCTCTATTTCGCTCCTCTGGCCTTGATCCTGAGAGGTGGTAGACCGGGCGTAATCTTGGGCGTCTCGTTACTTTGTCTGAGTTACGTGGTATTTTTGGTAAGTAACTTAAGATCCGCCGCTTTGATTCCTGTTGCTCTGGGAGCAATAGCAGTAATTTTTGGAACCATACGCCTCAGATATTTTGCTGCGCTTCTCGTCCCACTAATATTGATACTTGGGATTTTCTTTCATTCGCTGCCGGCTGTGAAAATAGGACTCGATTACGAACCGGCTTATTATCGGGCCGAAAATTATCCGTTTTCATGGCACATTGCGAAGAAGCATCCAATTTTAGGTATAGGACTCAGGGCTCCTAGAGAAGATTATCTCGAAGATTATGAGATCAGGTATCCCTATGTAAATAAAGAGACATTTCGTGAGTCCGTCACCCGGATAGTGACTTCCGAAAATATCTTCCTAAATTTCATGGTTGATTTAGGATTCCCCTTCTTGATCCTTTACACCGCGTCCATTATCATTTTGCTTTTCAGGTTGATTCGCGTTGCCAGAAAAAAGGACTCTCAAAACTACTTACCCGCCATGGCTCTGCTGCTCCCCATAACCGCTGCGCTCATGTATTTTCAGGTCCTGGACGGCCTACTACATCCTCAAATTACCTGGTTTTTTCATATCTTGTTGGGCATGATACCTCGAACTCAAGATCCCTCGTCGGTGATCAACGGGTGAGGGGCTCCTCGGCTCACCGATCACAGCCCAATATTGACCACCCAGCCGTAAGGGTCCGGCCTTAAACCAGTCTGCATTCCAGTTATGCGATCAAACAATTCAGATGCTACCTCTCCGGTTCTCCCATCCCCCACAACGAAATCCTTTCCTTTGTACTGAAAGTGACTGACAGGGGAAATTACTGCCGCTGTTCCTGATCCGAACATCTCCTGGAGAGTGCCATCCCCTGCGGCTCTAACGACTTCTTCTATCGACACCGTTCGTTCTGTAACTTTCATGCCCAGATCCTTAGCGAGCCTGATGACTGAGTCTCTTGTAACTCCTGGGAGGATAGTTCCTCCCAACTCCGGGGTAAGTACCTCATCATTGATACAGAAGAAGATGTTCATAGTTCCGACTTCTTCAACCGAGACCTTGTCAATAGCATTTAGCCACAAGACCTGGGTGAATCCCAACGCATGGGCTTCTTCTGCTGCCAGTAATGAGCATGCGTAATTGCTGGATGTCTTGGCTTCCCCGATCCCCCCTGGGCAAGCCCGAACATATTTGTCGGTAACCATTATTCTGACCGGTTCAAACCCCTCCGGGTAGTAAGCGCCGACAGGTGAAAGAATGATATAAAAAAGGTATTTATTTGAAGGTCTTACCCCCAAGAAAGGGTCGGTAGCGATTATTGTGGGGCGTATATAGAGTGACGTCCCCGGGGTTCTGGGGATCCAGTCACGATCTATTCGGACAAGCTCCGACATCTGTTTCATGAACAGATCTGGGTTCAAAGTCGGGATACAAAGACGCTCACACGACTTATTGAAACGGGCAATATTCATGTCCGGCCTGAAGACAAGTATGTCCTTTTCATTCTGGCCTGTAAAAGCCTTTAGTCCCTCGAAAACCTGCTGACCGTAGTGCAACACCATGGTTGCCGGATGAAGAGGGAGATTTCCGAGAGCCTCTATTACCGGTTTCTGCCAGCCTCCATTGTTAGCAGAAAATTCGATCGTCAACATATGATCTGTAAAAATGTTCCCAAAGCCCAGCTTATTTTCGTCATAGCCTTGTGAAATCGGCCTGTTGCGCGGTAGCATTCCCATGAAGCCTCCTGTGTAACTCATAAGAAACTCTAACTGGTAAATACCGTAGTGATGCTTGCCCGTGCCGCCATTGACACGGTGACTCCCGCGTCAGGCCGACTTCAAAGCCGCATCAAATCAGTCACCATCTGTTGTTCATTGTGCGTAAGGCTCGTGTCAAGCGAACCTCGAGAGAAACAGATATGAACAAACGGTTTACCAATAATCATCCAAACCGGTGGCCTGCTCTATGAAACGAGTTCTCGTATACGCGGCGCATTCGGAGCAAGAAAAATCCGACCAACGACATTTTAACGCCGTGTCTAAACAGTCTCCGTAATGGTCGCAATCCACCTTTCGATATGGTCTGTCGGACTCCCGATTACCCTTAACAACTACAGGACAGGGTTCCATTTTGCTAACACAACCTTCCATAAGGTTCCTGCGTCCCTCCTATTTCAGGGATTGGATCAGCCACTTCCGAAGATCTTGAACGGGCCTCGTCATAGTACGCCCGTTAAGCTTAACAGAATGAATCACAAAAAAAAGATTATCACAAGATGAGACCCGGGACGACGGTCCATAACCAGAATTGATTGTTGGAGTGATTAAGGGAGGTTGTCCCTTCAATGCACAACCTCCGAGGTGCCAATTAACTGAATTCGCTCAGTTTAGCAGACATGCCTGTGCCTGCCGCATGAACTTGGATTCTTTAAACCTATCGCCCCCCGTTTGTCAAGCCTCAACAAATATTTCAGGAACAAGCTTGTCGTTGGCAGGTAGGAGGACGCCTCGAAAAGCGCCCTCTCTAACCAAGGCATCGGAAGAGATTTTTCAGTAGTACCTGGGGAGTTGAAACAATCAACTCAGAGGAGCAGCGAGAAATATTTTTTGGTTGTTTCTCTGGACTTTCAAGCGAATAACCTGGTTCTTCTTGGCTTCTGCCAACGCCTTGTTAAACGAAGAACTCTCCGACACGGGAACTCCGTCCACTTCCAAAATGACGTCTCCGGATTTGATTCCCATTCTGCTTCCGGCTCCATCTTCAGAGATATCCTTCACTCTAAGTCCTTCCCCTTCTTTCAGGCCCATTTTTTCAGCCATTACGGGAGGCACAGGTTCGATGTCGATTCCCAACTCGTTAGATGTTTGACTTTCAGGAGACGATTTACCGGATGCAAGTGTTTTTGGTGAGCGCTCCGAAATATTCACTGTCACATCAAAGGTTTTCTTATCCCTGAATACCGTAAGTTTCACCGAAGTGCCCGGCTTTTCTTTCCCCACCATGTTCTTGAGCTGCGCTGCGCCCTGAACCGGCTCACTGTTGAATTTGACTATGATATCCCCGGCTTTGATACCGGCTTTTTCAGCTGGACTACCGTCAATCACCTGCGAGACAAGCGCCCCATCCGAAGAATTTCTCCCAAACGATTTTGCCAGCGACTCGTTGAGATCTTGAATATTGACCCCAAGTAATCCGCGCCTGACTTTACCATCCTTGATAAGGTCATCCATTATGAGCTTCGCAGAATTTGAAGGAATCGCAAATCCTATACCCTGGTAACCACCACTCCTTGAGGCAATCGCAGTATTTATACCGATAACTTCACCTCTAATATTTACCAGAGGGCCGCCGGAATTTCCTGGGTTAATCGCCGCATCCGTCTGTAGAAAATCCTCGTAATCAATGATTCCAACATTGGTACGACCCGTGGCGCTTATGATTCCAGAGGTGACCGTCCTGTTGAGCCCGAATGGGTTGCCGATAGCCATTACTATTTCTCCCACACGAAGCTTCGATGAATCACCTAATTGCGCTGTTGGAAGTCCCTTCGCGTCGATCTTGATCACCGCAATATCACTTTCCGGGTCAGCTCCAATGACTTTCGCATCGTACGATCTCTTGTCGGATAGATTGACCTTGATTTCGTCAGCATCTTTGACCACATGCGAATTGGTAAGAATCACTCCGTCGGCCGATACAATTACGCCCGAACCCATCCCCTGATGTCTGAAACCCCCACCTTGCCCTGGACCCTTCTTGAACTTCTTGAAAGATTCGTCCCCGTGGAAATCTCTAAAAGGAGGAAAATTCTTAAAGAATTGTTCCAAATCCGGCCCTCCCGGACCTTGCTCTTCTTTTTTCGTAGAACTTATGTTTACGACCGCGGGTGTCACTTTCTCAGCCACTTGGACGAAAGCATTGTCCATTTGCTCCAACACTGCCGGAGCCGAAGCAAGCGCGTTAACTGCCGAGATGCCGCACAACAGGACTGTTCCAAAAATTGCAACCGCCTGAATCGGCATGGACCTTAAAAGCCCTTTTGTCATAGATGGTTCTCCTTCTATTCATGAAAATCCTATTCGATTGGACCAGTATCGTTGATTTTGGTTCTTGAACTAATTTAGCTGGTCCCTGTTCATTAGTGTGTAACTAGTCCGACGGCCCCGGTTCGTTTCAATGTCCGTCAGTTGTGATCACCCGGAAGTAACCTGCCTCAGATTCCAAATCGGGCTTTGTTCTGTCTGGATCAGTGTTGATAACTATCCAACGCCATATTCCTTCTACGTCAGGTGTAAACTCAAATGAAGTCCTTCCTTGGGGGACCTTTAGCAGCACGTACGTGCCCGCGGGTCTTACAAAAACAATGTAATACCCTTGAACGTCATGTTGTCCTCCCACGCAAGTCCATTCAAACTGGCCTGCCTTTCCTAGTTCAATACCGGGTGATTCCCCCAAGATGGGCCTGCATATATTCTGGTCGGCTCCGGCCTCTGTTGATGACTTGCAATTAGGAAGCCATAATCCGATCAAACAAAAAACAACTAAAATAACCTGAGGGAACAACCTATTCCTAATGAGACGGGCCAAAAGACTATATCCTCTAGAAAACCAAGACCTCGCAAAACAGTTCCAGATCTCAGCGTATTCAAGACGCTTGGTTGGCATGAGAATCTAGCCCAAAGCCATTATGTTTGCAACATTTATGCAGGGGCGTCAAATCGATGAAGGTCTGCGGTGAACGTAAATAGTTAATAATTAAGTTTATTAAATTTACATAACATTATTTTATACTTGCTGTTTATCGCGACATTTGCTATAAGCAATTTGCCTTTCCGGTCGAGGTGTTCCCATGCATTCCATCCAAAACTCTGAGGAAAAACATAAACATCACCATTCAAAGGTCAAGGATCTCCTTGATGACATCCGTTCAGGCTTGAACGAGGATACGCTATTAACTAAACATTATGTCACTCTCATAAGACTTCAGGAACTCGGCAACATGCTTGGGGACCTTGATATGGGATCCAGCACGGGGGCTATAATCCAGGGTCCGGAAGAGCTTAATGGTTGCGGCTTAGAAAATGGGCAAGCCCTGGAAGCTGAAGAGTCCAGTTTCATGTGCCCGTCATGTCTGACGTCTCAGCATACTATGTTTGATATTTGCCCGAATTGCTCCGTTAGCTTTCTGGAAACCATTGATCAGGAAAGTCAAAAAACAGACAAGTTAGCTCAAACCATAGCAATAGACTCTTCTTTGAATGGACCAAGTCTAGGCGAAACCAAACAGAGCGATGATTCTCTTGCTGTGATAGCGAGACATACTGTTCAACCTTCCAGATCAGACCCGGTTACGGAACCGCGTGCCTCAGTTGAGAAAGACAAGAAAGAAACGACAATCGTCAGTAAGGAAGAGCGTGCAACACCATCTCAGAGGGCCTACACTGACGACAGCAGCATTCCAAGAAGACCTTCCAGTCATGTTGCCAAATCCAGAGCGATTTCTCCGTTACCCGGTGTTCGCTGTGACAGTTGCAAAGGCCGAATGGCTCCAGCCCTTAGAAACATCTATGACCGTTCGAGGAGTGTGCATTCTCTGGTCATGGCAGGAATTTGTTTTGCCTTTGGCTTTGTAGGTTCACTCTGTCTGAGCTTCTTCGATGGACCTTCACTAGGACGATTGACAGTTTTTTACATTACGGGGATAATAGTTTTGTTTGGAGTTGTTTTCTCACTAGTTGGAGCTTTTTTGTACCTTGCCCGCGAAAAAGTCCATTTCTGTCCTCGCTGCAAAAGATCTTACCCCAGGGCGGACATCTCATATCTTGCCGCAGCCTTGGCTTGGTCATCGAGACCTACCTCAGGCACTTCGGGATGACACTCAGTGGTGAGGCATTGGCGCCGGAGCGATCACGCAAAGCATCCTTTCTGGATTTCACATGGAAAGTAACATTATAGGGATCATGTTCAAGCGGCTCGTGGAGGCCCTCAGAATCAAGACAACGGTGCAGGCGGCGGACAGAGTCGGCACTCCCGGTATCTACACGAAGCAACCATTTACGGTTGAGGTGGACGGTATCAAGATACGGGGGACAGTTTTCTTTCCGTCATCACACCCGGCAAAACAGTATCCAGCACTCATAATATGCCACGGCATCCCAGGCCGTGGTACGGCTAGACCCCAAAATGATCCCGGATACGAAGTCCTGGCCCGACAGTTCTTATCTTGCGGGATGGCGGCGGTCATCTTTAATTTCAGAGGATGTGGCGATTCCGGAGGTGATTTTGACATTTTGGGGTGGACCCGCGACCTGGAAGCCGTCATTGACAAGACTCTGAATACACCATACATTGATCCAACTCGTATCATGGTGCTAGGGTTTAGTGGGGGAGGGGCTGCGGCCATTTACGTGGGGGCGAGCAATTCTATGATTTACAGTATGGCTGTTGTTGGAACACCCGCCAACTTCAGGCTATTCGAAAAAGACCCTGATGAAATTATTAACGATTTCAAGGACAGAGGGCTCTTCAGAAGTCAGGATTTCCCCGTGAACATCCAAAAATGGATCAATGGTTTCGAGGAAATTGAGCCAAGCCGATGGGTAACTCATTTTCGGGGCAAGCACCTTCTGATTGTTCACGGAGATGCAGACGAGTTGGTACCAGTCAGCCACGCTCGCGAAATATTTGAACGTGCCCCTGCTGGAATTGCCCAATTAGACATTATTCCTGGAGGCGTTCACCGATTGCGGCTGGATGAGCGATGTGTGGAGATTCTTGAGAAGTGGTTCGTGGGAACAATCGGCTGGAAATTATGAGTGACCAGGTTATAAATTGAATCTGAAGCAGTTAGTAAGACGACTCGTCCGGGAAAATGCTACAGATTTGGGGACATTTTACTTAGTTGAATTTAAATCTATTTCTATTAACCGAGCGTATAGAAGATCGTGGAATGGGCACTCTATCCCCATTGTAGATTTTGCTTTCAAACTGGGCTAACTCGTAATTTGAACGCAAGTCGGCATCGGGTCATTGCGGAGTATGACAAATGAGGGGCTTGAAGCGCACATTGCTGATAAGTCTAGTTGTGGTATTGTTGTTAGCCACAGGGCTGTTTGTGGCCTTGAGAGCCCTGCCGCAAAGTGATTTCATCCGTGAGAGTGTTCGCAATTCGCTTGAGGATATAACTAAGCAGGACGTCGCTCTAGGAATGGTCAACGTCTCTATATCATTCCCCAATCTGATTCACCTTACTCTTGACAACATTGCCGTGTCATCCAAACAGGGGGAAAAACTTGTCTCAGCAGACCGGGTGACTCTAACCCCGTCGCTGGTTTCTCTGCTCAAGCACGAGGCTGCCATTGAATCGGTAACATTGGAAGGCCTTCGCCTGTGGGTTAGGCGAAGGCCTGGTGGAACAATACAAACCGGTTTTCTACCTCTTGACATGCCACAGCAATCCTCTGACCCGATGACAATGAAGGAAACCGAAAACGCAGGACAATCGAAAACGCAGGAAGCGCCCCATTCTGCGGACATAATATCTCACGAACATCCTCAGCGTGCTCCGCTCAGATGGTCGGTGCGTTCGGTAAGAATTGTCAATTCCAGGATTGATTGGATAGACAGTGTCGCTCTTCAGGATCGAGAGATAATGATTTCTCTCAATGAACTGAAGGGTAGCGCCGAGCAACACAAGCAGGGGGCGTCGTTTGCGTTCAAGTTAAGTGGAAAATTAGTCCCAGAGAAAGGCGAATCAAGCTCTCTGACCGTGGAAGGCTTCGCATCCCATTCATCTGACATGGCCCGTCTAGATAAAATTCAAGTGAAATTTCATGCGGAATCTATCAAATTAATGTCTTTTCAGCCTTACCTGCCTGGTAATGGCTTGGTGGCCAAAGATTTCAAAATAGACTCAGTTGATTCTGAGATGACATGGGAAAAGGACAAGCCGGCTAGAATCTCCCTCATAACATCGATAAAGTCTGATTCACCCGAAAACGCTCAAATTAATTTTCGGGGTCAAATTTTGGTTCCAAACAATTTTGAAGGCATAGAGGAATGTCTCGGGACAGCCGAAACCGACGGATTACCGTTGCGATTTTTCAAGACCTTGTTGCCCACTCAATTCCTGCTCGATCCTGAAAAAGGGTCTATAAAGGCAGAAGTGACTGGAACATGGAGCAGCGATCAAAATTGGAAACTTCAAGGCGCCTTGGATTTGCAACAAGCCGAGCCTGCAGGAAAATTCCGAAGATTAGCAAGGCAGGTTCGAGTGTGGACACAGATAAAACTGGATCCACAAAACTTTCTGTTGGATAACTTTGAAATCTCTGAATCGACAAAGCTGGCATCCTTGAGGGGCGCAATATCCGGACCGTTTTCCGCCTCGCCACAGCTTGATTTGGAGGGAGAAGCAGTCCTTAGATCCCACTGGATAAAAGAATTCGGAACTCAACTGCCGGAAGCCTTGAATGTCACGGGCTCCGTTCCTGTAAAAGGAACTGTCAAGGGATGTATAGAGGACCCGGCTATAGATGTGGTCTGTGATTTGAAGCAGATAGGAATATCATGGGCTCCTTATCTTGAAAAGAGGCCGGATACCGATGGGAGCGTTTCCCTAAAAGGAAAGTTGCTGCTGAAAACGAATCTGAAGAAAACGGGTGCAGTGCCGGAGATGTTAATGCACGCGGGGCTGTCCGGAATAAATCTGCGAATGTCTCCGAGGGGTCAATGGCTGCAAGGTTGTAGTTTACAGCTAGACTCAAGAGTACTTCCAGATCTGAGGGGCCTTAGTCTGAGGGATCTTGTCCTTACATTAAGAAGGGGGGAACATTCTGGTGAAATCCTTTCTGCCGGAGGAAACATTCTGGAGTTGGGATCCGACACTGCCAGGCTTGATTTGAATGCCGCAATCAGTTTTGAAAACGGTTTGCCTGCGCACACCGGATTCGAAGTACCCCCCGATGTTTCCATCGGTGGGAAAACAGTTTTTCACACCAAATTCTCTGGAACTCCCACAGTTCTGGAGTGGTCAGTTCAGATCCCTCTAACGAACCTTGACATCACTGCGGGCAAGATGCTGAAAAAAGCCGGCGGCGTCGCGGGAGATTTGAGCGCTGTAGGAAAGTGGTCTGAAGGTGAACTGATTCTCACTAAAGGGAATTTGAATTTGCCGGGTCTGGTGATGACCGGACAGGGGAAAGTCCTGGATAGGCAGGGAAACTTTACGGGATTGACCTTGGATGTCAAAAGGGCAGAACTTGGTGAGATTTCCAAATTGGTCCCTGCTGCTTCGGATAAGGGACTATCTGGACCTGTGGAGGGACGATTCCGGTTGGCTCGATCTGAAAAGGGCATAGCGCAAACCGGGACAATTCGACTGCTGGAAGTGGATATTCATCCACAAAATGCCGGTTGGGCTCTGACCAAAATAAAGGGTCCTCTAGAATTGGATGGCAGTTCCTTGCAGATTCCGGAAATCACCGGCAGAATTAAGGGAGTAGTCGAGGCGCCTCTCAAAGTCAAAGGCAAGCTGGGTCAGATCGGTACTCCCGACACGCTGAACGGGAAGTTACTTGTAGAGGTGGGCCAAGGAACGATAAGAGCTGAAGCCTTCAGAAGTATCATGCGTCAGACACTGAATGTCGTCCAGAATCTAATAAAGCCTGGGTTTCAGTTGTCTGGGGACATCTTAGATATCGAGTCGATTTCCGCATCCTGCCAGTTCGAATCCGGCACGGTACGCACCGAAGACCTAAGGCTCAGGGCCCCAGCCGGAAATTTTGGAGCCATAGGAAGTCTAAATCTGACATCTCAAACCTTGGACGCTCTCGCATGTTTTCAGACGGCTATATCCTCTCAGACGGTTGCAGCCGCCGGCCGCGTGTTAGGAAAAATTCCAGCAGTTCAGAAACTTGTCAAACAAAACGAAGAGTTGCTGAAAATCACTGGGCTAGACAAGGAATTAAAGCGCCTGGGTATAGAGTCGACGGATTCAGGCTCTGAAAAGGCTGCCCAGCCGGAGTCCCCCAAAGAAAATGTTACCGTCATTGTACGATTGCGCGGTCCAGTGTCGGATTGCAAAGTCATGCCTGTTTTTGAGTCAGCCTTGGACAAATCCACCGTTTCTCGTCTTAAGGCTTTAATCAACTGAAGTACAAACTTTCATTCAGGTGAAGTAACCAATTAATCAGTGTGCTCCTTAAGATCAGGTCACTCGGCCCATCCTTTTGACTTGACAGCCATTGCAAGATTCTGTATTCATAATAAATATAGCCCTTTCCAGACAAACGAATCGACAACCGAAAACGTACTCATAGACTAGGAGGACTCGCATGTCAAAAAGATTTTGGGATGAAAAGTTCGAAACCATGAACGAAGGGGATATGCACGCTTTTCAGACGGAAAAACTCAAAGAGACTCTAAAGTGGGTATATGAAAAAGTCCCCTATTATAAGAAGGCCTTTGATGAAAAAGGGGTAAAGCCGTCTGACCTGCAAAACCTTTCGGACATCAAAAAGTTCCCTTTTACGGTCAAGACAGCCCTCAGGGATAATTATCCTTTCGGCCTGTGTGCGGTTCCGATGTCGGATGTAACTCGTATACATGCATCTTCGGGGACTACCGGCAAACCGATTACAGGCCCGTACACTGCAGATGACATGGACCAATGGACCGACTGCATGGCGCGAGGTTTGTGGGCTCAGGAGTTAAGGCCGGACAGCATTGCTCAAAATGCGTACGGCATGGGTCTGTTTACTGGAGGCCTCGGTTTTCTCCAGGGCGCAATGAGAATAGGCTGTGCGGTCATACCATCAGGTTCCGGGATGACAGAGAGGCAGATAATGCTGATACAGGATTTCGGAACTACGGCCCTGTTCTGCACTCCTTCGTACTGCCTTACCATCATCGAAAAAGGTGAGAGAATCGGCGTCGATCTTAAGAAAACAGCTCTGAAGACAGGCCACTTCGGAGCGGAACCATGGACTATTGAAATGAGAAACGAGATCGAGACCAGAAGCGGTATCCATGCTTATGAGCACTATGGCCTCACCGAACTTATGGGGCCAGGGGTGTCGTTCACTTGCGAAAACTATAAGATCCACGTGAACGAAGACCATGTCTATCCGGAAATAGTTGATCCGGGGACTCTGGAGCCGATTGCACTAGGTGAGGAAGGGGAGCTGGTTTTCACAGCCTTGCGGCGTCGGGCAATGCCCATGATCCGCTACAGAACACGTGATATCTGTACCCTCAGACGCGAGAAATGTGATTGCGGCCGCACTCTCATTACTATGGACAAAATTCTCGGTAGATCGGATGACATGATGATCATCAGCGGAGTAAATGTGTTTCCTTCACAGGTTGAGACTGTGCTGATGGAGTTTGAGGAAGTGGAGCCGCTCTACCAGATTCGTCTTGGGAAAAAAGGCTATATCGATCACATTACTGTGGAGACAGAAATCAAACCGGCGCTTTACGAGGCTGGCCCAGAGAAGGTCAAAGAACTTTCCAAGGCCATATCTTCAAGAATTCAACAGATCATAGGAATCAACGTTCCTGTAACCATCCTTCCGCCCGAATCAATAACGCGAAGTGAAGGAAAAGCCAAACGTATCATAGATGAGCGATAGAGTGAGGGGTCACTGCCCTACTCCCTTCAAGGGATGGGGCAGTCCCTTTCCTATCGGTGGGCAAACACTCTGGCCTTCCAGCTATCCTGCCTTGCTTTTTCGGAATCTCCTAGTATCTCATAACACTGAGATCTGAGCATGTAAACTTCTCCGCTGTAAGCGTTGGCTTTCGCTGCCTGTTCCAGATCAGTCACGGCACGTTGATGGTCGTTAAGTTCCATGTAAAGCTTAGCCCTGCGTAGCCTGGCTTCGAAGTGATTTGGATCAATGCTTAGAGCTTGTGAATAAGCTTCCAATGCCCTGTCAGCGTGCGAATCTGCAATATGAATATCGCCCATGGTCACGTAGGCGGGAACAAAGGACGATTCCTTTTCGAGGGCTTGACCTACCTTATCCAAAGCCTCTGCAGTATCTCCTTTTTTCAGAAAGGCTTCGGCCATTAGTTGATAAGGCGCAGGATTGTCTGGAATCAGTTGAATTGCCTCTTTGAGGTCGTTCAAAGCGCGTTGCAATTGTTTTTCACTAAAATAAATGCTCCCGCGAAGGAGCCACGCCTCGTGGTCGTCTGGGGCAAGTTGCACTGCCAAGTTCAAATCTTCCAACGCAAGATCGCCCCGTCCCATAAGCTTAAAAATGTACGCGCGTTTTTCGAGCAGCCAGGGATCATCACCGCGAATAGCCAGAGCCTTATTAATATCTCTTAGTGCCGTCAGAAAATTACCGGTTCCCAGATAAAGTATGGCTCTGTCTACGTAAGGCCTCGGATTCTCGGGATCCAACACAATTGATCGTCTCAAGTTTGTCAAAGCCTCTGAATACCTTCCCATCATCATCAATATGGAGGCTTGATTCAGAAATAATATGGGATCATTTGGATTGGTTGATTCAGCTTTTTTGTAGTCCTGAAGCGCTTGATCGAACTCACTGGCTGCCCAGTGAGCTTCTGCCCTGTACCAGTAGATTTCCTTCATGTCCGGATCAAGCTCTAGTGCCCTGTTAAAATCTGCTAATGACTTGGTAGGTTGACCGGATTTGAGAAATGAAAAACCCCGACGAAAAATCGCTTGAGCATTGTTGGGACTAATTTTGAGTAGCCGATCCATTTCCTGAATTGCCGTGTCAAATTTTTTCTCCTCGATGTAAATAGCGGCCCTGCCAAAATAAGCGCTCTCATCATTTTGATCCAGCGAAGAGCTTTTATCGAAGAAACGTAGCGCTTCCTGGTAGTCCTCTTTCGAAAAATATGTGAGGCCAACGGCAGACATCAGCGAAGATGATTGGGGATGAAGGGTTGAGGCTTTCAAAAGATCGCGAAGCGCTCCGTCATAGTCCTTCAAATAAGCGAGAAACTTACCCCTCGCCTCCCACGCCACCCAGGAGTTCGGACTCACCTGTATGGCGCTATTGAAGTCTTGGGTCGCTAAGTCAAATTCCTCAGAGGCTTGTCTCGCCCTCCCTCTCATTATCAAGGCCCCGGAATCGGACGGATCTTCTTTTACAATTCGGTCAAGAATGCCAATTGCCCCGGCAAAGTCTCCCTTGTCCAAGGCTCGACTCGCCAGGTCCAACGGAGAACTTGGCGTTCGTGCGCAGCCACAGCACAATGCCAGCACGAATGAGGCGGTCAACAAAACAACGAGAGACTTCTTCAAATCCATGGACGTCACAATATTCATATATTGGGAAACCCTAACTATTGTGCGAAAACCCTGAACGGCCCACACGCAGCCACTGAATTGTCCTATGCCAAAAAGAGATGGTCCACAGGGGAATCAACACTTTGTTCCACGCCATCCGAGTTTCACCTTACGGTCAGGAGACAGATTTGTCAATAAACCCGGTCTTCTCAGGTCAATGCGAACACAAGTCATGAATTCAAAAGCCACCCTCAGGATTATATGCAGGCCAATCTCTTCGTTTTTTGTTGCTTAACAGTACATATTGTGACTTAATAGTATTAATGATTGCGATGAGCTGCAATCACTTGTTAAACTTTTATCGTAATGCAGAGCCGACTGCGCACGCAAATAAGAGGAGAGGGGCCTATGCAAATCCCTTGGGACAATCTGGTACATGTCCAAAATTTTTTCCAACTCAATTTTCTTTTCAGCGGCCTTGAGGTTTCGTCCAACACGTTGTTACTGGCACGCCTCAGCGCATTCCTAGTTTTCGGGGGGGGGCTGATATGGGGCGCATTCAAAATAGTTGTCAAAATTCTCGATTGTGTTCAAGCTTTTTTGGCCGGCCTGGGATCCCTACCCAAGTCATTTTTTCTTCTGTTGTTGCTAGTGATCCCCATTTCTTCAGATAGCCTCGGAGCAAAATGGACAGGGTACATTTTGCTTGTCATGTCGCTCTTTGGGCTGGCTGCTTCGGGGGCCCTGGCCCTTGTCCTGTGGAAATACGGCGTAGATCAGGCGCTGCGACTTATCAAGAGCCTGAGGTTCCAACATCAGGAAGAACCCGCCATCCGCCCCGTCAATACAGCACTGCCACCCGACAACATCGTCAGGCCTCTTATGGACCCTCCTGTCATGCGCTCCGACGGAAAACCGTCCTCTTGGCCTATTGCCGGCTAGCCGTAACTCCGGATTTTGCTGAGCACCCACGCGCCACCGATGCTCATCTTTTCGGAAGATTTCTCCTGCAATTTGCAATGGCGGGATTTAGTCAGGTCAGCGAAAAATTTACTCCGCCTTCCCGAGTTTTATTAAATACCGAATTTCAATCTCCGATTCCCTGGGGTGGTCTGTCTCCAGGAGGAGACGCCCCATGTAGTAGTACCGATCCGGTTCCTTGACGAGTTTAAATTTGATCGTAAATGGAACTGCTCCATGGGGTTCAACAATGACAGGAACCGCACTGAGCGATGCCTGAAGGCCGTCGGGCTTCAATTTGATTCCCTTGATCGTGAACGGCTTGTCGGAAGAATTGGCTATTCTCATGGGAAAGGAAAGGTTCTCGGTGAAACCAGGGAGTTGTTTTGCCAGAGAGGGAGGGTCTACGGTCAAATCCTTTATCACGTCTGCAAGCAGAGTGAGCTTCACAACCGGCCGTTGTGGATCGTTGGAGTGCACGAAAATGCTCTTCTCTTTGCGCCCTGGCCTGAGACCATTGGTGTCGAATTCGGCCGTGATGGAACTCCTACCTTTCGGCGGCACCTCGTTACTCCCCTTGATAGCTTTAGTGCAGCCACAACTGGCGTTAAGCTTCTCTATTATCAGAGTTTCGTTTCCGTTATTAGAGAAGGTGAAGGAGTCTTTCGCCTTGTCGCCATAGAGAACCTTCCCGTAATCAAGAGTTTCCTTATCGAAGCCGATGCTTGGCCCTGCAGCCCATGTGATCTGGGACAGCGCTGTTATCAATGCCAAAAAAGTTGTAGGCAACATCATTCGCATATTTGATCTTCTCCTCTTGGATGCTGTGAGTTAATTCTAGCATAAAATGGAGTCACGGAAAATTGACGCCCTCGTAGTATTTTTCGACTGAAACATCTGACAGCTCATGTTGGTGAGTTGGGCGTTTTTTCAAGGGCCTTGGAATTTCCATATCATTTCCGCCCCGACACGACAGAACTCCTTTTCCATTGCCGGTCTTTTTGTAATTGCTGGACATCCACTGTCATTAGATTTAATGATGTCCCCGTGGAATTTTACCATTGACGAGGACTTTCGTGTTCGGCATATCGATGTGGGAGATTGCTCTTATAGTGCTGGTGGCGTTAATCGTGCTTGGACCGCGTCAGCTTACGGAGACCGCAAGGGTGGCCGGAAGGCTGTACAGAGAACTCCAGAAACTGACTTCAGATGTTCGTAACACCATAGACTGGGATACCATCAGCTCTCCTACCACAACTCAACAGGGAGCTTCATCCCAACAATACAATGTCGCCGACAGCGCGAAAGCCGATCAGGATTTTGTCCCTCCTCCAGGAGAAAAATCTGGTCCGGACTTCTATGCCGAACTTCTGGAGAAATCTGCTCCACCGGACGATGGCGGCTCTACAGAGATTATCCCTACACCGGAAGGTTCAACGTCGCTTGCACAAAAACAAAATGAGACAGCCTCAGGGCTAAAGATGTGACAGCCTGTGATCTTGGACTCTGACGATAAACCTTTTTGAGGTGTGGTATAGTTGTCTGCTTAAAAGCAGGACTGTTATGGTAACGCGCACAGACGTATTTATCAGTTGTGGTATTTTAATTCTTGAAGGCGTATTGGAGACTCCGTCCGGCGCTAAGACTGCATGTCCTGGGGCTGTGATATGCCATCCCCATCCGTTGTTTGGCGGAAATATGCACAATAATGTGACGCGAGCAGTAAAAAACGGTTTGCTGGACCGTGGCATGATTTGCCTGAGATTCAATTTCCGGGGTACAGGGCAAAGCGAAGGATCTCATGGAAACGGGGTAGACGAACTTGAAGACGTTAGAGCGGCATTGGATTTTGTGGACAACCTGGAGCAGGTAGATTCGAAACGCCTTGTGGTTGCCGGCTATTCGTTTGGATGCTGGGTCGTGTTACGAGCAGCAATCCGGGATCGCCGGCCGGCACGGCTCATAGGGATCTCACCACCTGTAAATAGCTATGATTTTGAGTTCCTCAAGGACGAGAAACGGCCAAAGCTGCTTATTGCAGGCGATAGGGACTTTGTTTGCTCAAAGACCGCCTTCCTCGAACTAGTGGAAGAAATTCCCGAACCCAAAATGGGGGTGGTCCTGCCCGGAGCGGATCATTTTCACATTGGCCAGGAAGACTATTTAGTTGAACATATAGGTGTTTTTCTAGATCGATATCCATTTTAGAAACGCATGGGAAATCCGTTTTTATGCTTTTCACGTACAAATCCCTGTTTCACGGGATGCAAAATTAGCAGACGCAGGAGCAATTTGGATGGGCTTTTTATCACGATCTTCACCAATCCTTAGATATGAAGTGCGAGGCAATGTAGAGGGATCTTTCTGGGAAGTAATTGACCAAGGTGTTAGAAACGGAGCATTCAAGACTGTAGAATCATCCTCTCTTGAAGTGGGGTTCGGATGGGTTTCAATAGATGATTTCACCGACAATGAGTTTAGAGGAGCTTCCTATGCCAGGGGCAACTATGCGGCGCTGGCTCTACGCGTTGACACTGTCAGGGTACCTGCGCGCGTAATCGAATTGAATTTCAAAAAAGAGAGTAAGAGACTCCTGGAAGAGACCGGAAGACGGCGGTTGTCCTCATCCCAGCGCGTGGAACTGAAAGATCGGCTGAAGGAGAAATTGAAGACGCAGGTTTTTCCATCCATACAGGTGTTCGACCTCATCTGGGACACAGCCGGAGCAGTCGCCTACTTTGGCAGCCACTCCGTGAAAGCAAGGGAACATGTTGAAACCCATTTCAAAAAAAGTTTCGGTTTGACTCTCGTCCCCTTGATCCCCTACTTGAGGGCAGAGCAATTGCTCAAAGACAAAGCTGAGAGGCAGTTCCTGGAAAAGCTGAAGCCGTCGGCTATGGTCTCATAAGGAAGCAGTTATATGGATTTTCTGGATGTGCTGAAAGAAAAGGCGTTCCTCGGTCGAGAATTTCTAACGTGGCTATGGTTTAAATCAGACCGGTCCGGGGGCCGCATAGATATTCCCGGCAAAAAGGTCATAGAGGTGTTTTTCCTGGACAAAATGACTCTTGACCTGTCTGATTCGGACAGTCCCGAGACTGTGACTTTGAAAGGGGGACAGTCGGAACTCAGAGAGGGTCTGGCGGCTCTCAGAGAAGGCAAGAAGATAGAAGAAGCCCGAGTCTCTATAAGAGCAATGGAAAACGATTTCACCATGGTAATCAAGGGAACGTGGTTTTGTTTCGGGGCATTTCGAACTCCGCCGGCGTTACCGCCTGAGGCATCCGAAACCGACGAAGATAGGGAGGGATCATTTCTGGAGAAGGTGTACCTGATCGAGGAAGGCCTGGGCCACGTGGATACACTTTTTGAGTACTTCCTCAAATTGCGCATCTCGGAACAATGGGAACTGGCTGAGCTACCGGCGTTACGCAAGTGGATAGAGACTTCAAGGGGATGAAATCACGTCAAATATTCGATGTTGACTCTTTTCGGCATTGACAACCGGAATCCAGTTGTCCAAAATACATGATTAGCTTCTGTTTGGCTGAGACCGAGCAGCCAGGAGAATATTCCCCGATAGCTCAATTGGCAGAGCGCGTGGCTGTTAACCACTAGGTTGTAGGTTCGAGTCCTACTCGGGGAGCCAACAAAAACTAAGTTATCCCGTTGCGTTACCAACTAAGCGCAACGGGATTTTTTTTGAGTAGTACGAGTGCGGGACTTTTGCGTAAATTATCCCCGCAGACGGTATTGGTAGCGGTTATTAAATTGCTCAACTCTGCCATGCTGTAATGGGTCGTCATTCTGCCTGACTTATGTCCAAGTAAATCTTGACGATCCTCTTTGTTTTTAACGCGCTCTCCGGGAATGATAAAGACAGAAACACCCATTTCTGGAATTTCCACTTCATCGTCCCATTTGAGCCCACAAATTTCTTGGTTCCGACAACCGGTGTTTACGGCGAACAAGCACATGTCTCTGAGATGTAGAGGCAACTGGTTGAACAGTTTTATCTGTTCGTCCCAAGAAATAGGGTAGGGATCTCTTACGTCATTTCTGGGTAGCAAGCGAATCTTGGGAGCATGTTCAAGCCAAGTCATTCCGCTCTCGTCCAACCATTCTGAAGCTGCAAGGTTTAAAATGCGGCGTACAACCTCCATAGGCATATTAATGGTTCTGTGAAACATTATTTTGCTTTCTGTTTCAGGTTTATGTGATATTCTAATTCTACAAACATAATCAAGGCAATAGGAGGCTAAAATGGGATTAGAAGAGGAAATATCAGCAAATCAAAATCCTGGCTTGGTTCCTTCTCAACTTGATCGTCAGCGCATTTTTTACGCAAACTCTATCGGATGGGTTGTCAATCAACAAGAGGCCGTTTTCGATTTTAAACTCATATTGCCTGAACATTTTCAGATGGTCGCTATCATAGCAATATTTTCATGGCAGGATGTTCGGATGATGGCATGAAATAAATGTTTCGTTAGCTATACCCATACATCACAATCGTAGCCAATAAACGGAGCTGACAGTTTGGAGGCTTCCGCAGTAACGCGAAGCCTTGTCCGACAGGGGTAGCATCCTAAAAAATCTCTGTAAGTTTAGTTCCGGGTACCGATCGCAATGCCTGATTCGCCGGCATGGTGAAAGTTTTTTCCTCATAGCCTTCCAGCGGGCTCGGCATTCTGTCCATCGCCTGACGGGTGTCAAGGGGGTTATCATGGGTTATTTCAGTCCATTGCGTATGTTCCGTTGCCTTCGGTTTCTGGCTTTTCTCATTCTGGTCCTGTCAGTGTCGGCTGACGCTCAGAATTTTCAGCAACTGCCTTCTTATAGCAGCCCAACATTCAGTTCACCTACCAATGTTCCATCCAATCCTCTGGGACTTCCGGGAAGCTCCTATACCGGCCCCAGGGGGGAAGACAATGTTTCTCTTTCAAGCGGGCTTTTCCGCGATCTATTTCCCAAAATTCCCAACCTCGAATTCGGCTTCAATTACATTTTCGGCAGCAATCTCCGGCAGAGTCGTTGGAGCATCGACTACCTGCTGCCCATGGGCTTTGGACCCGACGCGACGCTTTTTGCTGAAGCTCACGGGGAGTCTGTGATCTCAAAGTCATCGACGTGGGTTCCCTTCCTGAACAACTTCTGGCAGTTGACTGCACCAGGTGATCAGTCGAGGCTGGATCTTTCCTTTGGAATCGGTTATCGGCGTATTTTCGATCAAGATTTGTTGTTAGGCGTCAATGCCTTTTACGATACCACCAGGCTCTATGGACCCTCGTGGCGGTCATCCGGAGGCTATGGCCTGGAGATGGCGGCAAATGGGCCGGGTGATTCAGCGATTGACTTAACCTTCAACTATTATGGAAACGTTTACGGAGGGTACAATTCCAGGGGAAGCGTTTTCCCCACTTTCAACATTATTGATGGAATCCAAAACGGTACGGCCAATTATGACTTGGAGGCCGGGTACTGTCAGTCAATTATTGACCAGGCATTCGACCTGAGGCTCAAAGTCACGGGTTACCAGTTCGCGCTGAACAACTCGAAGAAATACGGAATAAAATCAGGGGCAGAACTCACCACAGCGGACGGCGTGTTCAGGTGCTCCGTGGAAGGCGGCCAAGACGGCGTGTCTGGAACGTACGGAAATGTTAGTGGTTATGTGAACGTAGGGTTCCAGTTGGAAAAGCTCCTGTACGGTGAAAACCCTTTCGGTATGCCGGAGCCGGTTTTCAAGAGTCCCCGTAATCTGAGGCGGCTTCTTGCCAGACCCGTGCATCGGCTTTGGGTCAAGCCGGCTACAGTGGTTGCAAACTCCAATTGCGAAGGGCTGCCGGACGACTCCATGTTCAAAGTTGGGTATAACATGTCGTGTTTTTATACCGGCTTTCCTGTAGCCGCGCAAGAATGCCAAGCTAGGGGACGCGTGCTCGTGTCGGACACCCCGGGAGGGAAATGGGTAAATTCATATGATGCTGCTTGGCCTTGGCTTTTTACTCCTTTTTCCACCTACGTTGAGAATATTCAGCCAATGGATAAATGCCAGTCTGCGGCTTATGCCAGGGCAGCTGAAGGCGACGTGCTAATCTTTGTCAAATGTGGAAATGATCAGGCAAACAACCCCAACAGCGTGCTTTGGACCACTGAACTGCCCACACTACTTGAGAACCCGAACGTTACGAGCATAAAAGCTTATGACAATTGTAATTGTCCAGGAGGAGGCTGGTGCCACGAGGTGGTCTATAGATAGCCAACTCAACTTTCGCACTTGGATGAAAGTAGCTAATGGAGCCACCTTGAGCCCACCATGGTCTTCTCGAAAACTAAGAGAAACCATCCCTCACAGCATATCCAGGATGGGCAATAACCACCTCGGATATGATACAAACCGCATGCATCAATATGGAAGATTTACCTTGGGGCGTTGGTTTGTGGCTCCAAAGTTGGGATTTCTTGTCGAAGGTTCTCCTTGCCGCAGTTTTTGTCAGATTCTGCTTAAATGGTATAGTTCAGCAAAATTAGCATGGCTCAACCTAAGGATTATACTGGAGGTTCGTTACACTCTGTAACTGCGAAAGTTGAGAAACTCCAACACCACCTTGGCCTTATAGTAGTCATCGCCTACTCCTCCTTAACAAGAAAGTCGTTGTTGAGCACTTTGAAGCTAAGAACCTTGTCATCCAGAATCTTGGATGTTACAGAGAAGATAGTCCTCACGACGATACCCTCCCTGTCGTTCTGTGTGCCTTCATATTTACCTTGTGCCATCTCTAGTAAATCCTGGATAGTGTGGTCGAATATCATTTGGTGAGATATCGGCACATGTCTAAGTCCGGCTAACTCACAGTATTCCTGAAGGTTGTAAATACTGGAGTAGAGCTTATAGTCAGGGATACAGACATTGAATATGAACCAGTCAACTTCTTTTAATCCTAGTCTATTCTTCTGGATTCCGGGTCCGCAAAGTTCCCCTTGAATTACTATGCCCAACCCGTGAATCTTCTCACACAATACCGGAAGCACTTCCCTTAGATTGTACCTATTTACCACCTGCCAATAGGAATTAGTTTCTGATTCTCTCAGGTCAAGGTTCCTGCTACACACGCCGAACTTACCTTCATACCAATACACGGACATGCTGGTTCCATCAAGTTTAGCGGACACATAAACTTCAAACCAACGCATATCATCTAACAATTCCGGGAATGCTTGTATTCTCACCTCGTCCGTTTTAGGAACGAACCACGGTCTTAGACCTAGAGCTTCCCCAGCTAACTCTACAGGTAGCGGCGGTTCGTGCTTTGTGATATTCAATAATTCCGTGACGTCATCCCCTACGTTGCCGACAATATTGAGGTCTTGTAGGGGAAAAACTATGCCTTGCGCTATCTGTCCCCTCATACGCTTAGTCCTGACCCTGAATTTATCAGGTCGTAGGAACTCGAATTCAGGTCGCTCCGGAACTACAGCATCCGGCTCTATGTAGACACAGAGGTCTCCTGCCTTTAGGGTACCCCTCCGTGCGACTGTCTCCCAGCCCAGTACTGTGACCTTCTCGATACGGTCAGCGTTGGGTATAGGACTTACATCCTTTACGACTTGAACACTAGCGAGCTTTCTCATTTATCCTCACTTTCCGATTTGGTTTGCTACTTGTCGGGCAATGGCGCCTTGTGTATCGGTTCTCGCTAATTGACCACTAACAAACAGCATCGGCGCCTACCAATCTATGGATTGGCTTCTTGTCGGGAGATTCTCCATGGCTTCGGTCAGTTCCTGTACGTTGATAGGCTTTGATACGTAACCATCCATACCGGCTTCAAGGCAGCGTTCACGATCACCTGCCATGGCGTTGGCCGTCATGGCTAGGATGGGAACATGAGAACCCGGTTGGGACTTCTCTCTTTCCCGTATCTCAGCCGTGGCATCTAACCCATCCATTTCCGGCATTTGAACATCCATCAATACGACATCGAAATCGTTCTTTTCCAAAGCAGCCAATGCTTGTCGCCCATTTTCCACTACTGTCACAATGTGCCCCATTTTTTGCAGCAATCGGGCCGCTAATTTCTGATTGATGGGATTGTCTTCGGCGAGAAGGACGTTAAGACGGCCCTTACTTTCTCTGAGGACGTGCCGTGTCAGAAGGGTTGGGCGGCCTGTCCTTGTAGTCTTTCGTAGCGTCGAGGAAATAGTCTCCAGCAATTCTGACTGCCGTACGGGCTTCATCAGGTAGGCTGATATTCCCACCTCCACACACCTGGCCGCATGCCCTCTCTCCCCAGCAGAGGTGAGCATGATCAGCGTCGCGGCATTCAGTTCAGGGTGCCCATTGATCTGCTCGGCCAGACGAAATCCATCTATGTCCGGCATCATGGAATCGATTAGAACCACTTCAAACGGAGTACCTCTTTCATGGGCTCGTTTCATCTCTTCTATAGCAGCAGCCGCGTGATCCACAGAAACAGGCTTCATATTCCAGCTCGCAAGCATCTGCTCGAGTATTCTCCTATTTGTGGCATTGTCGTCAACTACCAGTACACGAAGATCTTTCAAATTCGAAAAATCCTGACATAGCGTTATCCCGGTTGGCTCGCTCTGAAGCTCAAGACGAACGGTAAAACGGAACGTGCTCCCCCTGCCCACCTCGCTTTCAACCCAGATTCTTCCCCCCATCATGTGGACTAATTGTGTGGAGACGGCCAAGCCAAGTCCCGTTCCTCCATAGTTTCTCGTTGTAGAACCATCAGCCTGTTCAAAAGCACCAAAAATTTTCTCTTGCTCGTCCGCAGGGATGCCAATGCCGGTATCAGTTACCGAGAACTGCAAACACACCTCGGAGTCAGTTTCAAATTCCAATCGAGCCTCCACCGCGATCTCTCCCTGGGCGGTAAACTTGATCGCATTCCCAACCAGATTCACAAAGATCTGCCTGAGACGTCCTGGGTCCCCTATGACCCCGTCCGGGATCTCCGCGGGTATGTCATAGAGCAGTTCCAAACCTTTCTTATGAGCGCTCACTGCAAGGGTAATCAACGTGTTGGCAACACAGTCTCTCAGACCGAAATCAATGAGCGTCAACTCCAGCTTTCCCACCTCAATCTTGGAAAAATCCAGAATGTCATTTATCAGACCGAGTAGTGAGTCGGCCGATATCTTCACAGCCTCCAAGTACTCGCGTTGCTCATCGTTCAACTCGGTGCCTAATGCAAGATCGGTCATACCTATGATTCCGTTCATGGGGGTACGAATTTCATGACTCATGTTTGCCAGGAACGTACTCTTGGCCCGAGTCGCCTGCTCAGCAGCCTCGCGAGCTTCATGCAGTTCTGTTACATCCACGAAGGACTCAATACATCCCGTACTATCTCCCTTGGCGTTTTTCAAAGGGGAAGAATTCTTCAAGACCGTGAGAATTATCCCGTCCTTCGCTTTGATCGTGCACTGGTATCTGTGAATAGGCTCAAATTCATGGATGTTGAGCAAACCGCAATGAGCAGTACACTGGTCATAGGCAAACATTGAGCACGGTTTCCCAACAACATCCTCTTTCCCATATCCTGTTACGTTAGAGAATTCTTCATTGACACTCGTGATTATCCGGTCCGAATCCACCATGAATATTGCTGTGGCGGCCGTAGATAGAATCTGCTCCTGGATCTGATATGCTGACTTCAATGCCTCTTCGGCAAGTTTGCGATCTGTGATATTTCTTGCAATTGATTGAACCCCTACGACACGATCACCTTCCATTATTAACTGCGTATGCTGACCAAGCCAAACGACCTCTCCCTGCTTGGTCAGAGCCGGGTATTCATAATAAGTGGCTGGAATGGACTTGACGTATTGTCTTCCATAAAAGTGCATGGCCTCGTCTCGGAATTCCGGATGAATGAACTCGAGGAAATGCTTGCCAATAACCTCATCCTTGGAGTACCCGGTTATTGTTAGTCCCACCGGGTTTACAAGAGTGAAGAACCCGTTAGGATCCGCCTCAAAGATGATATCATCGGCCTTTTCGACCAGGCGACGGTAACGGGCCTCGCTCAGACTGAGCTTCTCCTCAGCCTGTTTCTGCTCAGTCACATCTCGAAAGCTCCACACCCTGCCAATAACTTTTTCGCCGATCTTTTGTGGTTGCGAACGTCTTTCGAATACTCTCACATCCTTGAACTCGAGGATGTCAAAGCTGTTTGCTGCTTGCTCGTTGCTCAAATATCCCGCCTTCTCGAGAAAAGCATCAGGATTCCGTAGCTGATCCAAAACAATGGCCATTGTTTTGTCATCATCTCTGGACTCGATGACATCTTCCGGGATTCGCCACATGTTTACGAAGCGCTGATTGAAAATGACTATTTTGCCTTGGCTATCCGAGACAAGAATTCCGTCAGCAGTAGATTCGATGGTTGAAGAAAGAAGTGAGAGAGACTTCTGTTGCTCTAGCTCAGCGTGCTTACGGCTTCGGATATCGCGCTGGGCCATCCCGTACAGGACAATGACTGCCCCTCCAACAAGCAAGCATAAAGTAATGGCAACGTAACCAGTCTTCCCTAACAAAGGATCCACAATCTTTTCAGAAAGCGATTTGGGGCTGTATAATGAAACGATCCTCCAGCCGGGGCAGTTTTCGAGAACGGTCTCCTTGAAGAGATAATCTTCCCCTGAGCTATCCACAGCTTGGCTGTCCGCCCTTTTCTCCAAACCAGTCCAATCCCATGGTCCTTTGCCAAATTGCTGAGTCTTTGCAATTTCGGACTGCTCTTCAGGCGAAGCTCGCCATAAGAGCTTCAAGATCCAATTCGCTCTGCTGGAAACAAATATGATCCCACTTTTATGCACTAACAAGCCGATCATGTTTCTTGTGCGTACAAAAACCCTGTCAAGATCCCGTGTTGAAACCTTGATGACTACCACTCCTATGGGGCCCCCACCATCTACAGCATATATGGGATGGCTAAAAAAGATGCCCCTTACTCCTGTTACCGTACCGAGGGCCCATTCAATGGCCGGCATTCCTTGCATGGCATCCCGGAAATAGGAGCGGAAAGAATAGTTGTGCCCAACAAAGCTGTCCGGCTGATTGCGATTGCTCGAAGCTATGGCGTTGCCGGTGCTGTCAATCAGAAAGCAGACATCGTAAGCAAGACCCAGCGCAAAATGGTCCAGAACACGGTTGGACTGCAACAGGGTCTCTTCATTTCTTTTTTGGAGCGCTTCCGGGAGCTGCTCAAACTGAGCTAAAGCCCTCACCTCGTTCCGATTTACAAAAATGAGCCGAAGAACATCGTCCCTGAGGGCTTCGTTGGTGACGACAAACTGGTTTTCAGCCTCTTTGAGAGCAGATTCCTGAGCGAAGTCATAGTAGAGGTATCCCCCTACTACGGTAGACACCACTGACAACAGCCCCAACATGAGTACAACCGCTCGCACGTTCATGTGCAATTCCTCTGCGAAAGGGGGGTACTATGGGTCACTTCATTTCCAACTCTTCATGAACTTAATTTTGTGGTAACATGCACGTTACCTGAGGCTCCGTGGCCAGTGCTCAAAATTCTACAACTTGTCATGTCATGGGCATAAGTACTTTCTTTCTGATACCTTGAGTGTGCAATCCTCAAATCCAGGTTTCGTCAATCCTCATCCAGTACCTCTCGAACCATCCCCAGAAGTTGTCTCATGCTGTATGGCTTATTCACGGCACCCTTTGCACCAATCTTGACTATATCATTAATCAAGTCATAGTGACCTACACCACTCGAAATAATAACTTTCACTGCTGGATTAATCCGAAGGAGTTCCTCAAGGCACTCCTTCCCGTCCATCCGAGGCATAATGATATCCAGTACGACGAGAGCAATATTCCCTTGCTCCTTCTCATACACCTCTAGGGCCTCTTGTCCATCACACGCACTGAGGACCGTGTAGCCGAATTTTTCGAGAATGGTTACGCCAAGTTTTCTCACCATTTCCCAATCCTCAACCAGGAGAATGGTTTCGTTACCACCGGCAGGATAAGGAATTTCCTTCTCCACATATTCAGCTACTTTTTCAACTTCCAATGCAGGAAAGTACATCCTGAAGGTGGTACCTTGACCGACTTCACTCTCAACGGTTATGTGACCACCATGCTGCTGCACGATTCCTTGTACGACCGACAGCCCTAGACCTGTTCCCTTGTGGTAGTCTCTCATTTTTGTAGAGTAGAACGGGTCGAATATCCTTTCCATTAAACTCTTGTCTATTCCTCGACCTGTATCCGATACCGTGAGCATGACGTGTGGACCGGGTTTTACTCCTAAATGTAACCGGCAATAATCATCGTCCAATACGATGTTCTGGGTCTGAATAGATAATCTGCCTCCCTGTGGCATGGCTTCATTGGCATTGACGGCAAGGTTCATTACCATCTGGGCAATTTGGGAGGAGTCAGCTTTAATAACTACAGGGTCTTTCGTAAGATGAATGTCCATCTCAATCATCTTGGGCAAGGTACGTGAGAGAAGCTTCGTCGCCTCATCAACTTGATGGTTCAGGTCCAGGGGAATAAGATTCATTTCCGCCTTTCTGCCGAATATACGAATCCTCTGGACAAGGTCTGCTGCATCTTCAGAAGTTTTTACTATTTTCCGGAGTTCTTCATACCCGGGGTCTCCTTCGTTCTTATCCGCAAGAAGCATATCTGAAAAACCAAGTATTATAGCGAGCATGTTGTTGAAATCGTGAGCAATACCTCCGGCTAATGTCCCCATTGTTTCCATCTTTTGTGACTGAAGGAGCTGGGCTCTGAGGTTTTCCTTCTCTTGCTCCGCCCGCTTGCGGTCGGTAATGTCCTCTGAAATCCCCAACAGAAATTTTGGGGTACCTTTGGCGTCAAGGATAGGAATTTTTTTCGTTTTTAATATACGTTTGCCTTTAAGTTTGGTGTTTATTTCCTCTTCAAGAATCTCTACGAGTTTTCCACCCGCCATAACTTCCCTGTCTTTTGCAGTGAATAAATCAGCCTGATCCTGTGTGAAGAACTCATAGTCGTTCTTGCCGATTAGGTCCTCACGAGAATAACCCAGCAGTTCCTCTCCAGCCCTATTGAAACGAATAAAACTCAAATTATTGGCATCTTTTACGAAAACCATGTCAGGGATGTTTTCGACTATCTGGTTGAGGAACATCTCGCTTTTTGTTCTCTCCTCCTCTGCCAGTTTGCGCTCGGTGATGTCTCTTGTAACATTAAGAATATGCTCTACTCCGTTCAGCACGATAATAGAGGCTGACATAAGCCCATATCGAATATCCCCGTCCTTAGTGCGAAAACAAGTCTCGAAATTGTCAACCATACCTTCAGCTTTCAGCTTCTCAGTCCATCTATTCCTGTGTTCAGGCTTATCCCATATATGTAACTCCAGCGAAGTTTCCCCGATAACTTCCGCTTCCGCATAACCAAATATCTGCTTGAATCCTTCATTGACCGACACAAACTTTCCGTCAATGAACTGACTAATTGAAATAGCATCGGGGCTTAAGAAAAATGCCTTGCTAAATTTTTCTTCACTCTCCCTCAGTTCCGTGGTCAACCGCTCGGCCATCTGCCGGGCATTAAAGCGGCTGTTAAGCAGGGAGAGCGTAAGTAAGAACAGCAGGAGACTGATTATCATTCCACTGGCAAGAGTGAGCCAGACTTTGGCGTAATCCACAGTGGATACCCGACTGCCTACCTGGGTGAATCTCAGGGTCCAGGGGCTACCGTTGAAAACGACCTGCAGGTCTTCGGTAAACTGCGGAGCAGGCCCCATATCCTTGTCCTTGTGAGCCTGACTGTCATAGAGGATGGTATCAGCGGATAACAGCGTGCCGTCGTAGACCTGTAGGCGAATCCTCAAACCTTCCTGCGAATCCCAGCCCCCTAGAATGCCGCGCATTAGGTCGGTCATCCGGTAGGGACTGTAAACCCATCCAAAGAGGGCTTCTCGTCGCTGTTCAACGGTCTCTGTGGGCATTCCCTTGCGGTAAACCGGGACGTACATCAAGGTGCCCGCTTGGACGTCCTTGTCTGTCTCCTGGACCAGGACTACTTTTCCTGAGAGCGCTGCTTCATTCTGGTCCCTAGCACGTTCCATAGCCGCCCGGCGCACAGGTTCGGAAAGCATGTCGTAGCCAAAGGCTCGCAGGTTCCGTCCTAAAAAAGGCTCAAGACAGATGATTGAAGAGTAGACATCCCTGTCACCTTCCGGTCTTACATTATAATTGGGAAAACCTTCGCTTCGGATTTCCTTTACGTGGTGGGCTAGACGATCGGGTGGAATCCGGAGTGCAAAGCCGATGCCCTGGATGCCGGGAAGATTTGATTCTACATTGAGGCGTTGGACGAAGGTCCGCCATTGCTCGCGGGTAACCTGATCCGTGGCGTCGAAAAGAGCGGCTCCACTAAGAAGGATTTGTTCGTGGTCTTTTAGCCTGACATCAATCTTGGCCAGAACTTCATTGCACGCGAATATGAACTCCCGCTTCGCCAGAACATCCACGTCAAATTTCATGTAAAAGGTGGCGAGGATGGTGAGGATAATGGAAGCAGCCAGGATGACCCATGCCAGCCAAACTCTCCGGCGGTCCAAACCTCGGGCATGGACAATTTCCTCCTTGCGGCTTTGGTTCACAGGACCTCCTTCGTAAGCTCAAGTTGGTGGGATATTATTCTTAACTCGTCTTCCGCTCGCTTGCGCTCGGTGATGTCTTGGTGATGCCACATACGACCACAGGGTTTCCCGTCGATATGAATGGGAACAAAATCGACCAAATAGAAGCGCCCGTCGCGCATGGCGATTTCTTCACCTTTTACAGGGTCTCCCTGAGCAACGATTGCCTGTATACGACTCATGGCATAGGCTGGCTGGGCATAAACGTCCTTGATTTTTTGAATCATTGCAGGTGGACTCAGCCCCCGCAGGTTCTCCGGCTGGTCTTCCAGATGGAATAGATCACAGAATGCTTGGTTGGCAAACTCGACTCGGCCATCCTCCGCCACAACCAGCACCCCTGCATAGAGACTTGACAGAATGGTGTGGTATCGCCCTAAAGTAGTTCGTAATGCCTCCTCAAGCAGTTTCCGCTCGGTAATGTCCCGTGTGACGCCTTGGAATGCAATGAGATCTCCCTTATCGTTGAAAACAGGGTTCGCCGTTGTTTCGGTCCACAGGGTGGTTCCGTCCTTCCGGACATGCAGTTCATACGGTTCAGGTTCAAAAGCATCCCCACGGGAAAGGAGTAAGTTAAAGGGCCGCTCAACCCTGTTTCTCCATGATAGAATCTCGTTTGGGGCAATAAAGTCCCATATCTGCCTACCCAAAACCTCACTTGCCTCATATCCTCGCTGTTTCTTAACGGAAGGGCTTACATAGGTGAACACCATATCCGGTGTCGTCTGCCAGATAACATCATTCATGTTCTCCGCCAGCAGGCGGTACTTCTCCTCGCTCTGCTTGAGTTCCTCCTGTGCCAGTTTGCGCTCGGTGATGTCTCTTGTAACATTAAGAATGTGCTCTACTCCATTCAGCTCGATAATAGAGGCTGACATAAGTCCACATCGAATATCCCCGTCCTTAGTACGAAAACGAGTCTCGAAATTGTCAACTTTACCTTCAGATTTCAGCTTCTCCGTCCATCTATTCCTGTGTTCAGGCTTATCCCATATATCTAACTCCAGCGAAGTTTTCCCGATAACTTCCGCTTCCGCATAACCAAATATCTGCTTGAATCCTTCATTGACCGACACAAGCATTCCGTCAACAAGCCGGGAAACTGAAATAGCATCGGGGCTTAAGAAAAAGGCTTTGCTAAATTTCTCTTCACTTATTCGAAGGTCCTCCTCTGCTCGCCTGCGCTCAGTGATGTCGATTCCTATACCAACGCCGGAACCGTCCGGCAGGGCTAAATTTGCCCAGGAGGTATCAAGCTGGTGGCCGTAGCGTGTCAGAGTTGAGAAGTCACCCCACGTGCCTTTAGCAGAAGCAATGTAGTTTACGACGTAATCCCTGTAATCCGGGTCGGGATAACATTCCTCAAGTAAATTGCGGCTCCCCAGTTCTTCCTGTGACCATCCGAGTGTCTCTTGCAAGCATCGGTTGACATACCGGCAATGACCTTGGGCGTCATAAAATACCATCATTGCAGGGACATTATCGAGTATCACTTCCATCACTTGCTTCTGGTTCCGCAACTCCTCCTCAGCCCGCTTGCGCTCGGTGATGTCTGTGGCTACACCGATATTCAAGTACCATTTCCCATTCTCATCCAGAACGGGAAAGCCGCGATCTTCAACCCAGCGGATGGACCCATCAGGCCAAACTATGCGATAGATAGCATTCCAAGCGGTTACTTGCGACCTGTGCTGGTCCAGAACATCAATAACTCGGTCCCGATCATTCGGATGAATAGCGTCGATGAATGATGTTGGAGACTCATAAAGGCTTTCACAACTACGACCCCATATCTTCTCGTACGCGGGACTGACATAGACAATTTTACCTATTTCTGGTGTAGCCATCCAAAAGCAGTCATGAATTGTTTCAGCGATAAGACGGTACCGTTTGTTAGTCTCTGCAAGAGCGTCCTCTGCTCGCTTACGGTCGGTGATGTCTATGAGTGTCCCCCGGGCTCCCTCGAAGGTACTCTCCTTCATAATAGGTTTTGTGTACGTCCGTACATGTCGGACCTCACCCGAGGTCCCGGCAAGGCGATATTCTAATGGATACTCAACCCCTTCGGTGAGTTCAGAAAATCTTTTTATCAAAAGATCACGATCGTCAGGATGGACAAATTCCAGGAACGTCTTCCCAATGAGGTCTTCAGCTTCGTATCCCAACACATTCCGAACAACCGGACTGACATAGGTCAGCACCCCCTGTTTGTCGATCTCAAAGATGACATCGCTAATGCTTTCAACCAGATTTCGATACTTCTCTTCACTCCCCCTCAGCTCCTCCTCAGCCCGCTTTCTTTCGGTGATGTCACGGGTGACGCCTTGGAGTGCAATGAGTTGTCCCTCATCGTTGAAAACCGGGGTCGCCATTGTTTCAGTCCACAGGGTGGTTCCGTCCTTCCGGACCTGCTCGGTTTCATACGGTTCGGGGACATAACCCACCCTATTGGACCGCAGTAACTCAAGGCGTCCTGCCACCTTCGCCTTTATTGGTTCAATCTCGTTTGGGGCCAGAAATTCCCATATCGGCCTACCCAAAACCTCACTTGGGTCATATCCTCGCTGTTTCCCAATGGAAGGGCTTATATAGGTGAACATCAAATCCGGTGTCGTCTGCCAGATAACATCCTCCATATTGTCGGCCAGCAGGCGGTACTTCTCTTCGCTCTGCTTAAGCGTATGTTCTGCCCGCTTCAACCGTAACAAGGACTCAACGCGAGCCAGCAACGCACGGTTCGATACCGGTCGAGCAATATATCCATCTGCGCCGGTCTCCAAACCCACAGCTTGACCGTCCGAACTTGTTCGAAGGCTGGAGAGCAATACGACGTAGATATCTGCCAAGGTCTTATCCAACTTGATGCGCTTGCACACCTCTATGCCGTTTATGTCGGGCAGCATGACATCCAGTAAAACCAAATCCGGTTTTTGTTCTATTGTGAAACGCAAACAGTCTGTTCCGGTTGCTGCCTCGATAGTCTCGTAACCCGCAGATTTTAAAATTCGGGACATACCCTGCAGCAAGTGTGGGTCATCATCTACTACCAATATTCGGGTCTTCTCGTTCATTTCGTCTGCCTCTGGGATTGCGGTTAGTCCGTTCCGTATTTCAATTTGGCCTCAGTCTGTAGGATTTCAAATTCAATGGACAGAACCAAGGTGACGCTCAATCCCCATCCAGTACCTCTCGAACCATCCCCAGAAGTTGTCTCATGCTGTATGGCTTATTCACGGCACCCTTTGCACCAATCTCGACCACTTCATTAATCAAGTCATAGTAACCTACACCACTCGAAATAATAACTTTAACAGTTGGATTAATCCGAAGGAGTTGCTCAAGGCACTGTTTACCATCCATCCGAGGCATAATGATATCCAGTATGACGAGAGCAATATTCCCTTGCTCCTTCTCATACACATCAAGGGCCTCTTGTCCATCACACGCACTGAGGACTGTGTATCCGAATGTTTCGAGAATGGTTACCACAAGGTCTCTCACCAATTCCATGTCCTCAACAAGGAGAATGGTTTCCGTACCACCGGCAGGATAAGGAATTTTCCACTCCACATATTCAGGTACTTTTTCAACTTCCAGTGCAGGAAAGTACATCCTGAAGGTGGTGCCTTGGCCGACTTCACTCTCAACGGTTATGTGACCACCATGCTGTTGCACGATTCCTTGTACGACCGACAGCCCAAGGCCTGTCCCCTTCCTGGAGTCTTTGCCCTTTGTAGAGTAGAAGGGGTCGAATATCCTTTCCATCAAACTCTTGTCTATTCCTCGACCTGTATCTGATACCGTGAGCATGACGTGTGGACCGGGTTTTACTCCCATAAGTAACCGGCAATAATCATCGTCCAGTACGATGTTCTCGGTCAGAATAGATAATCTGCCTCCCTGTGGCATTGCTTCATTGGCATTGACGGCAAGGTTCATAACCATCTGGGTAATTTGAGAGGGGTCAGCACGGATAATTACCGGGTCTTTCGCCAGATGAATGTCCATCTCAATCATCTTGGGCAAGGTACGTGAGAGAAGCTTCGTCGCCTGGTTAATTTGATGGTTCAGGTCCAGGGGAATAAGATTCATTTCCGCCTTTCTACCGAATATGCGAATCCTCTGGACAAGGTCTGCGGCATCTTGAGAAGTTTTTAGTATTTTCTGGAGTCCTTTGTACCCAGGGTCTTTTTCATTCTTATCTGCAAGGAGCATAGACGAATAACCAAGTATCACTGTGAGCATGTTGTTGAAATCGTGGGCAATACCTGCGGCTAATGTCCCCATTGTTTCCATCTTTTGTGACTGAAGAAGCTGGGCTCTGAGATTTTCCCTTTCCTGCTCGGCTCGTTTTCTCTCAGAAATGTCAATGTGGTACCATAAACGTCCATAGGGCTTGTTATCGATTTTGATAGGAATGAGATCTACCAAGTACGTTCGACCCCCATGAATTGCAACTTCTTCCCCCTTTACTTGCATACCCTGAGAAACGATTTGTCTTATACGATCTAGAGTCTCAGATGGCTGTTCATAAGCATTCTTAAGTTTTTCAATCATTTCAGAAGCTGATATCCCCTGTAATCTGTCCGGAGAATCTTCAATATCAAACAAATCACACATGGCTTGGTTAATGAACTCTACTGTGTTTTCATTAGTCACAAGCATCACCCCGGCATACGAAGTAGAAAGAATTGCGTAAAACCTTTTTAGGATGTTTTGTAATTCTTGCTCCCACCGCTTTCGCTCTGTTATGTCCCTGATTGTTCCAGAGAAACCAATCACATTACCATGCTCATCCTTATTACATATTGTAGTGACTAAAGCGTTGAAGAGAGACCCGTCTTGTTTTCTAAAATCAACAGGGTAATCTTTAGAGAACCCTCTTTCACTAACTACCCTGGCATGGTCTTGGCGCTCCTCCGGATTAGCGTAGGAACTTGCAACACCCATGAGCCGCAATTTCTCCTTGTCTTGGGGGTCGTATCCAAACATCTCCATCCCAGCGGGATTAACATCAATGAACTTCCCCTCGGGGGTAGTAATGAATACGCATTCATGCGAGGTTTCAAAAAAATTACGATAAAGCTCCTCACTAATTCTAAGAGCTTCTTCAGCCTTATTCAGAGCAGTGATGTCTTCACACGTCATCATATATTCGTCTGAATCCAACTTCACGGGTCGAAAATGGACTATCTTTTCTGTGCCGTCATTGCAGGTCACTGAAAACATTTGTGGTGTGGTTTCTCCCGGAGCATGACCCTTAACATGCTCGACCCATATCGAGATAACCTCGTGCCTGTAATGAGGATCTGGGTAGGCTTTCCTGAACCACTCCCTACCGTTGGGAACATCACCCAGGTCATAACCGAACATTTCTTTGAACTTAGGATTTGCATAAGAAAATGTCCCGTCCGGCTGGATCATGACCATACCGAACGGTGAGTTCTCTTCCAAGCTCTGAAATCTTTGCTTCTCGGCTTTCAGAGCCTCCTCCGCTACCTTGCGTTCGGTGATGTCTCTCGCAATTGACTGGAATCCAACAATGGTCTCTCCGTCCATTATTAGTTGAGTGTTTTGCCCTATCCACAAAGTCATGCCATGTTTGGTGACCAGGGGGAACTCGTTGTAAGTGACCGGAAGTCTCTTTACGAATTGTCGGCCATAGAATCTCATAGCTTTTTCCCTGTGATCTGGACGAATCAGCTCAGTATAGTGTTTTCCAAGGATTTCTTTCTCAGGATAGCCGATTAATTGCAAAGCCACAGGATTGACAAAAGTGAAGGATCCTCCCTCATTGGTCTGAAAAATGATATCACTAGCGTTTTCTATAAGTTGTCGATAACGTTCCCCTATTTCCCAAGCTGCTTCCTCAGCAGTTTCTAATTCTGCTACCCTACTGCGCATCTTATTCAATTCATCAATAAGCTGTTCTTTGGTCTTTTCGTGGTCTTGCATGGAAGGCTCCTCCTGAGGGAAGCTATGCTATTGACAAGTTGGCGGCGTCTTTATCAGACTATTCTCCAAAAATAATTAATGGGTTAAAGCAAGGCAACAGTCAACTTATTCCTGGATCGCGCATCAAAAAAAAGTACAAAAACCTAGTTGTTCTTGATAAATCAAGACTATAGAATTCTTTTGAGAGAAGGAATCTATCACCAACGAGGTGCTTTTGTATTGATTTCTGCAATGCAGCCTTTTTCACCTCAAAGGACCCTGTCTTGTTAAAAATATCCAGGGTTGCGAGGAAGCTGGGCGGCCACGGGTCAGTGACTACGGTTCAAAAGACCTCACAACAGACTTTTTTCTCCCGGCCTGCCGTTGGTAGATTTCTGCTGAATAGCCCAAGGCTATCACCGTGTACACCTTCTCGTCATGCGGGATGCCAATCGCATTCTGGAGCTTGGGATCCCTTTTCATAGGCTCTACGGCCATTCCGATCAGGCAGCTTCCCAAGCCCATGCTATGAGCAGCCAAGAGTATGTTCTGTGAGGCGAGTAAGGCATCCTCTTTCGGTAAAGTGGCGTGGGCCTTACATCCCACCACAATAACTGCGGGCGCGCCGTGAAACAGTCGGTCAAGGCCAGTGCGGTCGAATTCGTCCAGCCCTTCTCTTACACTCTCGTAATATTCCTGATAGTAAGCGTCTAGCTCGGGCTTTCCAATCAACTTGAGCAATAGTCGTAGCAACCGGTTCTTTGCCATAGCGTTCAATTTCACGTAGAAGTTTTGAACTCCTTGGACGAGTGCCATGACTGCTTTTCGAGTCGGCAATATCGTAAAAGTCCACAGTTGACAGTTCGTGCCTGAGGGTGCTGTACACCCGATTTTCACCAGATCTTCCAGGATCGACCGATCGACAGGTTTGTCGAGGAAAGTGCGACACGACCGTCTGGAGGCCATTAGTCTCACCAGTTGTGCCGTGTCGAAATCTCCATAACGAAGCCAATTCTGATCGGGCTGGAAATTGACGAATCGCGACATAGCTCCGTCGATCGCACTCACGGTCACTGCTCCCTCTGGGCAAATGGCCTGACAGTGCCCGCAGTTTAACGATCGGTCACCGGTTACCTCAGCCTTGCCTTTGTGGATTGAAATAGTTCCGGCGGGGCACACTTGGACACACAGGCCGCAGCCAGTACATAAATCGTGATTAATCGTTGTAGTGACTTTTTCGAACATTTCCTTCCTCTCAGATAAGGGGTGCCGCGATTTTCTGTCAGAGGCAAGCTCAATCAGAACGGTCAGATAGCCATCGGAAAAGGATGGTTTCCGGTCCCCACATGGTGTACATGGCTTTTGGGGAGCAATGTATATGCCAAGGGAGGACCGGTTATGCATACAAGTATAGCACAGTTGTACTCGGTGGTCGATGAGGTTTTCTTTTTCGTTCGAGGTCCGGTACCCTTGATTCTGACAACAAATCGCAGTACTCCTGTGTGGGCGATACTAAACTGGGAGGAGGTCGGTCATGCATAAAGATGAGCATGATAATCTGCTGGAAACTCTATCTGTTATCTTTGTCACTTGTTTCCTATTGTCTTTCCTCCTGTTGCTTTTCTGGTTCATTTTCTATTTGGTGGGTGGAGACTGGGGTTACAAGATACACTCAAAATGGTTCGAACTGAGCAGGCATGACTATGATTTGCTGAACTATTTCGGAATGGCCTTTGTCAAGATGTGCGCCATTTTGTTTTTCCTGTTCCCCTATCTTTCGATCCGGCTGCTGTTGAGAAGGAAGAAAATGAACAGGTAACATTGGATGCGCTCCGTTAGGGGAAACTTTTGTGTCTGAAATGCCTTGACTCGGCTCGCCACAAGGGATATCCGCTCTCACTCATAAGGAACGTGTTTGTTATATTCATAAAAAGGAGAAGGACCGTCCCATGACCAAGGAAGAGGTTGTCTCGAAGGTCCGGAAGCTCTTTGAACTCTCCAATTCTGCAAATGAAAATGAGGCTGCTTTGGCAGCAGCGAAGGCTCGTGAGCTTCTTTCGCGCTATAACCTCAGCATGGCCGACTTGCCGACGGATGACATGAGGAGAGTCATTGCCGCCACGGAGGCCTGTGTCCAAGTGGGCAAGGTTGTCCACAATTGGGTGAAGGGATTGTTGATTCACATTGCACACTGCTTCGAATGTGAACACATCATCCACCGCCGTCGCGGGTGCGACATGACATTATCATTCATCGGTACGGCTGCGGACGCTGAGGTGGCGGCCTATACGTTTCAATTTGTCTACCGGGAGCTTAACAGGCTTTTGCAGAGAGCCCTGCCGAACCTTAAGCGCGAGCACACAGGCTGGAGTACGGCTGCCCTGAGATATGCCTATCTCGACGGAGCTGTGAAAAGGATCGGAGAAAGGTTCTGGGAGCATACTCAAACAATCAGAACCGCAGAGAGCAAGGGGTGCAAGGAACTGATCTTGGCCAAGGAACAGATGATCAAGAGTTACATGGCCAGAGCCTTCCCGAGCATCAGAAGGGAATACGCCAGAGGACGGTTTGTCAGTGCCGGCGCTTTTGACAAGGGATATAAAGACGCTGGTTCGCTTAGCCTGCGGCCTGGAATTCCAGGAACAGATTCAGGCAGGTTTGCCGTCACCGGATAGCAAAGCGAAAGAGAATGTCAGAAGATTGGCTCCAAAGACCAGCCCAACTTCAGTACGGTTTCGCACATCAACTGCTCTACCGCCGACAGGCATTGGAACATGCTGCCGGACGACACTGAAGATGATCCCCACCTGAAAATGGATAGATGAACAGCCTTCAGGGCACGACCAGGAAAATTACAAATCCAACAGCGAATGGGGCGCGGGACGTGCGTTGAACCGGCGATAAGTGCGGCAATCGGCCATTACTACTGAGAATCGCCATAACTTGATGGTCCGGTAGTGAGGTGAGGCTGCAAAGCGGCCCTTTTTTTCTTTCCAATCCCTGGGATGCGCTCGAGATCCCCTATCTTGTGGAATGGCCCGTGTTTTTCTCTGTATGTCACAATACGACGGGCCAACTCCGGCCCTATGCCGGGTAACGAGTCCAAATCAACCTGGTCTGCCAAGTTTATGTCGATGGGTTTTCCCAATATGAGCAAATGGGCTCCCGACATTTTCGTTACTGCTATCCACGGTCGTTGCGACAATAGATTGACAACCCTGTCACAAGGAATCCTTTCGTCTCCCCAGTTGTGTTTGTAGTCCACATTTTTCCCGAGAGTTGAGAGAATTGTCGGGATTGATTCAGGGTGTTCCAGGAACACCGTCCCCAGACAGAAATCGTTTTCAAAAACTTGGTAAATGCATCTGCCGGAGTGGGCTGCGGATTTTTGGCTTCCCGGGAAAAGCTGATTATATCCCAGGGCCGTCAGTTCAAGGAATATTACAATCAGCCCCATAAAAAGGAGACCATACAGGGGCTCCCGTGCTGCGGAATCGTGTGAGGAATCCCTGGAGTTCTGCTCAGACCGTTCTTCAGGCATAAGTTGAACATTCCTCTGGCCGGTTATCTGGAAGGAATCCTTTACGTGTCGCCCGCCAGGTCTTTCTGAAGTTTATAGTCTATACTGTCAACCAGTGCGTCCCATGACGCCTGGATAATGTTTTCGTTGAAACCTACCGTCCACCAGACTTGGTCTCCATCGGTAGATTCTATCAAGACCCTCACAGTGGCTCCCGTTCCTGATGCCCCTTCCAGCACCCGAACTTTGAAATCCGTTAGACGCACCTCGCTCACGCAGGGATAAAACGCAATTAACGCGTTTCTGAATGCCGTGTCCAAGGCGTTTACCGGGCCATTTCCTTCAGCGGCCGAGAATTCCATTTTGTCACCCACCACAATCCTGATAACTGCATCTGAGAATGTCTTCGTATCACCTTGCCTTTTCACGTTGCTCACGTGAAATCCATGTAAGGTGAAAAACCTTTTGTGAAGGCCCATCATTCTTTTCATTAAGAGTTCAAAAGACCCGTCCGCGATTTCATAATGGGCCCCGCGCGCTTCAAGATCTTTAATTGTTTTGAGAATTTCCCCGATACTTGGATCATCAGCCTTGAGGTAGATACCAAATTGACCGGCCTTCTGAACTAAGGCTGCTCGCCCGGCCTGCTCCGACATGGGAAAGCGGCGATTGTTGCCTACCATTGTGGGGTCAATATGTTCGTAGGCAATGCGATTTTTTATGACGGCGTTCGCGTGCAAACCACCCTTATGAGCGAAGGCCGCAGATCCGACATAGGGTTGAAACTTCAGAGGCGTGCGATTTGCCATTTCATCGACGAATTCCGATACATGTTTAAGCAATCTCAGGCGATTGTGACCGTAATGGAGCCGATTCATTTTGAGCGCCAAAGCCGGTATGACGGATATCAGGTTAGCGTTTCCACATCGCTCACCAATTCCGTTGATAGTGCCTTGTACGTGCATCACTCCAGCTTCCACGGCAGCTATCGTACTGGCTACCGCGGTTTCCGAATCGTTATGAGCGTGAATTCCCAGTGGGACGGCAATATGTTCCATCACCTTTCTTATTATGGAAACCAACTCCGACGGGAGCGTGCCTCCATTGGTATCACATAGCACAAGCAGATCGGCGCCCCCTGAAACCGCTGCGCCAAGAGTAGCCATGGCATATTCAGGATTGGTCTTGAATCCGTCGAAGAAATGCTCTGCATCAAAAAAAACTTTCGAGAAATGAGGCCTCAGAAATGATAGGGATTCAGCGATAATAGACAAGTTTCTCTCAAGCGGCACAGCCAGGATTTCCAACACGTGAAGATCCCAACTCTTGCCAACTATTGATACAACATCAGTACCGCTATCGAGTAGGCTTCTTGTCTGAGGATCTTCGGCCGGCGGAATGTCGGCCCGACACGTGCTGCCGAAAGCCACCAGTTGAGAGTGTTCTAACCTCAGATCTTTGGCTATCGAGAAGAAACGCCGGTCTTTTGGATTAGACCCAGGGTATCCTCCTTCGATAAAATCTACGCCGAGTTCGTCAAGTTTTCGGGTTATTCTGAGCTTGTCTTCAACCGAAAAGTTGATCCCCCACATCTGGGCTCCATCTCTCAATGTGGTATCGTAAAGTTCGATTGAATCCAACACACTGCTCTCCCGGAAAACGTCGGTCATCTGTCCAGAACTCACGTGCAGCTTCTGAAGAAATCGTAATGTTTGATGTCGTGCCTGACTTATGGAGACCTAAGTCTAATTATCGAGTTCGATTAATTGGTGCAAGTTTCTTTTTCCTTCATTCCAAAAAAGGAATCATATATTTTTCGTATAGACCCTGTCACCTGGAAGTAATCATTTAGTAGACAGTCCTCGTGTCCGCTGGTGTACCCCAACCTCCTAGCCAGACCTTTGAGCTTATCGCCGCTCAGAGGCATTCTGTCCACGCTCCTGTTTTCCATAAGCCTCAGACGGTCTTCCAAGTTGGTCAGGAAACGGTACCCGGAGTCAAGAGTGCTGAATGATTCTTCGTCGATAAGTTTAGCCTTGCGAAGGGCAGCTATCGCCTCTAAAGTATTGTTACTAAGAATTTCCGGCCAGAGCCTTGCATACCGGAGCAAGTTTCCCTGGACGAAGAACTCAACGTCAACCAGTCCCCCATGACCGGTTTTCAAATCCACGTGGAGTTTATCTTCTAAAGCGAGTTCCTGTTCCATTCTTTTTCTCAGGCAGGCTATCTCTTCAAGGTCTTTTTTAGACGCTTCAGTCCTAATGAGGAAATCCCTTATTACACTCATCACCTCGTCAGCTACGTCAGGCGGGCCTATCATTGGCCGCGCTTTTATCAAGGCCTGTTTTTCCCACAATTTGGAAGTAGTGCTGTGATAATCCCGGAATGCAGTTATGGACGAAACCAGGGGCCCCTTGTTTCCTGACGGCCTCAACCTGGTATCAATCGTGAATACTGTTCCTTCCGAAGTAGGAACGCTAAGAATGGCTATAATTCGGCTGGCCATCCTCGTGAACCACTCATGGGCGTCCAGTCGGCCGATCTTGCCATACGTATGGCCATAAATGAAGATCACATCCAAATCGGAAAGATAGGTCATCTCCATTCCTCCCAATTTGCCCATTCCCAGAATCACAAATGGGAGTGGGTCCGGGGTGTTTTCAGAACCGAATTTCCGCACCATTTCTCTCGTTGCGATCCTAACCGCGGCGGCCAGACAAACCTCAGCCAGTACTGATATCAATCGCCGAGCTGTCTGAGAGTCTGTTTCTCCCCAGAGATGTCGCACGCCGATCACCAGTATTTCTTCGTTCTTGAATCTGCGCAGCACATCAAGTTCCGACTCAAAATCCTCACAATACGTCAGCCGCTCAGCAAGCTCCGATTCCAGGAACTCCTTGTCGTTTGATCTGGAACGGGCTCCTGTGGCGATCAGAGAATCAATCGCCTGAGGATGGCGAAGGAGCAGTTCAGTAAAAAACCGGCTCTCTCCCAAAATCTTGACGAGAAGTCTCACAATTGCAGGGTTTTCCAGAAAGGTTGAAAAGTATGCGGAACCCGAATGCAATGAATCGATATAGCTATCCAGTACGATAAGAGTTTCTCCAAGCTCAGGAACCGTGAGGAGTTCTTCGACAAAAAGTGGCGACAACCTGTCTAAAAGTTGCCTCCCCCTATCAGTCGTCATTCTCCTGCCCGACGGCTGTACCAGGTTCTTCAAGAGTTGATACGAATGTTCATTTATTTCACATCCTTGTGCGGCCAGGAGAGAAAGAGTTGCGGCTTTATCCTGAATTGACTCAACTATGATCTTTGTTTTGGGAGACACCTGTTGAATGATTTCATCTCCTGAATGATAGAACATGCTGGAGAACAGTTCCTCGACAAGTCTCCGGCGTTTTTCCAAGTCCCTAAGAAATGTCTTCAGAGCGTCTTGTCTATAACCCATGCGCCTGGCAAGCTCTTCTTGTTCTTCAGAAGTTCTTGGTAATTCATGTGTTTGAAGCTGATGATTCATCTGAATTCGGTGTTCAGTCTTTCGAAAGAACAAATATGCTTCGGTCAGATCCCGGGAAATGCTCTTTTCCAGCAAACCGGTCTCACCGAGCAGACGCAGTGCCTCAAGGGTGCTTGGAGTCCTCACCCGCCTAATCCTACCGGCATTGATTAACTGGAGAGCCTGAACAAAGAATTCGATTTCCCTAATACCACCCTGGCCAAGTTTAATGTTAATGCCGGGTTTTCTTTTCAGCTTCCTTTCTATGCGAAGTTTCATGAATCTCATCTCTTCCAAAGTCGAATAATCTAAATGTTTTCTGTATATAAATGGTTCAATCTCTTCCACGAAATTGCTTCCCAAAGCCAAATCTCCTGCAATGGGGACAGCTTTCATCAGTGCGGCTCTTTCCCAGGTCCGACCCCATCCCAGGTAGTAGTCCAGCGCATTATTCAGAGAGGGCACGAGTTCCCCTTTTTCCCCTTCCGGCCGTAGTCTCAGATCCACCCTGAAGACAAAGCCATCCTCGGTGATATCCGAAAGTGAGCGGGTGACTTTGCGAGCCAGATTTTCATAAAACTGCTTCACCGTAATAATTTCCGGTCCAGCGGTTAGGCCCTCCTCCAGGCCTCTAATGAACATGAGATCCACATCCGATGAAAAATTGAGTTCGCGGCCCGACACTTTTCCCATTCCTATTACAGCAAACCCGATATCATTGTCTGATTTGTCAGGAGACCCATGTTTCAACACTAATCCTCTGTAGTGAAAACTGACGGCCGCTTGAGTACATGCGCACGCCAGATCGGAAAGTTCTCCCATGATTTCAAGAATGTCGGCGGTAGCCGTCAGGTCTCTGCATCCTATCCGAAGGTATTCTTCTTCTTTATACAGGCGCAGAATTCGATCAAAGTCCGGAGTCTTTTCGGTCCCTGCAATCAGTATTTCAAGTTCATTTTTTTGTATAAGATGCGTCTTACCTATCAAACGTCCACCTTGCACAAATATTGACTGAAGAAGTGTCGGGTTACGTCGCATTACCGAAAACAAGAAGTTTGAACCGGCCAAAGTAACCAGAAAGGGACTTCGAATTGACTGGTTCGCGAGAATGAGCAGTGTTGTCGAGGCGCTGTCCCCGGTAAGGAGATCGTCGATTCTCATAGCGGTAGTTTTTGGATTGGGAGTGTCCTGAAGCTCTACAACAAGTTGTTCTTCCGTACAGGGCAACAGTTTTGACACCGAGTCCGATAAATGCGGACAGTTGCTCCTAATGTATGTCAGCAGGTCGTTAGCGTCCATGTTTGCTTGGATGAGAGACAGCTCATAGCAGCGTTTGAATCAAGATAGCTCAAGACTTCATGACAGCCGACATCGAAAGGTCTTTTCCGATTAGACAAACAGCACACCTTCTGAAGCCTCGGGACGCGCGTCAATTTCACCGATCGGCCAGGCCTGAAGACTAAGGTTCTTGAGTTTTCCCAGAGCCTCATCAGCCTGATCATGTGGCAGAACTAATACTAAACCCACACCCATGTTGAAAGTTTGAAACATCTCTCTGTGGTCAAGGCCGGCCTCTCTCTGGAGTATTTGAAAGATGGGCGGCGGCTCCCAGGAATCTTTTCGTATGACCGCCCTGCACCCCTCTGGAATGACCCTGGGAATGTTGCCGAAAAATCCTCCACCGGTAATGTGGGCCATGGCATTCACCTGAACAGCCTTGAGCAGGTCAAGTATCGGTTTCACATAGATGGCTGTCGGAGTGAGCAGAACCTCTCCGAGAGGTTTTCCCAAATCTCCGAGGGAGGATTCCAGAGAATAGCCTTTGCGTTCCAGAAGAACCTTGCGTACAAGACTAAAGCCGTTACTGTGGAGACCCGATGAAGCTATTCCCAGGACAACGTCACCCGGCCGGACCTTTGACCCGTCCACGGAATTGGAAGTGTCTACTATTCCCACGCAGAAACCAGCCAAATCATATTCGCCCGGCGCATAAAAATCGGGCATCTCGGCTGTTTCTCCGCCTATAAGGGCGCAGCCCGCCATCAGGCACCCGTCAGCGATCCCGGAAATCACGGCTCTGATGGTGTCTGCGTTGATTGCCCCGGTAGCAAAATAGTCCAGAAAAAATAGTGGTTCAGCCCCTGTGACCAAGATGTCGTTCACGTTCATGGCCACCAGATCGATGCCCACAGTATCGTGAACCCCTGTAAGGAAAGCTATTTTCAGTTTAGTTCCAACCCCGTCCGTAGTCGCCACCAGCACCGGGTCACGGTAGTGGTTCCATCTCGGGCCAAAAAGAGCGCTGAACCCGCCCATTTTCCCGATGACTTCCGGCCGAAAAGTGGATCTGATGCGGTCGGCCAAAGAGCCTATCACCTTGTCGGCCAGTTCGATATCAACGCCGGCATCCTTATACGTAATTTTTCCTGTCATCTTTCAGTCAAAGCTCACGCTTTCCTAAGTTAAGATCTTCAGAAATTTCACAACCCTTCATCCGGGCCAGAGTTTGAATTTCTTTTTCGTCCACTGTGGTTACGCGTCCTCGATCCACCACAATTCTTCCATTTACTATTACATCGCGTACATCTGAACCCCTTGCAACGTATACCAGGTGAGAAATTACGTCATATATTGGAGTCAGATGGGGACGGTCCAAGTCTATAACTATCACATCAGCCTGTTTTCCTTCAGCAAGGGAACCGATTTTATCCTCCATGCCGAGGACTCGGGCTCCGTCTGTTGTGGCCATACAAAGGACCGTACGGGCGTCTAAAGCCTCTGGATTTCCTGTAATCAGTTTTGCCATGAACGAAGCGGAACGCATTTCTTCAAATAAATCCAGATTATTATTACTCGCTGGTCCGTCGGTCCCAATACCAGTGGTTATTCCGAGACGAACCATGTCTTGGATGGGGGCCGCGCCGGAAGCCATTTTCATATTGCTCTCCGGGCAGTGAACCACCTTCGTGCCGGATTCGGCCAAAATTTCCTTTTCCTGATCCGACAAATGAATCGCGTGTACAGCCACAAATCTGTCGCCCAACACTCCGGCATGTTTCAAGTACTCTACCGGCCGTAAACCATAACGGCTCAGGATTTCTGAAATCTCCCAGGGTGTTTCGGAAACGTGTGAAAACAGAAGTAGATTATTCTGCACGGCAAAATCAGCGGCGGCCTGGAACGTCTGGGGACTGCAAAGATATGGGGAATGACAGAAAAGAGCCGGGGTGATCAGCGGGTCATCCGGGCACGCGGCAAGGAAGTCTTTGACTCTGTGCCGCCAGGACCCAGGGGAAGGGGCGTCGGGCGTCGGGACGTCAAGTATGCCTTGCGCGATAACAGCGCGCAGGCCTACGGCTTTTGCCGCTTTGGCAGCCTGTTCCATGAAGAAATAGGCGTCGGCAAAAGTGGTTATCCCATTTAGAGCCATCTCTACGGCAGACAGGGCAGTCCCAAGATAGACAAAATCCGCGTTAACATGTTTGCTTTCCGAGGGGAAAATGTAGTCGTTAAGCCAACGATCCAGAGTAGAATCGTCTGCGACTCCTCGAAGCAGTCCCATGGCAGCATGCGTATGACAATTGATCAGGCCGGGCATTATCAGGCAGTTGGTACAATCTATGATCGTCTTCTCGCCTGGACTCCATTCAGAGGCAACGTTTACTCCGACCAGTTTGTCCCCTTGAATCACTGTGGCATCGTGCTGCAAAACATCCGGATGCGCCGGATCAGCCAGTATCAGCCCGTTGACAAGTGCTATTGGAATCTCATGGGAACACATCAGGTTTGCCGAGCACTTCTGTGAGCAGAAATTCTTAAGTTGCCGGTAACAATGAACTCACCGAAATCGAATAGGAGGGAACGACAAAAACGTGGCAAAATTTTCTCCACAATTCTTTCAATTTTGATTTTGACGGAAATTCTTGGCGGCTAGCCAAGTACATTGGGTCATGGACAAATTGTGGCGTCAGGAGTTCAGGGGGTGTTATTGATCATAGGGATTATCTTGCTACGGCCCGACGGAGCGTTTCCTCCAGAACAGCAGCCAACTTTGGTTCCACCGTGGACGCATTTGCCATGACTTTTTCTATGGAGATGGGTTCCATGCAATCGGGCAGATTAACATTGGTTATAGCCGCCATAACCAATGTCCTGAATCCTATCTGTCGGGCCACAATTACTTCCGGCACCGTGCTCATGCCAACAGCGTCCGCACCGAGAAGCTTGAGCATCCGCGTTTCCGAAGGCGTTTCCAGGCTTGGACCTGATACGGCTGCGTATACCCCGTAACGAACAGGGATCTTCAAATCACGTGCTGCCTGTCCTGCCACGTGTATAAGTTCCCGGTCATACGGGCGGCTCATATCTGGAAATCCGGGGCCAAACCTCTCATCGCTCACACCCCTGAGCGGATTATCTCCCTGGAGGTTTATGTGATCAGTCACGATCATTACATCACCAGCCCGAACAAAAGGATTAATCCCACCCGCCGCGCTGTTGATAAACAGCAATTCCGCCCCCAGTTCTCTCATGACACGCACAGGCAGAGTCACCTCTTGAAGGCTGTATCCCTCGTAAAAATGCAAGCGGCCCTGCATTACCACAATATTAACGTCAGCCAGAGTTCCGAAAAGGAGGTTACCCTCGTGGCCTTTTACGGTGGATACTGGAAAATGAGGAATCAGGCTGTAGGGTATCTTTTCGGTAATCCGTATCCGCCCAGAGACACCTCCGAGTCCGGTGCCCAGTATCAAAGCGGCTACCGGGACTGAAGCCGTCTTGGCACGAAGAAATCCCGCCGCGTCTTTCATAGCGTCATACAGATTCGTCATGAAACCGTTATATGATAATAACGACAACAAAAGCAAGACGGCTTGCTTGCGTAGATGAAATAAGGGCCGGGTTTGAATCAGGGGAGACCCTGTCTGAACCTATACCTACTTATACGCAGCAACCTGACGAAATATTTTGTAAACTTCGGGGCTAATAGAGGTGAATCTTATCACTACCTCGTAATTCTCGTCAGTCTTGGTCACGGAGACCGCCTTCGCGAAAATTTCACCACCGGTAGAGTGATACTCATCATCCAGAAGTCGCAGGCGCAGATCATCCCACTGCCTGATTTCCTGGGCTGTAACCATGATGGCGGACGTAGACGAAACGTCCGTGATCCAAGCTATTGATTGTTCATCCTTCACTGTTTTCTGGTCAATTGCTTGGACCTGAACCTTCAGCTTGTTTACTAATTGGGACCTCTCATCACTCTTCCCGGGCAGATTAATATTGTAATTGCCTTTGATTCCTACTACGTCATATAGTTCCACCGTGCCCGGAACGCCTTTCATCTGGACGTAGAGAACTTCTTTTACCTGTAGCATGTTCGCAAGCCTCTCTTGGGTAGACTTACTTATCAACACTTGCCCTCCAACTGTAAACGACTCAACCCTGCCGGTGAAATTTACCTGGGCCCCCACGACGCCGTACTTGGAACGCTTTTCTGATCCAATGTTTCCTACGACTACGTTACCAGTGTTCACGCCTATTCCCATCTCTAAATGAGGTAGGCCATCGGCTTCATTCAAAGAATTTATTTCATCCATTGCGAGCTGCATCTTCAAGGCACAGGCAACAGCCCGTGCGGGGTGATCTTCCTGCGGTTCCGGGGCCCCAAAAAAAGCGAGGATGCCGTCTCCTATTATCTCGTCAATGGTCCCGCGGTATTCGATAAGGATGTCTATCATTTTGGCGAGATATCTATTGAGGAAGGTTATTACCTGCTCCGGATGCATACTCGAAGTCAAGGCAGTAAAGCCTCTGAGATCCGACATCATTATGGATATCTCACGATGTTCTCCGCCCAGACGAAGGCCGTCTTCGGAATCGAGCAGGCGTTTAACCACCTCTCGAGCAAGATAGCGACCAAAGGTATCACGAATAAAATCCCTCTCTTTGAGCCCCTCAGCCATGTTGGTCAACGCCGTGGCCAACTGACCAACCTCGTCGGTGCTCCGGATGTGAGACAGGTCGATATTCAGATCTCCCGCGGCAATTTTTCTTGTGGCTTCAGCCATGCTGCGCAACGGACGTGCAATAGATCTCGCCACAATGACGCTTGCTGCAAGCAACAGGGTAACTCCTAACAGGGCAAGAAAGACTGTTATCTGATGGAGTTTGACGACTTCGTAAAACAGTTCCGCTTTGGGAAAAACCACTGCCAGGGTCCAGCCCGGCGAAGAAATTCGGGCATAGGCGAGAAAAGCTTCTTCGTCACCAAGTGAAGAACCAATGTCCACAAAACCTGATTCTTGTCGTATCATTGCACGTCCGACTTCGCGCAGCAACGGTTTGTGTCGGTCGTCCGCCATGCTGAAGACGGACTCCCTCATTATCAACTCCGGCTTCTCGTGAGTAACAAAAGTCCCTGTGTTGGTAATGATAAAGCAGTTTCCCGTCTCACCCACCGGTATCGAACACACCATGTGGCTCAGCCACTCGAGGGCAACGTCGGCCGTTACCACGCAGAGCAACTCCTCAGAACCCTCTTGGCCCGACGCGACTGAGGTTGAAGGCACGAAGACTGGGACAGCGTAGGTCGTCATCACCATTCCCCCACCGCCTTGGTCGAAATATGGCTCAGACCAAACCGGTCGCCCTAACACCTCGGGAACATGGTACCAATCCATTTGGAAGTAATTATAATCATCGGACCCCAATTGCCCGAACTTCAGGCCGTCCGATGCTTTGTAATAATAGGGAGCGAAAAATTTTAGTCCATTCTCGAACGCGTTTGGTTGAAACGCTACCGTGGCCCCGCATATCTCCGGATTGTCCACAACTGCTCCACGAATCATGCTTAGCAACACTTGCTTTTCAGGACGGGCGTTTCGCAGGTAAATACCCATCTGTTGGGCTATCTTTTCAACCGCTCTAAATTCCTGTTCTATTTTTCTCGCAGCAGACAGTGAGACTCCACGAGCCGTTTTTTCTGCCTCGCTGAGAATCAAATGGTGAACTTTAACATAGCTGTATGAAAGGATCATGGCCAAGACCAGGAGACTACCAAGCCAGATCAGGATGGTGATTTTGAAACTGATACTACTCCTGAAAAGCCCCTTCATTGCCGGCCCCTATAAAAATCTTTTAGCTCCGGGACTTCATGAACGAAACCATACTGTTTTAGCAATTGCCCCACCCAGACATAGTCTTCCTCTTTGAGCTTCCCAACGCCTGCCTCATCACCCTTTGGCATGACCAAATCTTTCATTCGAGCCAGCATCCATTTCTGATGGTTCCTGTTGGTACCTGTGTGGGCAGCTTCTGTATGCTTCATGACAAGGTCCAGCGCCTCTTCGGGGTTGTCGAAAGCGTAGATCCATCCCTTGATGGAAGCCTCAACAAACCGCTGACACATGCCAGGATCTGATTCATAAGTCTTTTCCAGAGTGAACAAACCGTCTTCAGGGAAGCTTGGTCCGAAATCGCTTAGAATAAAAACGGTAAGTTCGTCTTTATTAAACCCACTGTTGATAATAGTGTTGTATTCATTGTACCACATTCCGGCAATAGCATCGACGCCTCCCTTAAGCAACAATGCTACGGAAGAGTAATTGGGAATTATCTCCACGTTGATGCCATATTTGCGAAAGAAAACCATTGGTTCCAAAAGAAAGTGGCCGGTCCAAAGGCCCACCTTTTTCCCATGAAGATCTTTTGGAACCATGATCCCGCTGCTTTTTCTTGCCACCAGAAGCAAAGCAGACTTCTGGGTTATCTGAGCCAATTCGACTATTCTTAGCCCGGAAGCTCGCATCTCGATCGCGTTGGAGAGCCAACCTGTGCAGAAAGTGGCTTGCCCAGAGACCATGAGTTCAAATGACGGCTTTCCAGGGCCGCCTTCGAGCAGGGTCAGATCAAGCCCTACATCGCGGTAGAAACCTTTTTCCAGGGCAACCATGTAACCGGCAAACTGGGCTTGAGGAATCCATTGAGGTACGAGAGAAACCTTTGTAAGATCAGTTTGCTCTGCTAAACCATTTGCAGGCTGGACCAGAATGAGCAGGCATAGGACCAAGCCTACCGGTACTATCTTTGCCTTGAACGAGTTTACCATGATAACCTCGCGGTCCTTTTCAAGGAATGTTCGAGCCTGACGTGGGGTGCCCTCTTGCGTTGCGTTAACCCTATCATCTTCGAACTTTATATGACAGTATGATTCGTATGTTGATCACTAAATGATCTGTGATGGTCGGGATTTTCGCGGACAGTATTTGAGCGGCTGCTTTCATGAAACTTTTGGTCACAATAGATGTTGAGGAAGAAGGACTCTTCAGAGGCATTTACGAACGCACCGATGTTCAGGTGAGTAACGTCCCCGCGCTATACAAGCTGGATTCGATTTTCCGTGAGTGGGGCATTCATCCTACCTTGCTGTTGACTTACCAGGTCGTCGGATTTGCACCTTACGGAGATCTGATGGCTGATCTGAAAGAACGATGGGGTGCTGAAATCGGAGCCCACCTCCATCACTGGAACACCCCCCCCTTGATAGACCTCCCCCACCGCGACCCCGTGCCTTCGGAACTGATTCCTGCTGAGATCCTCCAATCTAAGATGAATACCTTGCTTGAGGCTTTCGACGCCGTGGGGGTCTCGCCTGTATCCTTCAGAATGGGCCGGTTCAACATGGGGACGAGGATGTTTTCAGTCCTGGAAAAGACTCCAATTCTTGTTGATAGCAGCGTGGCCCCATTGAGAAGGGAATATGGAGGCCCGGATCATTTCGCAGCCCAAATTGACCCTTACTTTCCCGACCCGGCTGATATTGTGCGTCCCGGATCTTCGTCCATCCTCGAGGCACCGATCACCATAGTTCCCCTCACACCGGCTCTCGGACATTATCTGGAACAACTACGCACACGAGCCATTTTCCCGGATTCAATGGTTTCGTGGGTTGCGCCTAACCTCTGCTCAATACCGGTACAGCCGGTTTGGACAGGGCTTAAGAGACTGAAGATCGCCGTAGATCTCCACCGCAGACGAGGCGGGCAAGTGCTGACGATATTTTTTCATTCTTCTGAATTGATGCCGGGAATCTCTCCACAACACCCCTCTCCTGCACATGTAGATCGGTTCCTGCAAAAATTATCGAGATTTTTCGCGTGGCTTCATAAATCAAACTCCGTGGAGTCTCTCACCTTATCCCAACTCCGCAGTGCCTATGCCGGCTGATTTGTGAAGATGAATTCCGCATCGAGCAACAGGGTCAAAACCCGGGCTGGAGAACTTTCACGAGACACTCTTGAAGTTCAGTTTCAGAGCAGTGTTGTTAATATAACGACGCAATGAAAAATTACTGGTCACCTGCTCCAAATTGATGGTTAGACCGACGTCTCTAAGTTCTTTGAGCACCAGGACCGGAGAGTGACTGAAATTCATTCGCTGAAGCACCTGGTGAATAGTATGCGCAGACGCGTTTCCCGGAGGAGGAACAGTCCTGTTTTCGCGGGTAGACACAAGGTGATAGCTTAATGTTACGTGATAATTACCTACCTCGGTGTCCAGGTTTACATCAGGCCTTGAAGTTTCGTTTTCTTCCAGCTCTCGATCCCTGTAGCGCCGAAAAATGGTCTCCGTCAAATTTTGTTGGCACAGGTACAGCGTGGATGAAAAATCATAGACATCTATGGGGCGACGCTCTTGTTTCTCAACAAAAGTGTTGCCGTAAGATAGCCTTGTTTGTTTGTGAAAAGGTTCGTTCTTGTTGACTATGAGGTCGATTATGATGTTCCCCATTGAACAGGAAAGAGAGATCGGATTGTCCCCTGCATCAATCCCTTGGTGCTGTATCTTTTCAATTATGAGTTCGTGCGGGTGACCTGCAATAAGTCGTTGTACAATCTGTTGCATAAAAAAAGGGTTTGTATTGAACTTTTCCGACAGGATGATCCTGTGCATCTCTTGGAGGTGCATCTCTATGAAATAGTTTTCCGCCTCAACATACATACTTACGTTGAGACCCTGTACGTCGCCGGCCAGATATCGTCGCCAGATCTCGTGAAGATTGTACTCCTTCATGAGTCCCAGAACAGTGATCAGATCGAAACCGTCGAGGAGGCGATTCTCGCTGCGACAAACCGGGTACACAGTATGCATAATGTGATGATCCTCTTGGCGGTCTTCGGCCTGGAACCTCTGCCCCAGACATTCATGATTCGGCGGCAACTTGGTTTCAGCGCTATTGCAATTACAGGGCCCGCAGGAATTCGGGTCTGAGGCTTGTCCTGTCACCCGCTTCCAATACTTTGTCTATAGCCGCCACGATTTTGGTTTTGTCTTTCGGAAGAGTGGCCTTCACCGGCAGGTAATTCGACGCGTGATTAGACCTGAATACGCAATTGGTAAAGGAAGATTCGGCTATCATGGTCCTCAACTCACGGATGAGTCCGAATGGATCCGGAAGTTGAAATTGTCCCTGAAGGTAGTCTCCGTGTAAAGGGGTTCCCGGTACCAGAATGACGCTCAATGCTCCCACGTAGTCGGGATCCAGGTCAGTCAGTATCCTGGCGGTATCTAGAGCATGGGCCTGGCTGCCTGTAACCCCGCCTATCCCGAGCAACACCGTCACCGAAAGCAGTATCCCGGCTTCTTTGACCCTGTGACCTGCCTGTACAAGCTCAGCGTACGTAGCGCCCTTGCATATTTTTTCCAAGAGGGCCTCACTACCGGTCTCCACCCCCATGTAAATTATATCCAGTTCAAGTGCCTTGAGCGCTTTCAAGTCCTCAACGGATTTGTGAAGAATGTTGCCCGCATTGGCATATATGCCTATTCTTTCCACCGAGGGGAAAGCCTCTCTGACCGCCTCTAATATCTCCACCAGCTTTTTCTGAGGGATACACAGGGCATCGCCATCCGCAAGAAAAACCCTCTGAATAGGACCCATGTGTCGGGCTTCGGCCAGATCCTCCTTAATCTTATCTATGCTGCGAATAGCAAAAGACTTGCCCTGGTAACTGCCGCAAAATGTGCACTTGTTGTGATGGCAACCCAGGGTGGCTTGAATTATGAGACTCCCTGCCTCGCTTGGAGGACGATAAACTGCGCCTTCGTATCTCACGATCTTTTTTCTCCACTCACGATTCAGTTTTGATTAAACCGGTCATACCAAATGGCTTACCGGTATTGTATACCGTCTCGGACGAATGTATCAAATTCTTTGGTTGCCGCATCAATTGCATCACCGTCAGCTCTTAAAAATATGTAATAAATATATGAATCCCCCTGAACGAGGTATAAAACTCTCTGTTCAGGGATAACCGGGCTGTAAAGGACCGGGATTGGTTTTCCCGTGAGCGGATCTTCCATGGTCATGGTTGTCCAGCCCTCTGAGATCTTGTCGCGTCCCTCTCCCAGTTTCTCTTCTACACGTTTTCTCTTTCGTATGTACTTGGTTCTGAACACAACCTTGTAGGCATTGTGTCCACTTACCTTAACGTATTCCTCGCCGTCTCCGGGCCGGATTATTTCACCACCGGGAAACAGCGCGGGATAATGTATGGCCAGATTCTCCAGAGGTCGAGGCGTTTTGGTCGTCCTGACCTCGATGAATATGTTGTCGCTCCCATCGTTGAATCTGGCGGTGGAATCATCTTGGTATATGACAGGATAAGGTTGGGATTTGATTTCCGTGATGCCCCTGCTTCCAAAGCAGCCGGGAAGGACGAATAGTACACCCGCAGAAATCAAAACACGAAAGCAAATCCCTGTTGAGTAAACATTCATATAGTCATGTCATACCACATGTCGGACACTATGGGCAGCACCCTACAACCGAATGTCGGTCACAACCAACCGAATATCATCATTGATTTGAGCAGACCCGCGGCTCTGCACAAATTACGGGCGATCCCGTTGCACAGGACGGACATACGAGTTGGCACCCTACGGCAGGCTGCACGCGCTCTCATCACCGCATGAGTCGCACGACACGCAAACAAACCTGTCGAGCGATTTGTCCTCAGCATTGAAAGCGGCTCCAACTTCTTCCGGATTTGCAGACCCGCATACGGGACACTCTCTCGGCGCTTTCTCGGGATTTACGAATATTTTCGTAAACTCTTTGCCGCATTCGTTACACTTATATTTTAGTATAGGCATAGCCGTCCTCCTCCAGTTCCTTGTTTACAGGCAATGACCATTCCCGTTGCCTTCGGATGGACTTGTCTCTACCGCATCATAGCGCCAGGACGGCACAACATCAAGACGTTTCAAGGGTGGAAATTCACCGATTGAAACCGGTTTGGCCAAACCGGGGTGTATTCCCAATTAGTCTTGACTTTGTGGGAATTGGGGCCACAATAGTCGCTATGAATAGATTGCTCAGCCCATACATCAAAAACGACCTCCCCGAAAAAATCGTGCTCCTCAGCGGTCCCCGCCAATCCGGAAAAACGACCATTGCAAAGATGCTCGTCCGGGACTTTGACTATTTCAATTACGACCTTGCCGAGCACCGCGCGGCGCTCATGGAAAAAAGCTGGCGACGGGATTGTGCTCTGGTTATTTTCGACGAACTCCACAAGATGAAGAACTGGAAATCGTGGCTGAAGGGCATCTATGATACGAGCGGACTGAAGCCGCCCATGCTCGTGACGGGAAGCGCAAGGCTCGATACGGCCCGCAGGACCGGCGATTCCCTCGCCGGCCGTTTCTTTGCGTACCGCCTGCATCCCCTGGATCTTAAGGAGGTCAAGACCCTTCTTACGTCTGAAGAGGCGTTCGACCGGTTCATGCGATTCGGAGGATTTCCTGAACCGTTCCTGAAAGGCCAAGAAATATTTTACAACCGATGGAAAAAAAGCCATCATGACATTATCCTGCGTCAGGATCTGCTCGATCTGGAAAGCGTCCGCAGCATTGCGGCTCTGGAGACCCTCATCGAACTCGTGCGCCGACGCGTCGGAAGCCCCGTTTCCTATAATTCGCTGGCAGGGGATTTGCAGCGTGATCCAAAAACCATTAAAAGATGGCTCGAATTGCTCGAAAACATGTACGTCATTTTCAAGGTCCCGCCCTACCACAAAAACATTGCACGTTCTCTCCTCAAAGAACCGAAATATTATTTTTACGATACCGGTCAGGTTTCCGGCGATCAGGGAAACAAACTCGAAAACATGGTCGCTTGCGCTCTCCTGAAGGAACTTCATTTTCTGGAAGACACTTTGGGCAGGACTTGTTTGCTGAACTATCTCCGCGACAAGGAGGGTCGCGAAATCGACTTTCTTGTCGTCATCGACGGCCGGCCGGCACTGATGATCGAGGTAAAATGGAGTGACGCCAGCCTATCCAGGAATTTTGCCATCTTCTCCAAGTATCTCTCTCATACGCCCGGAGTCCAGTTGGTGGGAATGCTTGATCGGGAAAAATCTTTTACGTCGGGAACCCGCATTGTAAAAGCCGCGCCCTGGCTTACCGAGCTTGACCTTGCGAAATATGTGCCGGCCGTGGAATCTTTATGACAAGTCCTTATGAACGATATGCTGAGTGGAGGATATACAATGCCTATCCGTTTAAATTCTTAGTACATTGAGCCTCTTGCAAAACTCGGCAAAACTGTCACCCCGGAGAAAGCCGGGGTCCAGAAATCCCTGAAAAACCCGGATTCCCCCTTGCCCCGGAATGACAAAAAGGGATGTTTGCAAAAGGCTCCTATGATTGTGAGCTGGAATTTTCAGCATATTCTCCGATGACAACAACAATGATGGAGATTCAAAGATAATCACTAAGAATCACGAACGCCAATAGACAACAAGGGCTCGGCGGTAACATCGTGTCAGCTCGGCATTACAGGTTTACTGAAAAAGAAAGGCGCACATTATATGAGACTGAAGATTGATCGTGAAGCCGATGCCCTGTACTTCACCCTCGACGATTCCGAGGTATTGGAATCCGAAGAGGTTTCTCCCGGCATCATCGTCGATTACAACTCGGACAACCATGTTGTCGGCATCGAGATGCTCTACCTTTCCAAACGGTCCCCGAAACTGGATACCGGCAAACTCGTATTCGAAACCGTCGCGACATCCATCGGCACTCTTGGGAATTGACCCTTTTGTGCTCTTAAGAAAAGACCCATCGGCTGCACGGTGATATGTGGGTGACTTTTGGTAGAGTTGATGGCGGTGTGGAAGATGTTGTGACGGGGACCTGATCGTGAAGGTGATTGGACTTTTTCGTGTGCGGGTTTATCAATCTGACGATAGAGTCTGTCATAACTTGGGAAACCCAATGGCTTCGATGAAGGAAGAGTTCAGTCCGTGGGGTCTGTTTCATCGGGGGCCCTGAGCGAGGGTCCGGATAAACAGGTTGGAAGAGTATGGGCAAGCGAATCTGGTTGTGGGTTTTTATGTCACCCAGCATGGCATTCTTCACTCTCTCCGCCTCTCGGGGAGCCAAAGTCCTGAGAGAGACTCTGGGCAAACATTTTCAGGAATACTCTGTTCGGACATTTTCTCTGCCTACAATGCCTATCACAAAGGTCTGCGCCAGATCTGCTGGTCTGCAAAAGAGCTACATCTCTGATCCTTGAACTTAGAGATCAGTTCATAATCCCATCTGACTTAAACGCGATTAACTGAGGAGTTACAAGGTGTTCTCCGAATCCATTGTGCAGGGGGTAACGATGTGATATCAATAAGCCCGCTGAATTAGGAATGCACGGTTCCTTAGTAGCCTGACCTCCGACAAGGCGGGTGGCTTACCAGGTATTTCTTATGTGCCAGATATCCCCGGCAGAAGCTCTGGAGCGTGACAAGGTATTTTACGATTACGCTAAAGGGGCTTTCAAAGAACGGCAAGATAGACTCAAGAACCTTGATGACAAGGCAGGAAAGTATTTTATTGCCATGTCCGCAATTGTGGCCATCTTGACCTATTTCGTCGACGTGAAAGCGCCCGGGAACAAGATGTTCCTGCTCAAACCCTGGACTGATTGGACGACGACCGAATACCTTCTTCGTCTTATGAAAGCACGTCCACAAAGCGGATGTAGCACACGCTGACACAGTCCTGTCCTGCTCTTGGAACGCCAAGGACTTGACGCGGAGTTTGTACCCGTACAAATGCGCATCATATTTGCGGTGAATAAAAACGTGCTCCGCCAGAACTTGTGGTGCCTTGATGCAAGTTCGTCCTATCATGGTCTGAGGAAGCGGTCGGATGACCAGAAATCCGATATATTCGCCGAAAACGTTTGTCAAACCATCCATTTTCTCTACTGGGCCGTTCAGGGAACTCCGAAAAGCTTCGGCTGCATTTTTATCGTAAGCTTCGGCAAAAAAATGCAACCTAGTGCCCAATCTCGGATACGAGTGAAAGCACATCGAGTAATAAGCGGCAAAATCGTCAAAAAAATGTCGATCAATATACTCGTCAATCAAACGCATGAGATGCAGATCTGTCTCGTTAACCGGAACCGATTCGTAGTAGAGGCTGGACCGGGAAATCTCGAGAATCCGGCATTGCTTGGTCAATGACAATCGGTGCTTTTTATCAATTAGCGCTTTGCGCCCGGCTCGGCTATGCGCCCGAGCGCAACGGATAAAAAATCATTCTCCATGGTCAGTTGCCCAATCTTGGCGTGAAGCTCCTTCACGCTCGAACCTGTCTGCTGTGGCTTTTCCTTGGAAAACACTTCTTGGGTTCGTTCAAGAAGCTGTTTCTTCCATTGGGCTATCTGGTTTGGATGTACCTGAAAACGCTCTGAAAGTTCGATAAGCGTCTGTTGTTCCTTGACGGCTTCCAACGCCACCTTTGCCTTGAATGCCGTTCCGTGGTTCCTTCTGGGTCTCTTTGCCATTTCCGCTGCTCCTTTCTCTTCCCTTAGTTTAGAGCAGCTTTACCACTTATGTCATTGTCTAATTTTTCCAGACCAGCTATGCCCCAGATCTCTCCGGCCCGTCTAGCCTCGTTAGGCACTGTGGTCGGTTGTGTTTCCAGTCGTCTTTCTGTCATGTATCCACCTTCCTGCCTCCCTTGGCTCCACGCCCATTACGGCGCTTCTTCGCTACTATGGAGGCTCTGACTCCTATACGCCTCT
>Ga0247841_10000822_pt1 | contig 76520 bp, 70 predicted proteins | sample LaCruzMarch2015__2_FD_192410 | JGI IMG/M metagenome (GOLD analysis project Ga0247841, IMG submission 192410) | Freshwater microbial communities from meromictic Lake La Cruz, Castile-La Mancha, Spain - LaCruzMarch2015_18m | ecosystem: Environmental > Aquatic > Freshwater > Lake | place: Spain... | reverse complement strand
CACGGGCACGAGCAGCTACGCCGCGGGGACCAACCTCACGGTCAGCTGGACGACGAGCAGCGCCGCCTCAAGCGGCGAGTTCGGCGTCTGGGCGCGCTCCTCCAGCGGCGGCTGGTACATCGGGAAGCTCGTGGCCGCCAGCGGCGGCGCGAGCTACAGCACCCCCCTCACCCTCGACGTGCCCGCGGGCGGCGGCTACGAGGCGATCGTCGCCTGGCGGGCCATCCCGGGCAGCGGCGCCTGGACCGTGTTCGGCACGAGTCCCGGCTCGTTTGCCGTGACCGGCACGGCGTTCACCCTCAACGTCACCGCCCCCGCGGGCACGAGCACCTACGCCGCAGGGACCAACCTCACGGTCAGCTGGACGACGAGCAGCGCCGCCTCAAGCGGCGAGTTCGGCGTCTGGGCGCGCTCCTCCAGCGGCAGCTGGTACATAGGCAAGCTCGTGGCCGCCAGCGGCGGCGCGAGCTTCGGCACTGCCCTCACTCTCGACGTGCCTGCGGGCAGCGGCTACGAGGCGATCGTCGCCTGGCGGGCCATCCCGGGCAGCGGCGCCTGGACGGTGTTCGGCACCAGTCCCGGCTCGTTTGCCGTGACAGGCACGGCGTTCACCCTCAACGTCACCGCCCCCACGGGCACGAGCAGCTACGCCGCAGGGACCAACCTCACGGTCAGCTGGACGACGAGCAGCGCCGCCTCAAGCGGCGAGTTCGGCGTCTGGGCGCGCTCCTCCAGCGGCAGCTGGTACATCGGCAAGCTGGTGGCTGCGAGCGGCAGCAGCAGCTACAGCACCCCCCTCACCCTCGACGTGCCGGTGGGCAGCGGCTACGAGGCGATCGTCGCCTGGCGGGCCATCCCGGGCAGCGGCGCCTGGACGGTGTTCGGCACCAGTCCCGGCTCGTTTGCCGTGACAGGCACGGCGTTCACCCTCAACGTCACCGCCCCCACGGGCACGAGCAGCTACGCCGCGGGGACCAACCTCACGGTCAGCTGGACGACGAGCAGCGCCGCCTCAAGCGGCGAGTTCGGCGTCTGGGCGCGCTCCTCCAGCGGCAGCTGGTACATAGGCAAGCTCGTGGCCGCCAGCGGCGGCAGCAGCTACAGCACCGCCCTCACCCTCGACGTGCCCGCGAACAGCGGCTACGAGGCGATCGTCGCCTGGCGGGCCATCCCGGGCAGCGGCGCCTGGACCGTGTTCGGCACGAGTCCCGGCTCGTTTGCCGTGACGGGGCTCGCCGCGGACGGCCACATCACGGGCACGGTCACGAACGCGGCCGGCGTCGGTCTCGCCGGCATCTCGGTGTTCTGCTGGGGGCCCGACAACCCCGGCAGTTGGTCGGGCAGGGGCTCTGCGCTGACCGACGTGAACGGCGCCTACGACTTCGGCGGCCTGAATCCGGCGAGCAACTACCGCATCAGTTTCTATGATGGCTCCGGCGCCTACGCCTCGCAGTGCTACAACAACAAGTGGTCGTTCTACTGGGCCGACGACGTCGCCGTGACCGCCGGCGCGACGACCAGGGTCGACGCCGTGCTCACCCTCGCCGGCCACGTCACCGGCACGGTCACGAACGCCGCCGGCGCCGGTGTTGCCGGCATCTCCCTCATCGCCTACCGCGCCAACGGCTCCGGCGGCTGGAGCGCTCTCGATGCGGGCGCCGGCCACGCCGACAGCGTCGTCACCGCCGCCGACGGCACCTACGACCTCGGCCGCCTGCCCGCGGGCATCTGCCGCATCATGTTCGTCGATGGCTCCGGTGCCTACCTCGAGCAGTACTACAACAATAAGCCCACGGTCTCCTCGGCCGACGACGTTGCCGTGGCCGCCGGCGCGACGACCCCCGGCGTCAACGCCGTGCTCGCCGTCGCCGGCCACGTCACGGGCACGGTCACGAACGCGGCCGGCGCCGGTCTCGCTAACATCTATGTCTGGGCCTCCCGCGCCAACGGCTCCGGCGGCTGGGGCGTCGTCGCTGGCGTAGACACCGCCGCCAGCGGCGCCTACGACCTCGGCGGCCTGCCCACGGGCAGCTACCGCATCGAGTTCTGGGACCCCGCCGGTTCCTTCGGAGACCAAGGTGCCTACGCCACGCAGTACTACAACAATAAGCCCACGATTGCCTCGGCCGACAACGTCGCCGTGACCGCCGGCGCGACGACGCCCGGCATCAACGCCGTGCTCGCCGTCGGCGGCCACGTCACGGGCACGGTCACGAACGCGGGCGGCGCCGGTCTTGCCGGCATCCGGGTCTACTTCTACCGCGCCAACGGTTCCGGCGGCTGGGACTACGTCGATGTCGGCTACACCGTCGCCGCTGGCGCCTTGGAACTCGGCGGCCTGCCCGCCGGCACCTACCGCATCTGGTTCCGCGACGACTCCGGCACCTACGCCGGGCAGTACTACAACAATAAGCCCACGATTGCCTCGGCCGACGACGTTGCCGTGACCGCCGGCGCGACCACGCCCGGTATCAACGCCGTGCTGACTCCGACGTTGGCGACCACGGTCACGAGCTTCTTGCCGGCCTTCGGCCCAGGCGGCGCCTCCGGAATCCTCACCGGCACGGGCTTCACCGGCGCTCCCGCGGTCCGCTTCAACGGCACCGCCGCGAGCTACACCGTGAACTCCGCCACGCAGCTCACGGCCACCGTGCCGGCGGGCGCCACCAGCGGCACGATCGCCGTCACCGCCCCCAACGGCACCTGCACCAGCCCCGGCTCCTTCACCTGCCCAGCAAGGGTGAACTCAACAGAGCCGTACCTCTACCGAGCCGCTATCGGTGGTATCGAGACTACATACCCCTGGTACTGGAGCTCCTCCGAGAGCGAGTACTACCAGGACGTCGCGTGGTACCAATACTTCGACGATGGCAACCAGCTCAGCAGCCTCAAGTACGGCACGCCCAGGGTGCGTGCTGTCCGGGCTTTCTAGCCAACTTATCCATTCAACTATTCAGTCGGGCAGTGCAGGGGGCTTTCGCCCCTGGACTGCCCGACAGTCGTCTTCGACGCTCCTCCATGATCCGCCGCTGTAGAGAGCCGTCTCATCCTCAGGATCTTCGAGTCTGCCAAGGACTTCTCGCGTGGGTACAGGCGCGCCCTGGGGCAAGACCTCAAGCGCGACGGCATCGTGCTGGTGCGCATGACGACCACGAGCGGTTTGCGTAGCGCCTTGAGCTTCACGATGAAGCGGTAGGGGCTGCGTATGCCGAATCTGAGTGCCGTAGGGGCGTGCGGAGAGGGATGGCGAAGGGTTGTAGGCGGAGCAAGACGGTGTCCCAGAACGGGCCGAGAATCTCCACCCGGCGGAGTCAGCCGTGAGTCGGGACTTCGGTGCCCCTTCTCACGTTCGCCGCCGCTGCTGCCGAAAACGGGGGCATCGGGCGAAAGGACGGTGCGTCCACCGCAGCGCAAGCCGTTTACGAGCGGGAACGACATCGCGAGCACACCAGAATCCCGCTCTTCGCGACCAACGGCGTGGCTCAGCGAGCTGCGCCTCTGATTGGAGGCGTCACATGGGGCAGCTGTTGGAGTGGTGCGGTGGCCGTCGGTCCGCGTGGCGGACGTTCGGAGTGCTGGCCGCTTCTTGGGCCACTTGCCTGGCATTGCTGCTTGTCTCCAGCGTCGCGGGAGCGAGGGCGTTCCCATCGGGCGCTGGTCAGCGGACGGCTCACGCCACGGGATCAGTATCCACGTTTGCTGCCGCCCGGCCTGTGACGGCAGGGTCGCTTTCGGCATCACCAACCCCGGCGATCCGCGGCGAGCAGCTCCTGTTCACCGGCCGGGTCCCGCTGCACGTGGTCCGCTGGGTGTACCTGCAACGGCAGCGGTCGGGATCCTGGGTGACGATAGACGCTGGGCGCACGACCGCGACGGGCTCGTTCCGGCTCCAGTCGGCGACGACGACGACCTGCACCTATCGCGTGTGGGCGGGGCAGACCACCGTGAGTGGTCGGATCCTGGCCGCGGTGGTCACCCCGACCTGGCAGGTGCCGGTCGTGGCCCAGACCGCCGCGCTGGGAGCGCCGCCGAACGTCTCCGTGGGCGAGTCGATCACCGTGACGGTCACCGCGAAGCCAGTGCGTACCGGCCGAGCGGTGGCCGTGCAGGAGCAAGATTCGGAGGGGGACTGGGTCGACGTCGCGAGCGGCGTGGAGGATGCGTCCGGGACGGCGTCCAGCACGCTGACCCGCAAGACGGGCGGACGGTGGCAGCTGCGGGGAGTGGTCCGGGCTGCAAGCGGCGCCCAGGAGCGCGTGACCGCGGTCACCACCTGGCTGCCCGCCGGGGCTGTGATGGAGCTCGGCACGGTCGACTGGACGAGGACCTCGTCGTACGGGGTATTCACGGCTACACCGGACCGCCTCTACTACTACGCCGACAGCGCGGGGAACCTGGTCGTCGTCACCCACGACCCCACCGCCGGCGCCTTGGCGATCGACACGTTCGACCCCTCGACGCTGGAGCACGTCGGTGATACGAGGTCCGTTTCGCTTGCCGGCTGGCCGAACTGGGGCGGGTTCTACGCGGGCCCGGACGGCTACTTCTACGTGCTCGTCGGGTGCCCGAATCCCAACGAGGACGACACCCTCGACGTCGTCGCGGTCCGGCGCTACGACCGCGACTGGACTCTCGTCGGAACTGCGTACGTCCAGGGTGGCGCGACCCAGATATGGAAGGGCATCTACAGCCCGTTCGCTGCCTCTGCGCCTCACATGGTGCTCGTCGGCAACCGGCTCGTCGTCCACATGGGTCGCCTTCTCTACGCCATCGAGGGCGTGCATCACCAGGCCAATTTCACCTTCGAGGTCGACGTCGACACCATGATCGCGACCACGTTCGACGGGGCCAGCGGCTACGCCAACTGTGGCCACTCATTCCAGCAGCTTGTCGCCATGAACGGTGGCAACCTGGTCATGATCGACCACGGCGATGCGTATCCCCGGGCGATCCAGATGGGGGTGGTGGCCGATTACCCCACCCAGCGCCGGGTGGCCAGGTACGACCTGTTCGAGTTCAACGGGGCGATCGGTGACAACTTCACCGGCGCCACCGTCACCGGCTTGGTCAGCGGACCGTCGGGGATCGTCGTCGTGGGAAACTCCATCCGGCACCCGGACGCCCCGCACGGCGCCCTCGGCCCCGCCGACGAGCACCGCAACATCTACGCCATCTGGGCCGACCCGGCCAGCGGGACGCACACGGTTCAGTGGCTCACGGACTTCGCCCCGCAAGGCGCCGATAGCGCCCTCGAGCCACGAGTCGTGCAGGTAGCGCCGGACAGGTACGCCGTCCTGTTCAGCGTCCGCAACGACAGCGGCTACCGCATGGAGTACCGTCTCATCGACTCGGCCGGCGCCGTGCTGACGAGCGCCTCCTTCCCGGGGGTGTTCTTCTGCACTGTCTCGGAACCCATCCTGATCGGCGGCAAGGCGTACTGGGTGGGCATCGAACCGGATTCCTGGCCCCTGCCCGTGCCCGCCTACTTCTTCGGGATCGACGTCTCCGACCCGACCACACCCTCCCTCCTCACGTCCAGGCCCAGCCCCGCCAAGGAGATCACCGCCTTCAGCTTCGCGAGCCCGCCCGCTCGCGGGGTCGTCAATCAGACCCTGCACACCATCGCGCTCACGGTCCGATACGGCACCGATGTCACCGCTCTTGTCCCGACGATCACCATCACCGGCGCGTCGGTCAGCCCGCGCGGCGACATCGCCGCTGACTTTGCGAGCCCGGTCACGTACACGGTGACCGCGGCCGACGGCACCACACGGTCCTACACGGTGACGGTGACCGTGCGGCCGTTCTCGCCCACCCTCACGATCGGCGACGCCTACGGCGGCGGCATCGTCGCCTACATCCTCCAGCTTGGTGACCCCGGCTACGTCGGCGGAGAGACGCACGGCTTGATCGCCGCCGAGGCCGACCAGACCCCATCGGATGGCTTCTCGGGAGTTATGTGGGCGACCGCTCCGTACTTGCGGTCCCCGGTGCCGGGGGGGACGGGTACCGCTATCGGCACCGGCGCCGCGAACACGAACGTGATCGTCGCCCAGAACGGCGCCGGCAAGACCTACGCAGCGGGGCTGGCACGAGACTACACTGGAGGTGGGTACGCCGACTGGTTCCTGCCCAGCAAGGATGAGCTGGATCAGCTGTACCTCAACCGAGACGCGATCGGTGGTTTCCACACTGCTTCAACGCCGTGGGACTACCCCTACTACTGGTGCTCCTCCGAGATCAACGCGTCCACCGCGTGGTGGCAGGCCTTCAACCTCGGCTTTCAGTACGGTGGCGGGAGTGTCGACAAGGAGTACTGTGGCAACGTGCGAGCTGTTCGGGATTTCTAGCCATTGCGCGACAGCATCGTCCTGGCAGGCGCGACAACCACGGGGGGCGTGAGCAGCGTTATGGGCTTTGCCGTGAAGCGATAGCCGCGCATGGCGCGCGTGAGGGCTGTCAGAGAACCGTAGACGCACGGCGAGCGCGGCCAGGGGTCTGCGCGGATAGGGGAAGACGGAGCCCTGCGTGGGCTCAGAATCCATCCCCTGGCGCCCAAGAACAGAGCCCGCTGTTCGACGCGCTCGCGCTGCCAAGAGGCTTTGGCGGCGGTCGGCCTACAACCCATCGTGTGGGGATAGGGCGCGCATTCACGTTCGCCGTTGCCGCTGCCGATAGTGGGGACAGCGTGGGCACAATCGAGCCACGGACCCTGGGCACAACTAAGGGAGATAGCAATGAGACCCACCAAGACGAAGGCACACGGGCTTTCCCTGCGGGCGCTGACCACGGCGCTCGCCCTAGCGCTCCTCGCCGCCCTGCTCCTCGCCGGCGCGGCGTCGGCCGCCGTCCCCGAAGGTTCGGCCAAGAGCGCCGCCAAGCCGGGCACGCCCACGGCCAAGGCGCCCACGGGCACCATCGCCGCGACGATGCCGACCTTCAAATGGAGCAGGACCGTCGGCGCCGCCCAGTACAAGCTGTCCGTGTACGAAGGGAGCACCCTCCTGTTCAGCAAGGGCGGCCTTTCTGGGCTCGCGTGGAAGAGCACGAAGACGCTGCCCCAGAACGTCACGCTCACCTGGAAGGTCCGAGCGCAGAACGCCGGCGGACTAAGCGCTTGGAGCGGAAGCCTCAGCTTCAAGACTGCGACGGCGAGCCAAGCGAAGGCGATCACCGCCTTCGGCCTCTCGTCGCCGGCGGCCACCGGCGTCATCAACGAGGCCCTGCACGCGATCGCCCTCACCGTGCCCTCCGGTACGAACGTCACGGCCCTGGTGGCGAGCTTCACCACGAGCGGCGCGTCCGTGAGAGTCGGCGCCACCACCCAGGTGAGCGGCACCACCGCCAACAACTTCACGAGCCCCGTCACCTACACGGTGACCGCCGCAGACGCCACGACCCAGGCCTACATCGTGACCGTGACGCCTGGCGCGCCCGCCCTCGCGATCGGCCAACCCTACGGCGGCGGCATCGTCGCCTACATTCTTCAACCTGGCGACGCCGGCTACGTCGCCGGGCAAACGCACGGCTTCATCGCCGCCGCAGCCGACCAGACAGCGTACGAAGGCTACGGAATCCAGTGGGCGACCGAACCGTACTGGTACATCTCCGTACCGGGCACAGGTACCGCACTTGGCACCGGCTCAGCAAACACTACCAAGATTGTCGCCCAGAACGTCGCCGGCGCCACCTATGCGGCAGGCCTGGCACGAGCCTACACCGGAGGCGGCTACAGCGACTGGTACCTGCCCAGCAAGAATGAGTTGAACAAGCTGTACCTCAACCGCGTCGCCATCGGCGGCTTCGACACTACTGACTATGACTGCTACTGGAGCTCCTCCGAGTTCGTGAGCAGCCCGGTTAACGCGTGGGGCCAGCGCTTCCGCGATGGCTTCCAGGACGACGGCTACGGCAAGTACGGCACGGTCAGGGTGCGTGCCGTCCGGGCTTTCTGACCATTCATCCATGTGCGCCCAGACAGTTGGAGGTGAGGCCCTTCGGGTGAACCGACAACGATAAGTTCGATGTCTGCCGGTGTACAGAGACGTTTATCGTCTCATCCTCAAGATCTTGGAGTGAACCAGGGACTTCTCGCGTGAGTACGAGTACATCCTGCGCCACGACCTCAAGCGCGACAGCATCGTGGTGGCGTGCATGACGACCACGGACGGCGCGAGCAACGCCTTGAGCTTCACGGTGCAGCGGTAGGGAGCGCCACCCGGCCCCCAGGACAGGGAGCCCGCCGAACGCTCCGGCGGACTCCCTGTGGCTCCTGTGGTCTGTCAGCTTGGTCTACCTGCTGCCGGCCTCGAATGGTGTCTCGTTCAGCTGTTCATCGTCCCTACCTTGCCACCAAATCTGCCAACATGCCCATGAGAAACCGTGGAGATCGTGGCACTGCCAGGGTCTGTGTGGAGGCTGCAGCAGCACCGCAGGCACGGTCTGGGGCGACTCGTGATCATGGGCCGATGGCAACGCCGGCAGCGCAGCCGCCCGCCCTCCACGTTGACCACTACATCGACCTGCCACCGCTTCGGGGACTTCGCCCGCGCGCACAGGACGGTCGGTCAAGGCAAATGATGGGCACGCTCCGGCAGCAGAACGGGTCACTCGCCAAGCTTCCACACCACGATCGCGATGACGGCGATGGCGAAGCCGATGACACTGCGATTCCGTGCTCCAGCAGCTTGGCCCTGAAGACGGCGGTTCTCACATGATGTCGATCTCCACGCGACAGTGATCGCTCGGCCCCCACTCACCAGGCGCGTTCAGGGCGCGCACCTGTGTGCTCAGGCCGGTGGAGGCGAAGACAAAGGCCAGTCGGCGCCCGGCGGTGTCCGGTCGCTGCTTGGTCGTGTGGTAGGTGGGGACGTTCCTGCTTGTGGACGGGAGCTCGACCGGCCACGGGTCCGCTTGCCTTCCGACGGGCGCCTGCGGACCGACGAACGGGAGGCAGACGGCCATGCCACACCCCGCGGCATTCGTTCACCACCCACCGGCTCGAGGCGGGCTACGACATCCGCACCATCCGGGAGCCGCCTGGGCACGAGGATGTCGGGACGACCATGATTTACACGCACGCGCCCGACCGCGGCGGCCAAGGTGTGCGCAGCCCGAGCGAGGGCCTCTGAGCCGACCCTCACAGACTGCCCATGTTTCCCGCTCGGTCGAGGTGCCGGCAAGAAGCCGTGGCCGATCAAAGGACTTGACCAATGAGAATCGCGGAGATCCGTCCACAACCCGATTGGGTGTTGTCCATCGTGGCCGACGACGGTCGCGTTGGCAGTTTTGACGTCAGTCCCTACTTGGGATACGAGGCGTTTGAAGACCTTCGCGACCACGGCGAATTCATGAAGGTCGTCAATGGCGGGTACTTTGTCGAATGGGATTGTGGCGCCGAACTGTCAGCGGACACCATTGAGGCGCGATGGCAGGTCGTCAGCCGGGCAGCTCCGCAAACAACCACCTGACAGATCGCCGCGGCGAACTCTGCCAACGCTCCGTCGCTGAGCTTCGTCGAGAGCGGCCGCTTCTGCGGGGCCGGCTACCGGGCCGCCAACTGACGGCACGTGGGGCGCACGACAGGCCGCGGTAGGCTCGACCGCAATCACGAGCACGCGCTGCCGATGAAGGACGTCCACCTGTCCCCCCCGCACCGCGACTACAGGTGCATCCTCACCGCTCCCACCTGAGCGCCGCGCGGCTGGTCCGGTCTCAGCGTCGCGAGGCCGCTGGTGAAGGGTCGGCCGGGTGTCTACCTCTCCACGAACGCCTTGAACGGACGCCTGTCCGCGCTGTCGATGCGGCTCGTGGCCTTCACCACGATGGCGACCGCCCGTTGACCGAGGACGAAGTGCCCGAGCGCCCGCCCGAACTGCTCACCCTTCGCCTGCGGTGGTCCTTGACCATTCTGAAGACCAAACCGCTGAGCGATGAAGCCGGGGAAGTCCGGGAATTGACCAGTGAAGACATGGACCGTTTCCGGCCTGCCGTTGAGGTGTCGCCAGAAGCGCTTGTGGCAGTGCATGCTGCCGAAGAGAAAGCCGGGGCAACGGGGGGCTCAGAAGAAGCCGACGAAGGAACCCGTGACGATTCGCTACAGCCGTGACGTCCTGGAGTATTCTCGTGCCACCGGCCCCGGCTGGCAGTCACGCATCGATGCGGCGCTCGGGATACCATCGACATGACCATCCCCGTCGCTCAGGCTCCGGTGAGACACGAACGGGGCGCCTGGTGGGTGCACAGTCTCGCCGCGCACATGCCACGGTTCCTGGCGGCGCGTGCTCCGGCTCGCCAAGCCTGCGAGCTGAGTGGAGCGGAGCCATGCGCCGCCTCGCGCTTGACATCGCATAACAAGAATGTGATACTAGCGGCATGCCCATGCCGGATCAGCCGCCGCCGTGGCGCATCGTCTTCTACAAGGACAACCGCGGACGGAGCCCGATCACCGACTACCTGAATGCGCTCCCCGTCGCAGAGCAGGCTGCTGCCGCGGAAGCCTTTCGCCTGCTCCGGGAATTCGGCGTCTCATTGGGAATGCCTCACGCCAAGCACGTCAGCGGCAAACTGTGGGAATTGCGGCCTGGAGCAAACCGCTTCTTCTATGTTGCCCACGTTGGCCGACGGTTCGTGATCTTGCACGCCTACCGCAAGCAGAGCCAGAAGGCGCCCTCAAAGGAGCTGGCTCTCGCAGAGCGTCGCTTGACTGAAGTGTTGACTGGAGGGCTCGATGATGGATGAGCGATTTGTGCCACTCGAAGAATGGGAAGCCGAACGACTGCTGGATCCTGGATTCGTCACGGCGTTGGCCGCGCGCGAGCCGGCCTACCAGGTAGCCCGCCTGCGCATCCTGCGCGGCTTGACGCAACAACAACTCGCCGAGCTGGTGGGCACCAAGCAGTCGAGTATCGCCCGTCTTGAGCGCGGCGCCACGTTGCCGAGCCTCTCCTTTCTCAGCAAGGTCGCCGCGGCGCTCGGGGCGCGTGTCGAGGTGCGTCTGTCATCCGTGGATCAAGCGGCATCGACACAGGTATGAAGCGTGGCTGAGGTTGTGCCGGGCGAGGCGATGCTGCCCAGATCCACGTCGTACACGTGGACTTCGTGCGGCACGGCCGTCGCGGCCGCCGGCGGAGTGGTGCGACATGACCATCCCCTTCCGTTCGCGGATGCGTGCGACCTCCGGATCAACGGGCGGCGGGCAGGCGGGCATGGCGCGCCGCCGCCCGTTGCGGCCGTGAGAGCCGCCGCGGCGGGGTAGTACTGTGAGGGAAGATAAGAAATGCCGGCGGATCCTTCTTGGGTGAGCTGATGCGGAGTGTCATCCTGTATGGTCACGACGTCAACGTTCGTCCGGGCACCGGTTCCGCTCGTCAGCCGGGCGGCTGCAGGAGCGCAAACGCAGGCGTGAGCGCCGGCGCCGCGAGTGCCGCGAGCCAACGCGGCCGCGCCCTCCGCTCACCGCCGGTCGGGATGACTTCTTCGCCCGACCGTCGCAGGTCCCGGCGGATCTCCAGGCGGAGCGCGAGGATCCTGAGACCGAGAGGCGTGAGCTGTTCTGATGCGCTACACGCTCGATACCAGCATCCGCGGCTCTGTCCTGAGAAGCCGCGCGCCGATCGGCGCCACGGACATGATGATCGGCGGCCACACGCCCGCAGCCAAGCGGCGACGCTGGTGAGCAACGCCGCCCGGCGTTTCGAAAGCGCACCGGGCCTACTGCGTGCAGACTGGGCGTGAACGCACGCCACTCGCCAAGACGTGTACGCTGTGGCGGACAGACGTCGACGTACGAAAGGGGAGGCGCGGAGATCCGTATCCCGGTGGCGGGACGACGTCGCCGCTCTCCCGGATCGCCGGCATCACAGCGCGCCTCGAGAGCGAGCTTGGTTTCGAGTCTGCCTGAAGACGCCACGATAGAAGAGGCCACGGCGACGTTCTACCTCTTCTTCAAAGTCAAGACGGGATGCGATCAAGCAGACTCCGCCAGACCGATTCGCGTGCGGAACTGGATATTCTGAGGGGCCTGTACGAGGCGGTCTATCTGCCGCAGGCCCGGGTCGGGGACAGCTCCGTCTTCACCCGGCCGGGGCCTCCAGGACGCCCAGCACTTCCTCGGCCTCCGACGTGTCCTTGGCGATCGCCTCGGCGATGATCGCCTCCGTGACGCGGCTGAGATGCTCGGTGAGAGCGGTGTCGAGGGCCTCGAACTCCGGCCAGAGCGTCTCGTCGACGAAGGAACGCGAGACGAGCGCCATGACCGTGGTGTGTCGCTGGCGGTGGTAGCGGTAGGGCCGCACGCCGTACCGCCGCAGAAGCGCGACGAAGAGCTGCCGCGACCAGGCATTCGACATGGTGAAGCGGAACTCGATGGGGGGTCGGAACGCTCGAGGTCGCGAAGCCTGGCCTGGATGCGGCCCAGAGCCTCTCCGGCGGCGGCGCGCTCGCCTTCGGTGGAGCCGCCGGAGAAGAGCGCCTCGATGCGGCGCAGCTTTTCGAGCAGCTTGTCACGGTCGTTCACGGGGGAAAGCATACCCGCTGCGAGAGTGGGGCGTGCACGTTTCTCAGCTTTGAAGCTTCAGCAGTACTTCCGGATCACTCACCGCCACGCGGAGCAGCGTCCTTGCCGCTCCAGTGGGCTCGCGCCGGCCCTGCTCCCAGTCTTGCAGCGTCCGTGGCGAAACACCAAGGAGCCGCGCGAAGGCCGGTTGAGAAAGGCCGGTTCTGGATCGTGCCTCAGCGGCTTGCGTAACTTGAACTTGAGTAACGCGAGCAGCCTTTCCGCTTTTCATCTGCTTTGCTGACTCAAGCAAGTCACTTTGAAACTTCTCAGTTTCAGACGGCATTCTCAACCTCCCTTTTCAGTTTCGCGAGAAACGATGCGGGTAGATCATCGAACTTCGCTTTGGTATAGGCGATCAGCAGCCAGATGGTTGAGTCTTGATGCAAGAAGTAGATCACCCTGGCGCCGCCTCGCTTTCCAGTTCCTGGTCGTGACCATCTCAGCTTTCTACATTCACCAGAGCCTGGTATTACATCACCTGCTTCAGGATTTGAGGCCACCCATGTTATGAATTCGTTCCTTTCGTCATCCCTCCAAATACCTGCAGCGTACCTGATGAATACCTCAGTTTCGGCGACCGTTCTCATGAAGATCAGTATACGGCATTGCCGTAGCTCCTGCAAGGAAGAATCGGAAAACCAGAAACGCGCGCCAGATTGTGCTGGTGTGGTCTGTTCAAGGTGTTGCGTATGGGCAGACGCGCATGCGCTTCGGGACTGGCTCCACCTTCTACCTTCTGGCGTTCTGCTCGGTACGTTTGTCGGTCCGCTCCGCCGAGCGTGCTCACGAGCAGCATGTACTCCCGCCGAAGGCTCGGCACGTCGTGGCGGGCGATCGCCCAGACTGCGAAATCGCTCGGACACGCGCGACGACGTCGCGGTCTCACGTCCCGGCGGCCAGGCGCTGCTCCTCGGCCGCCTGCAGCAGCTGGGCGAGCTCCTGCCGGGTCGCGGCGTCGGCGCGATAGGGCGGTTCTTCGGCGCGGAGCGCGGCGACCTTGGCGCGCACGCGATCCTTGAGCGTGCGAGAACCTTCCGCCGCCCAACGGTCGTACACGCTGCGGTCGAAGAGGCCGGGGATCCAGAAGTCCCGGTGGTGACGCCGGGTGTACGTGCGCGCCAGGTGATGCCCGCCGGGGCCCACGGCGATGATCTCGTCCACCGCCAGCGCTGCGGCGTCCACGCGCATCTCCCGCAGGTAGGCTCGCGCCCAGGCGACGCACTCGTCGCCGAACACGAGGGATTCGTAGGAGGACTGCAGGCCGACCTGGAGGTAGCCCACGTCGTGGATGAGCGTGGACCGCTGCAGCGCGCCGAGCACGGTGAAGGCGAGCTCCTCCGCGGCCCACTGTTCGTCGAGGTCGTTGGCGTCGGTCATGCCGGCGTAGTTGAAGCTCGGCAGGCCGTAGAAGCGCGCCAGGTCGGCGCCGAGCTGCTGGCCCAGCCAGGCTTCGGGGGCGCCGTGCCCGTCGAACCCGGTGCGCATGTCGGTGGCGCCCACCCCGGCGCCGTAGACGAAGGGCGCGCCCGGCCGCACGAACTGGTGCAGGACGAGGCCGGAGAGCACGTCGGCGTTGCCGACCAGGACGGCCGCCGGTACGGAGCGCGGCGCCGTGGTGCCGCACGAAGGGGCGGAGGCGTAGATGAGCGGGACCTGGAGCTCGGCGCAGGCGATGAGCTTGCCGAGCGCGTCGCCGTCGTGCTGCAGCGGCGGCGACGGCATGGCGTAGACCATGAGGGACGCGGCCGCCTCGCGGCCGCCGCAGGCGATGGCCATGTCGCGCAGCACGCCGACCGCGGCGCCGTCCTTGGGCGCCACCATGAGCGGTTTGCGCGTCGCCGAGAACATGGCCGCGGCCGCGGCCAGGTCGTCGACCACCCGGGGGGCGTCCGCCGGCAGCCCCATGGACATCACGAAGTCGATGTTGGGCAGCCGCTCGCAGACGCCGGCCAGGCCCTCGACGTCGGCCACGGTGACGCGGCGCAGCTCCGCGGTCTCGGGGTCGCGGACGTAGAGGCAGTCGGATCCGGGGCCGAAATAGGACTCGCCGTCCCGCAGGTCGAGCGCCGCGGCCCCGGGCTCCGCTCGGCCGCCGCGCGAGAAGACCGGCCAGCTGCGCGGCGCCGCAGCCAGGGCACGCTCCACCAGCTCCGGGCCGAGGCGCACGCGAGTACCCGCGACGCGGGCGCCGGCGGCGGAGAACAGCTCCAGCGCCCGCGGGAAGTTGCGCACTTCCACGCCGCACTCATCGAGGACGGCGAGAGTGGCCTCGTGGACTCGCCGGCAATCCTCTGCGTCCCAGACGGTCAGACTGGCTGATGGCATGGAGTCTCCTTTCGCAGGCTCTACCCCCGCGGCGGCGGCCACTGGTCGGAGCCCTTGGCGACCTGCCGCACGACCGTGCTCTTCATGAGCGCGGCGCCGTCGATGCTCTTGACCAGCGATCTCACCCATGCCTGGAGCTCGTACTCGTCGCGGGCCGCTATCTGCAGAGTGATGGTACCGCGCTCGAGGTCGGCGCCCAGGTAGCAGACGAGCTCGTCTTCGGCCAGGGTAGTCAACGCGTCGCGCACGTTCGCCGGCGGCAGCTCGATGATGACGTCGCCGAGCACCGGGTAGCCGATGCGCTCGTTGTCGACCACGGCGATGATGGAGATGGCTCCCGAGCGCACCAGGCGAGCGATGCGGTAGCGCACGGCGCGGTCGCCGATGTCGCCGAGGCGGCGGCTGATCTGGCGCGCCGACATGCGTCCATCCTCCTGGAGGAGCGCGATGATGCGGCGATCGACGTCATCGAGGCTGACTGACTTTGCCACGCACGACCTCCCCGCGGGACCGCTTGCCTTGCGCCACTCTCACCGCGGCGCCTGATCCGGTCAAGGGTCACCTTGCCGAACTGGAAAGTCGGTTCAGCATCGCCCGAACCTGTGATTCCACAATGGAAGCATACCTGTTGACGTTCGCGGGCGACGCTCCGACACTGGCGGAACGGGGTGCGACCGCCCGAGAACGGAGGACAGCGTGCCGACCATCCAGGGTTCGCAGGCGACGATCCATCATGAGCAAGCCGGCGCCGGACCGGACATCGTCTGGGTCTCCGGAGGCGGAGGGTTGGCCGAGGACTGGGACACCTACCAGACCCCGTACTTCAAGGACGGCTTCCGCACCACCACGTTCGACAACCGCGGCATCGGCGCGACGCGCTGCGATCTGCCTCTGCCCTGGTCGCTGGAGGACTTCGCCCGCGACACCGCCGAGCTGATCGAGGCGGTCTGCGACCCTCCCGTGGCCCTCGTCGGCCTCTCCTTCGGCGCCGGCATCGTGCAGCAGGTCGCCCTCGACTTCCCGGAGCTGCTGCGCTGCGCGATCGCCATGGGCACGGGCGCCCGCAGCGTCGGCTGGACCTGGGACTACCAGATGGCCGAGATCGAGTACCGCAGGGCCGGCGGGCGCCTGGACGGGATGATGGCCGTGACCCACTACGCGGCGATGTCGTACCCGGCCCGGGTGCTCGGCGACCGCGAGCTGTGGCCGAAGATCCGCGAGGGGTACCTCGCCTATTACGAGACGGAGGCCAACGAGGAGTCGCTGGTCGCCCAGTGGGAGCCGTGCGTGCTCTTCGACCAGACCGCACGGCTGCCCGACTGCCGGGTGCCGCTGCACGTGATCGCCTTCGACCAGGACGTGCAGGCGCCGCCCCAGGACGGCCTCGAGGTGGCCGACCTCGCCGCCAACGCCGAGTACCACCTCTTCGAGGGCATGGGCCACTGCTCGATCTACGGCCACACGCACGACATCCTGAATCCCTTCATCAAGGAGCTCGTCGAGCGCCATCTGTAGGCCGGCCGGCGGCGATGGGGGAGGTACGGGCATGAAAGTGATGAGAACAGGCAGCCCAGCATCAGCAAGGCGTCTGCGCGGCGTCACGAGCGCCGTCATGGCGACGGTGTGCCTGATCCTTGCCGTCTCAAGCGCGGCATCGGCCGGCAGTCCGTCGCCGAGCGCGTCGTCCGCGAAGGTCGTCTATCGCTACGGCACGCTCGAGGCCGTGGACAACCTGAACCCGTTCATCGGCTACAGCGGCGTCGACTACATGGTCTACCAGGAGAACTACGACTTCCTCGTCGGGTTCGAGCCCGACAAGCTCCGGCCGCGGCCCGAGTTCGCCGAGAGCTGGAGCAGCTCGCCCGACGGCAAGACCTGGACCTTCAAGATCCGCCCCGGCATGACGTGGCAGGACGGCGCGCCGGCCACCGCCCGCGACGTGGCCTTCACGTTCACCTACATCCTCGAGAACGAGCTCTCCGCCTTCATGTCCTACCTCACGTTCATCGACAAGGTGACGGCTCTCGATGACCTCACCGTGCAGATCGAGTGCAGCAAGCCCAAGGGCGACATCCTGTCGATGAAGGTGCCGATCCTGCCCGAGCACATCTGGTCGAAGGTCTCGGCGAAGGACGCCGAGACCTCGTTCACCAACGGCCCTCCGTGCATCGGCTCGGGCCCCTTCCAGGTGGTCGAGCAGAAGCAGAACGATTACACCCGTCTTGTGGCGAACGAGAACTACGTGGGTGGCAGGCCGAGGATCGACGAGATCCTGATCGTGACCTATCAGAACGCCGACACGATGGTGCAGGATCTCAAGGCGGGGAATCTTGACGGCGCCATCGGCGTGCCTCCCGCCCAGTTCCCCGGGCTCGGCTCCGACGCCATCGCGACCGCCGGCACGGTCTCGTGGTCCTTCGAGCAGGTCACGTTCAACTGCTACGACAGCCCGGACTCCAAGGGCAACCCGGTGCTGCTCGATCCGGCCTTCCGCCAGGCGCTGCAGTACGCCGTCGATCGCGAGAAGAACGCCGCGGTCGCCTACAGCGGGCACATGGACCCCACGGGCGTCCTGCTGCCGCCGTACTCCGCGTACTACTGGGAGCCGCCGGCCGACCAGGCCTACACCTTCGACCCGGCCAAGGCGCAGGAGATGCTCGAGGCCGCGGGCTACAAGGACGTGAACGGCGACGGCTTCCGCGAGACCAGGCAGGGCAAGCCGCTGACGTTGCGCCTCTTCACCGACGCGCAGACGCCGGAAAACGTCTCTACGAGCAAGCTCACCGTGGGCTGGTTCAAGGACGTGGGGATCAAGGTCAAGCTCCAGGTGATCGACCCCGGAGCACTCGGCGACGCCACGCTCAACTACGAAGGCGACACGTTCGCGCCCGATTTCGACCTGATCGTCTGGTGGTGGCAGGGCGATGCCGACCCGCAGTTCATCCTCAGCCTCCTGACCAAGGGCCAGGTGGAGTGGTGGAGCGACACCTCCTGGACCGACCCCGAGTACGAGCGGCTGTTCATGGAGCAGAGCACCGCCATCGACCCGGCGGCGCGCACCGCCGCCGTCCAGCGGATGCAGGAGATCGCCTACCGGGAAGCCCCGTATCTCATCTTCGGCTACTTCCAGTTCCTCGAGGCCTACAACATCGCCCACTGGGAGGGCTATGTGAAGGCGCCCGGCGGCTTCCCGGGCTACAACGGCGGCGTGTTCAACAGGGACTCGTGGGTCGGGCTGCACCCCCCGGCTGCGGCGACGACCGCGGCAGCCGGCGGCTCGAAGACCTGGGTCTTCCTTGTGATCGTCGCCGCCGTGGCGGTGGTCGTCATCGCCATCGTCCTGCTACGGCGTGGCCGTCGCGGACCCGAGGTCGAGCCGGGTGACTGAGCGGAGCCGGCGGGAGCCGGCGCGGGAGCTCGTCTTGAGGCCGGTGGTCATCGTGGTCGGGTCGCTGAACGCCGATCTTGTGTTCCGCGTCCACCGCCTGCCGCACAGAGGAGAGACGGTCGGCGGTGCGACCTTGTCGCGCTCCCAAGGGGGCAAGGGGGCGAACCAGGCTGCCGCGGCCGCCCTCCTGGGAGCCCGGACCTGGATGGTCGGCCGGGTGGGCGACGACGCTCCCGGTGAGGAGGCCGTGGGCAGCCTTCGCGGCCTCGGCGTCGATTGCTCGCACGTCGGACTGGGCAGGCAGGCCACGGGCCTGGCGGCCGTCGTGGTGGACGACCACGGCGAGAACATGATCGCCGTGGCGCCCGGCGCGAACACGGAGCTGGGTGCAGGCGCGGTGACACGGGCGCTGCAGGCCGTCGCCGAGCCGGGCGGCGTCGTGCTCGCCTGCCTGGAAGTGCCTCTCGAAGCAGTGCGGGCGGCTGCCGTCGCCGCCCGGAAGCTGGCCTGCGGCTTTGTCCTCGATCCCGCGCCGGCGCGGCCGGTGAGCGACGAGCTGCTCGGACTCTGCGACGTCCTCACGCCGAACCAGCACGAGGTCGCCGGGCTGGGGGTCCCGCGCCCCGAAGAGCTCCTGGAAAGGGGCGCGGCCGCGGTCGTCGTCACGCGGGGTCGCGAGGGGGCCTCTCTCTACCGGCCCGGCAAGCCGACCCTTCGGCAGGCGGCTTTCGGCGTCCGGGTCATCGACTCCACCGGGGCCGGCGACGCGTTCAGCGCCACGCTCGCCTGGGCACTGGCTTCAGGTCGCGGGCTCGAGGATGCGGTGAGGCTGGCGGCGGCCGGCGGGGCGCTGGCCACCAGGGGGCTGGGGGCCAGGGCGGCGCTTGCCACATCGTCGGAGGTCGAGCGGCTCGCGACGGCGTCGTGACGTGGATGACGCCGTAAACGGCAAGGACTGAGGGGAGAATGGCCCTTCCTCGCTCATTTCCACCGACCGCGGGTCCTGCGTTCCGCAGCTGATCAGCCCGATAGTCCACAAGACGTAGGTTCTGAGCAGGGAAAAAGCGAGATTGTGCACAGACACGGCGTGTATCTATGCCTGCAGAGGGTGTGCGGAGCCCAGAAGCCACCAGCCGCGGGGCGAACTCCTGGATGGGCGGCGGCTCAGCAAGTCTCAGCTGGCCGCATGTAGTGTGCTGGGGCGTCGCTCGCCTCCGCACGGACTAGATAGTCTCACAGATCAACGAGGAGAGCAAGTACTTTGCCGCGAGACGTGTATCTATGCGTTTCGCGGATTCTGACTAGGCGAAATGCCTCTGAGCAGGGGTTCTTCGCCGGGACGTGGCCCAGAAGGGCAATTAGCTGCGGAACGCAGGCCAGTGGTAGACGAGTTGAGTGCAGTATACCCGTTTCGGCCCGTTCAAGTCGGACTCTCTGTGACCAGAGGTCCTTGCGAATGGGCCGGCATGACCGTCCCCTTCCGTCCGGTTGCGCGTTCAGCCTCCGGATCGACGGCCGCGAGAAGGCGGACATGGCGCGCCGCGCGCGCCGCACCGTGGACTTCGCGCGCCGCGGCCGCCGGGGCCGCGGGATCCGCCGGGCGGGGTAGTGCGAATCGGTAAGATAAGGAATGGCCCTTTCCTTATCTTACCGATGCGCGACATGCCGCCGGGGCGGGCGGTACTGCGAGGGAAGACAAGGATAAGGAATGCCGGCGAATCCCTGTCTTCCCCATCAGCGAGCGAGCCTGTGGACGGCTGTGCACCCGCCGGGCGCCCCATTCGTGGCTCACCGTCGCCTGAGCGAGGGGGATGGTCATGTCGGCCGGTATGCCTCACGAGCCGTGGCATATCGTTGCGGGTGTTGCACACGGTGCTCACGAGGGGGATCCATGAACGAAACGCCCGCCGACGCGGGCCCGTCCGCCGCCTCGTCAGGCGAGATCGACCGGCGCCGGCTGGAGACGCTGTGCCGGCGCGCCGACGACATCCTCTGGGGCGGCTATCGCTTCGCCCTGGGCGCGGCGGACGCGCCGTGGCCGCGCGTCATCCTCCCTCTGAAGGGCCGCGAATGGCGCGTCGGCGAGCAGGAGGCGCGGCTCGCCTTCGTGGCCGCGCTGCTCGCCGACGCGGACGCCGAGCAGTGGGCGTTCGCCGCCGAGGCGCCGACCAGGCTCTCGTACCGCTGCGCGCGGCGCGGCGCCGCCAAGGCCCAGCGCGCGCTGATGGATCTCGCGCTCTATCGGCAGGCTCACGACGGACCGGCCCTGGCCGTGCAGTTCAAGTCGGGGGGCCGCTCGGGCAAGTCCGAGATCGATGAGAGCATCAGGGAAGATGTCGCCAGGATCCTCGCGGAGCAGCCCGACGCCCTTTGGTTCCACGTCGTGCGTGACGTCAACAGCGCGACGCTGCAGGGGCTTCTGCGCACCCTGGATGCGGCGATCTCGCGGCTCAGCGATCCCTTCAAGCTGCGCGACTACCTGGCGCCCGGCAAGACCGTCGAGCCGCGCGCCAAGACGATCGCCTTTCACATCTGCGTCCTCAACCCCGACATGACGGCCTCTCTTCATCGCGTGCTCGAGTACGTGCCCGGCAAGCCGGAGCGCGACTTCTTCACGATCGAGATCACGGCGAGCGGCGCCGCGCTCGAGATCGCGGACGGACACGGGTGGAGCGTCTATCGAGGCACGCCCGCCGCGGTCCCCTGATCGCCAGGGGCCCGCCCGCGGCGGCGGCCCAACTGTTTGGGCCGCGGCATCCGGGCGGGCGCCCTCAGCTCCCGGCTTCGGCGCGCAGGCTCCACACTGTCCCAGGCGGAGCGGCCGCCGGCCGCGGCAGCCTGGCGGCGAGCACGGCGACCACCAGCGGCAGCGCCGCCATAGCGTAGAGCACCGAGCTCGGCCCCGCCGCGTCGCCGAGCAGGCCGAGCGCGGCCACGATGAGTCCGCCGACGCCGCCGCACAGGCCGATCGTGAGGCCCGTGGCGAGGCCCATGTGCGTCGGCAGATACTCCTGCGCCAGCACGAGCGCGACGCTCACGTTGGCGTTCACGCAGATCCCGATGAGGATCACCAGCGGGATCATGGCGGTGTAGCTCAGGCTGGGCAGCAGGGCGATCGCCGGCGCGAGGACGAGCTGCGGCGCGATCATCACGAGGCGGCGCCCGAAGCGATACGCGGCGATGCCGCCGAGCAGCGTGCCGGCCGCGGCGGCGGCGAGCAGCACGCTGGTCATCACGTTGCTCGCCGCGGGGCTCGTCGCCCGCGCCTGGACGAGGAACAGGGCCACGTACGTGAGCAGCCCCGTGCTGACCCCGCTGGCTACGCAGAACAGCGCGACAAGCAGAGCGAACGGGCGCCACTCCGAGCCGCGCGCCTGCGCGTGCCCGTGCCGCGCGTGCTCGCTCAGCGGCTTCAGGCGGAAGCGCCGCAGGGCCACTGCGACGAGCGCGGCCGCGGAGATCGGGATGAGGGCGATGACCGCTGTCCCATGCAGGCCCAGAGGCGCGAGCACGGCGGCCACGACGAGAGGGCCGACCGCGTAGCCGAGGCCGCCACCCACCGAGAAGACGCTCATGTCGGCGGTCACGCGGCTGCTCGAGGCATGGCGCGCCCAGCGCGCGCCCTCGGGATGGTAGCCGGCCACTCCGGCGCTGCACACGGCGACGGCGATGAGCGTGAGGGGGTAGCTCGTCACGAGGCCTACGGCGCCCATGCCGAGTCCGGTGATGATGAGCCCGGTGGGCAGCAGCCAGTGCGCCTCGCTGCGGTCCCCGTGGGCGCCGATGAGGGGTTGGAACACGGCATGCGCGAGGCTGACGGTCAGCGCGAACACGCCGGCGGCCGCGTAGCTGTAGTGCCGCTCCACGACGAGGAAGGGCAGCAGGGCGAACAGGGCGCCCGAACACAGGTCGGCGCACCCGTGCCCCAGCGCGAGCGCGAACAGCGTGGCGCGGGAAGCAGGCCGGCGACCCGTGGCGCCGCTCACGAGGCGTTGAAGCCGCGGGCGCTGGGGGTAGCGACCCCGGCCATCAGCTCCACCTGTCCACTGTGCGATGCATCGGCTGAGAGTGTACCGTGTCGACCGTCTCAACGATTCGCGGCCGCAAGTACTGGTCCATCGGCGCGGCGCAGGTGCGGCGTCGGCCTGAAGTCGAGAGCCTCGGTCAGGTCGGCGCGTGCCGGGTATGACTCAGCAGGAGGTGCGCTGTGCGCGCCGCCGGGGTCGACGGCGCCGACCATGTGCAGCGCCGGGGGCTCTACCCGGCGCCGCCCGGCTGGCAGCCCGACACCCCCGGCCTCGAGATGGCCGGCGAGGTGGTGAGCGTCGGGCCGCGCGTATCGCGGTCCGCGCCCGGCGAGCGGGTGATGGCGCTCGTCGGCGGCGGCGCTCAGGCGACGCTGGCCACGGTCGACGAGGCGCACGCCCTGGCCGTGCACGCCGACTCCAGGCGGCTGTCGTCGTGCCGCGACGCCGCCGGCTGCGTGCTGCCCCGCCGCTCGGGCAAGGAGGGCGCCGCGGCGATCGACGAGAAGACCATGCGCAAGATCATCGCCGATGCGCGCGGCGTCGCCAGGAGTGGCGGCGCCTTGAGCGCGCCGCGGCTTGGGAAGCGCATCCCGGTCGCGCACAGAATCGGGTGACCGCTGCTCTTGCGGCCGGCGCCGAAGTGGACGCGGTCGTGCAGGCGACCCGCACCCTGGTGGCGAAACAGTCTGTCAGCACGCTCCCGCAGAACATGCGAGCCCCCTCAGTCGCGATCAGCAGGCGTGCCTTGTCGCGACGGGAGGACGGAGGATCCATGGGCCTCACTCAATCGCTGCGCGCGGTCGTCGACCAGTTCGGCGGCGCTCGTGACGACTCCGACGACTACTACGACTACGACGAAGATGCGTTCGCAGGGCAGGCGGAGTACGAGCGCGACGAAGCGCCGCGGCGCGGACGCGGCCGCAGCGCCGACTACGATGACATCTACAGCGACGAGCCCCTCCGCCGCTCGCCGCCGGTGAGGGAGCGGGCCGCGAGACCCCTGGCCCTCGTGCGCCCGCCGCGCCTCGGGTTCTCGCTGGTCACGCCCCGGGACTTCGAAGCCGCCCAGCAGATCGCCGATCACCTGCGCGCCGACAGTCTCGTCATCGTCGACCTGGAGAGCTGTGGACGGGACCTGGCGGAGCGCCTGACCGACTTCTGCAGTGGCCTCACCTACGCTCTTGAGGGCAGTCTGCAGCACATCAGCGCGCAGATCCTGCTGCTCGCGCCACACAACGTCGATCTGTCGAGCGAGGCCCTCGGCGGTCTGCGCGAGAGGCGCTTCTTCAACCAGGTCTAGGCGCGCCGCTCAGTCGTTGATGGCGCCCTGGATCTCGGCGACAGTCCCCTCGCTGGGGAGGCCGCTCGACAACGTCACGACCATGACGGTCGGCCCGAACGACTTCGCCGCCGCAAACGCGGCCCGCATGGCGGCGAAGACCGACTCTTCGTCTCCTGGGGCGAAAGTGCTCAGGCGGCCCACGGTGACGTCCACGCCCGCCTTGGCGGCGGCTTGCACGGCGGCCTCGATCGCCGCGTGCAGGTGCGCCTGGCGTAGCGGGTAGACCGAGAGCTGCAGACCGACCTGGTCCTGGGCTGTCGTCTCACTGGCGGTCATGGCCTGCCTCCTTCCTCTATTGTGCGTTATCGGCCCAGCGAAGCTGCGCGATCGTCGCCGCGACGCCGGCGACAAACGTGAGCGCGATCACGACGACACTGCTCGGGGCGATCGTCGTCACAGGTTGCCCGATGGCGCCGATGTACAGCGGGACGATGGACCAGGGGAACCAGCTCGCCCAGCCTGTGTGACTGAACACGTTGCCGAGCGCGAGCATCGCCAGGGCGAAGCCGAGCGGCGGCAGATAGCCGCGGCCCAGCATGGCGATCCAGGCGACGATGGGTACGAGCAGGTAGGCGATGGCGGCCGCCAGCAGCGCGTTGCGGACGGCTGTCACGGCCAGCGTCGCCGAGAAGCCCGGCAGGCCCAGCGCCGCGCCGAGCGCGAACGATTCGGCGAGGACGGCCCCCACGAGAAGCGCCCACCACAGCGCCGCCACCGCGAGCTTCGCGAGCACGAACCAGTGGCGGCCTACGGGCAGCGCCAGCAGGTTCTTCGCCGTCCCCTCGACGTATTCCCGGCCGAATACATAGGCGACGATGAAGGACATCAGGAGCATCCCTCCCATCCCCACCATCAACGTGAGCATCGAGACGTAGGCGGGCCACGTCGCCGAGAGCCCGGAGAGGTTGGCCTTCGTGCCCAGCAGGCCGAGCTGCGCGGCGCGGCCGGGCTCGCGCACGATCCACATCATCAACGCGATGGCCGCCGGCCCGAGTGAGAAGGCCGCGAGTGTGAGCCAGGTCACCTTGCCGCGGCGCAGCTTGAGGAGCTCCGTCGCCAGCACGCGCGCGAACGTCATGGGGCGCCTCCCGTGAGCCGCAAGAAGTACGCCTCGAGGTCTTCGTGCGCCTGGGTGAGCGCGGTGACGTCCAGGCCGGCGCCGACGAGCACGCGCGCCAGCTCCGGCACACGGCCATCAGCGTCATAGACCCGCAGCCGGTCACCGGCCTGCTCGACGCGCGCGAAGCCCGCGGCCGCGAGCAGCGTCGCCGCGCGCGAGAGCTCGGAGACGCCGATCTCGACGTACAAGCGCTCTTTGGCGCGTAGCTGGTCGCGGTCGAGCTCCTCGATCAGGCGGCCCTCGTGCATGATGCCGATGCGATCGACGAGATGCGCGATCTCGGTGAGGATGTGGCTCGACATGAAGACGGTGACGCCGTGCTCGCCGGCGAGCGCGCGCAGCAGCTCTCGCACCTCGACGATGCCGGCGGGGTCGAGCGCGTTGGCCGGCTCGTCCAGGATGAGCAGCGCGGGGCGGTGCAGCAGCGCCCGGGCGAGGGAGAGCCGCTGCTTGTTGCCCAGCGAGAGCACCCGGGCGCGCCGCTCGGCGAGCTCGCCGAGGCGCATCAGCGCGATGACCTCGGCGACCGCCGCGCGTGGCGCGCCCGTGAGGCGGCGCTGCACGTCCAGGTTCTCGCGCACAGTGAGGCTGGGGTACGCGGTGGCGGTCTCGACAAGGTAGCCGACGCGGGCGAACGCGGCGGTCGCGCCCGGCCGCACGCGCCTGCCGAGCACCTCGACGCCGCCGGCGCTCGGGCGGATGAGGCCGAGCAGCATGCGGATGGTGGTCGTCTTGCCGGCGCCGTTCCTGCCGAGAAAGCCGTAGATCTCGCCGCGGCGCACGTCCAGATCGAGCGCCTCGACGGCGAGCGCGTCGCGGTAGCGCTTCGCGAGCGCGCGCGTGGCGATGGCGGTGTCGGCGCTCAACGCCGCGGTCCTTGATAGCCGAGCGCCCGCAGGGCGAGCGCGGTCGCTCTCGCAAGTGCGCCAGGCATCTCGCTGACGGCAGTGCCGGCGAGCTCGACGCTCCGCAGCCCGGCGAGCACGAACCACGCGGCGGCCCGCTGGTCATCGACGCGGAAGACGCCTTCGGCGACGCCTTGCGCGACGATCGCTTCTACAAGCGGGATGAGCCGTGGCGTCAGGTCCTCGGCGAGGCGATCGTGCAGCGCGCGGTTCTCGGGGCGGTGCATCAGCTCGATGAGCTCGGGAGCGCCGGGCTCCGCGCCGACTTCGGACAGCACATCGCGGAGGATGAGCAATCTGTCGATGGCCGAGCCTCCTGCTTCGACGCGCGCCGACACGCTGTCGATGAGCGCGCCGGCGATGCGTGCGACCACCGCGAGGACGGCATCGTCCTTGGCGTCGAAGTAGAGGTAGAACGTGCCCTGCGCGACGCCGGCCGCCTTGACGATGTCGCTGACGGCGGTGTTGGCCACGCCGCGCTGCGCGAACACCGTGGCCGCCGCCGAGACGAGCGCGGCGCGGCGGGCTTCACGGTCGACGATACGGGGCATCGAGGCTCCAGGGTCGGCGGGGCAGGCCCCGGCACGTTTGTGACTGACAGTCAGTCACCATAGCCGCGGAAGCCGCACGTGTCAAGGAGCCGGGAGCCCTGGCGCCCGACCTCATCATGATGGGCTCGCGCGCACGCCTGGACCTCGTTGCGCGCTTCAGGGGCGACGTCGCTCACGAGGCCATCCGCCGCTTCGGGTCACCGCCGACCGACGACTCGCGCGTATGCCTCCGGATCGGTCGCGCCTTCTGTCGAGAAGACGAGGACGTTGGCGCTCGCGCCGATGCCGAAGCGCTCGCGTGGCTCCGCCAGCTCGGGCGCGGAGCGGAGGGCGAGCAGCCCGGCGAGTCCGGCGGCGCCGCTCTCGCCCGACTCGATGCCCGCGTGCGCCAGCAGGAGCATCGCTTCACGGGCGCGCTCGTCATCGACGGTGGTGCAGAGGTCGAACGCGCTCGCCAGCAGGGGCCAGGCGACCTGGGACAGCGTGCCGCAGTCGAGGCCCGCCATGATCGAGCGGTGCGGGCCGGGGACAGTCACGATCCTCCCGGCGGCCAGCGATTCCAGCATGCAGGCCGCGTCGTCGGGTTCTACTGAGATGAGGGTCGGGCCAACGCCGCCGCGGTAGTGCGCGCCGACCGCGGCTGCCAGGGCCCCCACCCCGCACTGCACCAGCACGACGTCCGGCCGCGGCGCTCCGAGCTGGTCCATCTGCTCGTCGATCTCGTGGAGGATCGTGGCGTAGCCGTCGATCACGGCTCTGGGAGTGCGCTCGTAGCCGGGCCACGACGTGTCGCTGACGACGAGGCACCGCTCGCCGGCGTCTTCCGCCGCGCGCGCGACGGCATCGTCGTAGGAGCCCTGCACGACCTCGAGCCGTGCGCCCTCACCCTCGATCGCGTCGATGCGCGCCGGGACCGTGCCCGCGGGCACGTAGACCGTGGCTTCCAGACCGAGCAGCGCGGCCATGTGAGCCACGGCCCTCCCGTGGTTGCCGTCCGTGGCCGTGACGAGCTTCAGGGGCCGCACAGACTCGGCGCGCTCCAGAAGCGCCGCGAAAGTGGGCGCCGGAGGCAGCGCGAGCCGTTCGGCGAGCGCACAGTTCACGGCCCACGACGCCCCGAGGATCTTGAAGGCAGGGAGCCCGAAGCGGCGTGACTCATCCTTCACGACCAGCGTCGCGACACCCACCCGTCGAGCCAGCTCGGGCGTGCTGACCAGCGGCGTCGGCGCGTACCCCGGCATGCTCTGGTGGAACGTCAACGGATCGGACGTCGAATCTGGCACATCGTCGGGCGCACGCTCGACCATCTCGTTGACGAAGAACCGATCCACAGCGTCACCTCTCGCTTTGCCGTTGTACCCGCCCGCCGGGGCCGGGTCGCCGCCGCGGGCGTCGCAGTGTACCCGGCCGGGACGCGACGCCGCAAGGCGGCCGAGCGCGGCCCGCGAGCCGCGGTATCTCGACGCGGCGCTCGATCGGGAGGGCGACGGCTGGTCGATCGAGCACCGTCTGTACACCACCCTGCTCCTTACGCGAGCGGCGCCGGCGGCGCGGGCGCCAGGCCGGCGCCGGTCCATGGCCGTCGAGGTACCCACCGTGGCCAACGGCGGCATCGCCGACGGCGGCAAGACCTACACGTGCGAGCGTTGTCGCGTGGCCTGCCACGCCTCATGTAGAGTCACGCGGGCAAGCCACTGCTGGAGGCTCTCCGTGGACCACGACCCTTGCACCTCCGCGACCGCGGCCGTTGATCTGGGCGGCGCGCTCGCCGCGCAGGTGGGGCGCGTGATCGTCGGCAAAGCCGACCAGACGCGCCTCGTCACGGTGGCCCTGCTGGCCGACGGCCACGTGCTCCTCGACGACGTCCCCGGGGTCGCCAAGACCCTGCTGGTGCGCACCGTCTCCGCCGCCCTCGGCCTGAGCTTCTCGCGGATCCAGTGCACCGCCGACCTGCTGCCCGCCGACGTGACGGGCGCGATGATCTTCGACCAGAGGCGCAGCGCCTTCGCGTTCCGCCCCGGGCCGCTCTTCGCCAACATCGTCCTGGCGGACGAGATCAACCGCGCCACGCCGCGCACGCAATCGGCCTTTCTGGAGGCCATGGAGGAGCGTGGGGTCACTGTGGACGGCACGACGCACCCCTTGCCGCGGCCGTTCATGGTGCTCGCCACGCAGAACCCGGTGGAGCTCAAGGGCACCTTCCCGCTGCCCGAGGCGCAGCTCGACCGCTTCCTTCTGCGCCTGCGCATGGGGTATCCGAGCCTCGATGACGAGACGCTGATGCTCGCCCGGTTCCGCCGCGGCGACCCTCTGGCCGAGGTGCGCGCCGTGGCCACCGCGGATACTCTGCCCGCGGCTCGTGCGGCGGTGCGCGCCGTACACGTCGCCGACGACCTCGCGCGCTACATCGTGGCGCTAACCCGGGCCACCCGCGAGACGCCGCTGCTCAAGCTCGGCGCCAGCCCGCGCGCCTCGCTCTCTCTGCAGCGCGCCGCGCAGGCGGCTGCCGCCCTCGCCGGGCGCGACTTCGTCACCCCCAACGACGTGCAGGACCTCATCGCGCCCGTTCTGGCGCATCGCCTGATGCTGGCCCGCGATGCGGTCATCGACGGGCGCGACCCCGACGACGTGCTCCGCGAGGTGGCGGCGACCGTGCCGGTACCGGCTGAAGCCCGCGAGGACGAGGCCCGCGAGGACGACGCCCGCGAGGCCGCAGCCGGCGACGGCGGGCACGCGGCCATCTGACCGGGAGGCGGTCGTGCGCCTGAGATCGATCGCGTGGGCCGGCCTGGCCGGCCTCGTCGTCGCGGCGCTCCTGCACTCCGGCGCGTTGGGGTTCGCGGCGCTGGCGGCGTCGGCCCTCGCGGCTCTCGTGGTCACGACCCGCCGGCGCGTGTTCACCGCCTTCACCTTCGAGCGTACGCTCTCCCGACGCGTCGTCCCCTGGGGCAGCGAGCTCGAGGTCACGATGAGCGTCACCAACGCCAAGCTGCTCCCGCTCGTGTGGATGCGCGTGCGCGACGAGTGGCCGGCGGGCCTGGAGCCCGTGGGGTTCGCGCTCGGTCCGGTGAATCATCGGGGGACGAGGTCGTTCATCCAGACCATCTCGGTGCGCTGGTATGAACGCCTGCGGCGACACTACCGCGTGCGCTGCGTGGCCCGCGGGCTGCACCGGTTCGGGCCGGTGGAGCTGGAGGCCGGCGACCCCTTCGGGATCGCCGGCGTGAGCCGGACGCTCGAGGCGCGGCAGGAGGTCGCGGTGCTGCCCAGAGTGCTCGACGTGCCCGGCTTCGACCTGCTGACCGGCGCGCCCCTGGTCGAGGAGATCGTGGCCCACTCGCTGGCGCATGATCCCACGGCGCTGCGCGGCATGCGGGCATATCAGCCGGGGGACTCGCTGCGAGCCATCAATTGGCGCGCCACGGCGCGCTGGGGGACGCTGTTCACCAACGAGCTCGACCCCGCGGCGCTGGCGGCCGTGCGCCTGCTGCTGGACGTGAGCGCGCTGCACAAAGTCTGGGAGGGCATCGACCCCGACCGTATGGAGCTCCTGTGCGTGGTGGCCGCCTCACTGGCGGCCGCCTTCGCGGCCCACGGTTTCGGCGTCGGGCTGGCCGCGAACGCGCGCCTGGCTCGTGACTGGCGTACGGTGGACATCGAGCCGGCGGAGGGCGCGCTGCCCGAGGTGCTCGAGACCCTGGCGCGCGTGCTCCCGTACCCGGGACGCGGTCTTGGCGCGCTGCTCGCCGCGGAGCTCGCCGACGAGAGCAGCGGGGCCGACTGCGTGGTGGTCACGACGGCGCTGCGGCCGGGGGTGCGCGGCTCCCTGGCGCGGCTGCGCGAAGCGCGGCCGACCAAGGTCGTGTACGTCGGCCGGCCCACAGAGGACGAGGCGCCGCTGGTCGACATCGTCGTGCCCGGCGACTTCGACTGGAGGACGCGCGATGCGCTCCCGCTCCTGGCTTGAGCACGCGGGGCTGGGGCTCGGCGCCGCCGCGGAGGGCATCTGGTGCGGCGGTCTGGCGGCGGCGCTCACGGGGGCGTCCTGGCCCGCTCTGACGGTCTTCGCCGGCGTCACCGTCTTCGCCGCTGCCGTTGTGGCCCGGCGACTCAGCAGGGGTGAGGGCCGGGGGCGCGCGGCGCGCCTTATTGCGGTGGCGCTGATCTTGGTCGCGACCGCGGCGCTGCTCGCCGCCGGCCGCGCCTGGGCGCACCCCTCTGTACTGTGGCAGGCGGTGCGCGACTTCGTCTACGTGGGCGGGCTTGTCCTTCTGGGCATCCACCTGGGTCGCGCCGCGCCGTCACCAGAGGCGGCCGTGCGGCGCGCCGTGCGCGGGTTCGCGCTGCTCTGCGCCGTGCTGGTGGGCGCCGCGCTGGGCGGCGCGACGCCGGGATGGGCGCCCGTGGCGGTCGTCGCCGCGCTCGTCGTCGGAGGGCTTCTCATCGCGGTCGTGCGCTACCAGGCTCTGACCGACCTCGTCGATCCCGCCGACCGGCTGCCCGCCTGGCCCTGGCTGCTCGCCGTGGCCGGCGTCGTGCTGGGCGTCATCGCCGTCGGCGCACTGCTGAGCCAGGTCCTCGACGTGGACCTGGTGCGCTGGGTGCTCGGTGTCCTCGCCGGTCTGCTGCGGTACGCGCTCGACGGCGTGGCCTACCTCATCGGCTGGGCAGGAGCAGGGCTGCTGCGTGGGATCGCCTGGCTGCTGAGCGTGCTTCACGTACACGCCCGTGACCCCGCCGACGTGCCGAAGCTGGCTCCGCGGCCGCCGGTGCTCACGCTGCGCCACGCAGGGGGTACAACGGTCTGGAGCGTGTCCAGGCTGATCGCCTCGGCGGTCGGCGCTCTCATCGCGATAGGGCTCTCGCTGGCGCTCGTCGCGGTGGCGCTCCGCCGTTTTCGCCGCGAGCCGCCCGCGGAGGTCGCGGTGGCGGAAGATCGCGAGGCGCTCGCCACGCTGAGGTCGGCGGCCGCGGCGTCCGCGGCGCGGCTGGGGCGGCGGCTCCGCCGCCGCCTCATGGCGCTCCGCCGCCATGACCCACCTTCGCCGGCGGAGCTTGTGCGACAGCGCTACGCGGAGCTGGAGCGTCGGCTGTCGCGGGCCGGCCGCCCGCGGCCGCCCGGCGTGACGGTGCGCGACCACCTGGCGGCGGTGGCGGCGGCGGAGCCGCCGGCCGCCGCCGCCGCGTCGCCGCCGCCGGCAAGCGCGTGGCCCCGGCCCTCGGCGGCCGCCGACCTCGCGGTCATCTACGAGCTGGCGCGCTACTCCGCCCACACGATCGACGGTGCGCAGGCGCGCCGCTTCGAGGCGCTGGCGCGCGCCTTCGAGGCTTGAGGGTCCGCAGACCCTCGGCATGTTCGTCTGGGCGGTCTAGAATGGACCGCGACAGCCGTTCCCGGCAGAGAGGCGGATCATCCTGTGAGACTGAAGCACGGTAAGCTCGCGGCGGTCCTCCTGGTGGCCGCGCTCCTGGCCACGGCGGCCGCGGGCTGCGCGAAGGAGCCGGTCGCGGCCCCGACCCCGACCGAGCCGGCGGCCGCGGCCTCCAGCGCCGGCCTCAGGGCGGCCATGGTGACCGACGTCGGCGGCCTCGGCGACCGGGGTTTCAACGACCTCTCGTACGCCGGCCTGCGGCGCGCCTCTGAGGAGCTGGGCGTCGAGATCGCGGTCCTCGAGTCCAGGAAGCCTGCGGACTACGAGAGCAACCTCACCACGCTCGCCGCCGCCGGCTCCAGCCCGGTCTTCGCCGTCGGCTACCTCATGACCGGCGCCGTGACGCAGCTCGCCCCGCGGTTCGCCGGCGTGACCTTCGCCGGGATCGACATCGTCTTCGATCCGCTCGCCGGCAATGTCATCGGGCTGAGCTTCAAGGAGCAGGAAGCCGGCTACCTGGCCGGCGTCGTGGCCGGCAAGCTGACCACGCGCACCGACGTCGACCCCCGCCTCAACGCCGAGAAGGTGGTGGGCTTCGTGGGCGGCATGAAGATCCCGCCCGTGCAGAGGTTCGAGGCCGGGTTCATCGCCGGCGTGAGGTCGGTGGCCCCCGGCGTCAGGGTCAAGAGCGTCTACACGGGCGGCTTCACCGACGCGCGCAGGGGCCGCCGCGCCGGCGAGAGCCTCATCGCGGCCGGCGCCGACATCATCTTCGCGGCCGCCGGTCTGACCGGCAACGGTGCGGCCGAGGCCTGCAAGCGCCGGAGCGCGCTGTTCATCGGCATCGACGCCGACCAGTACGAGACGATCGCCGGCATCGGCGACACCATCCTCACCTCGGCCGTGAAGCGCATCGACAACGTCGTGTTCCTGACGGTCAAGGACGCCGCCGCCGGCGATCTCAAGGGCGGCGCCAACAGGGTCTTCGGCCTGGCCGAGGACGGCGTCGGGCTGGCGCCGTATCACGCCTGGGAGGCGAAGCTGCCGCAAGACATCAAGGATGCGGTCGCCAAGGCCAGGGACGAAGTCGTCAGCGGCGCCGTGACCGTGCCTGAGACCAAAGCCGGCCTGTCGCCGTAGGCGCACCGGCGCGGGGGGCGCCGCGGGCGCACCGGCGCGGGGGGCGCCGCGGGCGCACCACACGCCGGTCGGCGACGCGGGCGCACCACACGCCGGTCGGCGACGCGGGCGCACCACACGCTGGTCGGCGCGGGAGCCCCCCGGCCCTGACCGCCGTTCACCCGTCGCCCAGCCGCTGTACCCACGTCACGAGCGCCTCAAGCCGCGCCCTGATGGCCTTGCGCGCGGTGTCGTCGCGGAGCCGCCCATCGGCGTCGAAGGCTCTGACTGCGGAATCATGATCTCCGGCCTGGCGAGCGGCAGGGCCTCCAGGCAAACGAGCGTCTGGCGCAGGTGGTACTGCAGGCGGACCGGATCGACGAGCGGCGAGAAGGCGGATACGGCGCGCCGTAGCCGCCGGGGTCGCCGCGGCCGAGCGGCGCGCGGGGTAGTACCGCGAGGATAAGGAATTCCGGCGATATGACCATCCCCTTCCGTCCGGTTGCGCGTTCAGCCTCCGGATCGACGGCCGCGAGAAGGCGGACATGGCGCGCCGCCGCCGCCGTGGCCGCCGCGCTCGCCCGCGCGCCCGCCGGGCGCGCCCGGCGAGGGACCGGTGGCTTGAACGAGAGGCGCTTCCCCCTCGGCTTCCCCCGGCGGCTTCGCCGCCCGCGGCCGGTAGAGACGAGAGCGGCGGAGCCGCCGCCTCCTGATGCGCGACGAGGCGGCGGCCTCAGCGTCGAGGTTCGCGCTCAGCGCGCGTGGCCCGCCGGCGGGGGCATGGTCGAAGATGGCCGGATCCGTTGACGGTACTTCCAACGATACCGTTGGAAGTACCGCCAACGGCATACGCTCGCCCAGTGACTATGCCGGGGCGGCGACCACGGCCTTCCGCGGCTGCGCCTCACGGAAGACCAGGCCGCGGCCGCCGCAGCCGCGCCGCCTGAAGCGCGCGACGAGGCGCGCGGGCCAGCGACCCGCGGCCGCTGAAGGTGCAGGGCGGGAAGGCTGTGTTCCCCTCAGGAAGCGGCCTTCTCTCTCTTCCCCCGGCAGCCGCGGGCCTGCGGACGGCCGGGCACGACGAGAAGGTCGAGGAGGCGGCCTTCTCCACGGGGTCAGCGTCGCCGCCGCGGAGGGCTGCCCGCGGGGAGCGCCGCCGGTGGGGCGCCCCATTCGCGGTGCGCGGGGTAGTACCGCGAGGGAAGATAAGGAATTCCGGCGATTCCTTATCGTCCCCCCGGCGAGCGAGCCTGCGGACGGCCGTATGCGACCCGACAGTCAAGGAATCCTTGTCTTCCCTTTTCGCACTACCCCGCGCCGGAGCCGCCGCGCCCGCCGGAGCCGCCGCCCGCCGCAGCCGTGCGCTCCCTCTGGGGGATCCCTTTCGGCGTCTACTCTAAGCCTCATGTAGACGGTTAGTCTTCTCCACGGCGACGCCGGTTCTTCCCTGCAACCGCTCGTGTTCCCCGGCGGTCGGCTTCAGCCGCGGCTACGGCTTGGACCCCGCCGCGGGCAGAGTGACGCTGACGGCGAGACCGCCCGCGGGACCGTCGTCGAGGACGAGTGACCCTCCCGACGCCTTGGCGAGCGCGTTGGCGATAGGGAGCCCGAGCCCCGTCCCCGGCTGGGAGTGGTCGAGGCGCCAGAAGCGGTCGAGCGCTCGCGCCTTCAGCCCGTCGCTGAGGCCGGGGCCCTCGTCGCTGATCGTGAGCTCGTGCATCGCGCGTCCGCGGGCGACAGCCACGGACACGTGGCTGCCCGGCGGCGTGGCGGCGATCGCGTTGTCGATGAGGTTGTCGAGGATCTGCTCCACGCCGCCGGGGACGGCGCTGACGAAGACGGGGCCGTCCGGGGCGGCGAAGTCCAGGGCGACGCCGGCGACGTCGGCGATCGCCGACCAGGTGTCGATGCGGTCGCCGGCCAGTTGCACGAGGTCGATGGTCCGCGGCGCGGCGGTCTCTTCGGCGCGGGCGAGCTGGAGGAGATCGCCGACGAGGCCGGCCAACCTGTTGGTCTCTTCGATGGCGGCCTCGAGGTCGTCCGCGGCGTCGGGGGTGGCTGAGGCGCTCTGCAGGTTCTCGAGGCGCAGCCTGAGCGCGGTGAGCGGCGTGCGCAGCTGATGGGATGCGTCGGCCACGAATCCGCGCTGCTCTGCGAGGAGTCGCTCGAGGCGCTGCGCCATGGTGTTCATGGTGGCGCCCAGAACCGCTATCTCGGATGGCGCCCCGGGATCCGGGTCGCTGGTGGTGAGGTCCCCGGTGGCGAAGCGCGCCGCCGCGGCGTCGAGGCGGCGAAGGGGCCGGGTCACGGAGCGGGCGATGGCCCAGCCGATGCCGGCCATGGCGATGAGCACGACGACGGCCACGCCGATCAGGCCCAGCCAGTAGCGACGGACCAGGGCGTCCACCTCCCGCGTGTCGAGGGTCAGACGGACGGCGCCGAACACCATTCCTCCTGAGGCCACCGGTACGGCCACGTACAGCAGGTCGGCGTTCAGGGTGTCGGAGTGTCGCGTCCCCTCGGCGCGCGCGCCGCCGAGCGCGGTCTTGATCTCGGGGCGAGTGGAGAAGTCGCGACCGGCGTCCCCGGACGTGTCGATCACGGAGGCGCCGGCCTTGTCGACGACCACGACGCGGACGCCGGTCAGCGTGGCGTAGTCGGAGGCGGAGGTGGGGTCAAGAGTGGTCCCATGCTCGAGGGCGTCCTCGTAGTGGCCCGCCAGGACGGTGGCGTCGCGTTCGACGGCCACGGTGAGGCGGCCCGTCTCGCGCTGCTGGAAGAAGATGGCGAGAGGGACCTCGAGGACGAGCAGCACGATGACGACGGCGGTCAGGTAGCCGAGCAGCAGCCGCCTGGTCACGGCGCGGCGGCGCCGCCCACGAGACGAAACCCCACGCCGCGCACCGTCTCGATGGCCTCGGGCGCGAGCTTCTTGCGCAGCGAAGCGATGTGCACGTCAAGGGTCTTGGTGGAGCCCCACCAGTTCTCGTCCCATACGTTCTCGAGGATCTGCCCACGGGTGTGGACGACGTCCGGGTCGCGTGCCAGATAGACGAGCAGATCGTGCTCCTTCGGCGTCAACGCGACGGGTCGGGCGTCGTAGCTCACGTTCCGCGTCCGCGTGTCGATCTGGAGAAGCCCGACTTCGATGTGGGCATCGGCTTGTGCCGGCGGCTGGTTGCCGCCGGTGCGTCGCAGAACGGCGTGGATCCGCGCCACGAGCTCGCGGAAGCCAAACGGTTTCACGACGTAGTCGTCGGCGCCGAGCTCAAGGAGGATCACGCGGTCGATCTCGTCGCCGCGGGCGGTGACCACGATGATCGGCGCCCGCGACCGTTCGCGCAGCCGCCGGCAGACCACGCGCCCGTCGAGATCCGGAAGACCGAGGTCGAGGAGCACGAGGTCGCACTCGTCGGCGGCGAGCGCCGCGGCCCCGGTGCCGACCAGCTCGACCTCGAAGCCTTCGCGCCGCAGACCCGTGCGCAGCGGCTCGGCGATGGTGGGATCATCCTCTACGACCAGTAGGCGCATGGGCACATGTTCGCACGAAACCGTAGACCTTTGCCAAACGCTGACCGTTCTTTGCCAAACGCTTACCCTTCGTTGGCCGTGCCTTGGATGGCCGCTCTGTAGGGTCCGTCCAGACAAGCCCTCCGTTTCGCCGCTCGAGAAGGGAGCCGTGAATGAAACACCGCACCGCCCTTATCACCGCAGGCTCTATCGCCGCGGTGGTCTTCGCCGGCGCCATCGCCGTCGGCGCCAACCTCGGCATTCTCACGGTCGCCGACTCGCGGCCCGCTGGGGTCGGGCAGCTGACCGCGGCGACCGTGGTCCAGGCGAGCGCGTCCGCGCCGACGATCGAGCCCCAGCCGGCGCAGGCGTTCGCCGCCGCCACGAAGGCCCCCGGCTCTCAGAAGTACATCATCGAGAAGGCCGGCAGCGTGAAGGTGGCCTTCTCGAAGAAGAACGTGCGACTCATCGACGTCACCGCCAGGCGTCACTGGACGTGGAAGCTGGCGCAGACCGGCGACCAGAAGCTGACCGTGACCTTCACCCACGGCTCCGACACGTACACGTTCGTGGCCGCCGTCGGCAGTCACGGCAAGCTCACGGCCAAAGTCGACCATCCGGTCACCAAGGTCATACCGGCGGCGCCGTCGTCGGGTCCGACCTCCTGGGTGGCGAGCCCGGCGGCGAGCCCAGTGAGCTCAGCGCACGCGGGCGGCGAACCACACGAAGGTGACGAAGGAGGAGGAGAAGATGACTGACAAGAAAGGCGGACCCAGCGTGCACTCCCAGCAGAAGTACACGAAGTACCGCACCGCCGTCGATGAAGGCGCGCGAGAGAAGGCCGCTGCCCCTGCCCGTCGCCGCCACTCGGTCGCCGGAGGCAGGATCGCCGCGGCGGGGATCGGCATCGCGGCGATGCTGGGCCTGGTGGCCAACATGGAGGTCGCGGAAGGCAACGCCAAAGCGGTGACTCCCGCCAAAGCGTCGGCCACGTCTGCTCAGCGCACCGCGAAAGGCGCTGGTCAGGGAACCGCGGCCGCCCCCGGCAAGGTCGCCGCCGCCAAGGTGAAGCGCCCGATCGTCTTGACCCCTCACGCGGTGGTGCACACCGTCAGCGCCCCGTCGAGCGGAGGATCCGGCGGAGGCTATGCGTACATCGCCCCCGCGCCCGCGGCCGCGCCCGTAGCGAGCTCCGGTGGTAGCTGAGCTCACGTTCAGGGTCATGGGCGCTGAGGCGCACGTGATCCTCGTCGACCCGGCGCCGGGAGCCGAAGGCTACGCCCGGCGTCGTCTCCAGCAGCTTGAACAACGCTGGAGCCGGTTTCTGCCGGGCAGCGACGTCTCCCGACTGAACGCCTCGTCGGAAGCGATCATGATCGTGTCGTCGGACACCATCGATCTCCTGGCGACCATGAAACAGGCGTGGCGCGTCTCGAGCGGTCGCTACGACCCGACGATGCTCTCCGCGATCAACGCGGCCGGCTACTCGCGGAGCCTCGACGGATCCGGCAGAAGGAGCGGCAGTGCAGTACCCCGGCCGCGCGGCTGCACGATCGCCGATGTGGCGATCGACCTCGCGACCTCGTCCGTGGTCGTCCCCGCCGGTATCGGCCTCGACCCCGGCGGGATCGGTAAGGGGCTCGCCGCGGACATCGTCGTCACCGAGCTCCTCCGTGACGGGACCGGCGGCGCTCTGGTGAGCGTCGGCGGCGATCTCGCCGCCGCCGGCGCGCCGCCCACGGCGGAGGGCTGGTATGTGGCCATAGAAGACCCATTCGACTCCTCCCGGGATCTGATGACGCTCGCCCTCGACGTGGGCGGAGTCGCCACGTCCAGCATCTTGAAGCGCACGTGGATGCGGGGCGGCAGCCGCCGTCACCACGTCATCGACCCCGCCACGCAGACGTGCGCGACCACAGACCTCGCGGCCGTGACCGTGATCGCCAGGGCCGGGTGGGAAGCGGAGGCGCACGCCACAGCCGCTCTCCTCGTCGGCTCCGCGCGGGCGCTCGACTACCTCGAGAGCCACCAGTTCGACGGCATCGTGACCACTCTCGACGGAACCACCTCAATGAGTCCGGCGCTCGCACGCGCCGGCGCGACTGAAGGGAGCCTGGCTTGAACCCGCACATCTGGTGGTACCTCTCACGATCCGCGGGCATCGTGGCGTGGATCATGCTCACCGCGTCGGTGCTCTGGGGGATCGTGCTCGCCACGGATCTCTTCCCCAAGTGGCGCGATAACGCGCGGCTGCTCGCCATGCACCGGTGGCTCGCCGGACTCACGTTCTTCTTCGTCGCCGGCCACCTGGTCACCCTGCTCTTCGACAGCTACGCGAAGTTCGGCCCTCTGGACTTCGTGGTCCCGTTCGCCGGCACGTGGCGACCCACGGCGATCGCCGTGGGCGTCGTCGCCCTCTGGCTGCTCGTCGCCGTCGAGGTCACCGCCCTGGCCATGAAGAAGGTCTCCAGGAAGTGGTGGCGGAGCGTCCACATCGCCAGCTACTTCGTCTTCTGGGCGGTGAGCATCCATGCGGCCCTCGCGGGGACCGACGCCTCCAAGCCGCTCTACACGGCCACCGCGATCGTGGCGCTGGCGGCGGTCGTCTTCGCGACCTCGTACCGGGTGCTCTCGCACGACCTGCCCAAGCGCAAGCCTGCTCGAGCGGCGCGGCGACCCTCCGCTCTGCGCCCGACGGCGGACGGCGAGGCGGCAGGCACGCGCTGAGGAACGGCGACGATGCCCCGGGCGGTGCGCTCGCCGCCAGCGCGGGTCCGCCGCCGACCCGGGTCCCGCCGCCGACCCAGGTCCGCGGCGGGCCCAGGACCGCTCGGGACGCGGCGCCCGGCTGCCGGCCTACGCGTCGGGCCAGGCTGCCGCGAACTCGCGCACCGCCGACTCGGTCAGCGGGTGCGCCGGGAGGCCGCGGAGCACCTCGAGCGGCGCGGTGATGTCGTGCGAACCGTGAAGGACCGCGTCGACCACCTGCGAGGCGCTCTTGAGGCTGGCGGCGAGGATGCGCGTGCCGCTCTGCAGCCGCGCGAGCATGGCCGCCAGCGAATCGACCACGGCCAGCCCGCCGTCCGAGTGCCGGGCCGCTCTGTCCACATACGGGATGATCCAGACGCAGCCGGTCTCGTGGGCGAGCAGCGCCTGGGCGGGTGAGTACACGGCGGTGAGGGCGCAGCGGACGCCGTCGTCCGTCAGGGCGGCCGCCAGCCTGATCGCCTCAAGGGTGGCCGGCAACTTCGCGACGACGCGCTCGGGCGCGAGGGCCGCGGCGGCTCGCGCCTCGTCGTCCATCTCCGCGTACGCCGTGCGCGTGGGCTGGTAGCACACGGGGCCGCCGGGGAAGGCGGCCAGCAGACGCTCGAGGTGCGCCAGCGGCGCCTTCGTCTCCCGCGCCATGAGCGCGGGGTTCGTGGTGATGCCGTGGACGAAGCCGAGCGCGGCGGCTGCCGCCGCATCGTCCACGGACGCTGAGTCGAGCAAGATCGCCATTGTGCTCCTCCAGCCTCCTCGGTTCGCGGGCTTGTGCGCGAGCGGGGCGCTTCAGCGGCCCGCTCGCGACGGCGCAAGGCTCGCACCATCCGCGCGCCGCATCAAGTTCGCGGGCTGCGGCCTGTGCATCGCCACGGTCCTCGTGTCTGCGCCGCTTCTCGGGGTTCTTGGGTAGAATGGGGAACTTGACTCGGCGAGGAGGCAACGATGGATTCGATCGGCGGCGGCTCGAAACGCGCGAGCGCAGACGGCGCCGAGCGCGGCGGCGCGGCGCCTCCCGAAACGTCGCCCGCCTCCGCGCGGGAGTCCGTCTTCGTCAGCCCCGAGGAATGGGCGGCGCGAGGGCGGGCCATGCGACAGGATGTGCCCAGGTCGAGCCATGCGAGCTGGCAGCCGGCCGCGGACCGGCCGGACCCGATCGCGCTGCTCGAAGAGCAGGCCGAGAGCCGGGTGCCCGAGCTCGTCCCCATCCGCCACGGGCGCATGCTGGTCTCGCCCTCCACGTTCTATCGGGGCGCGGCGTTCATCATGGCGGCCGATCTCGCCGCGACTCCGGTCTCCGGCCTCAACGTACAGCTTTGCGGCGACGCGCACCTCTTGAACTTCGGCCTGTTCGCGTCGCCCGAACGCCAGATGCTCTTCGACATCAACGACTTCGACGAGACCCTCCCCGGCCCGTGGGAGTGGGACGTGAAGCGCCTGGCGGCGAGCTTCGAGGTCGCCGGCCGCGACCTCGGCTTCTCGCCGCCTGACCGCCGCGACATCGTCACCGCGGGCGTTCGCGAGTACCGCGACGCGATGGGCCGGGCGGCGCAGATGGGCGCCCTCGAGGCCTGGTACGCGCACCTCACCGCCGACGATCTGGAGTCGTGGATCCAGGTCGAGGTGCGCGAGAAGCGCCTCGGCAAGAAGGACGCGAAGGACGCGGCCGGGGTCGTCGCCAATGCCAGGTCCCGAGTCCACGCTCGGTCCTTCGCCAGGCTGACCCGCGAGGTCGATGGCCATCTGCGGATCGTCGCCGATCCCCCGCTCATCGTGCCGATCGACGACCTCGTCCTCTCCGGGATGGCCCGCGAGGACATCGAAGAATGGATGCGCTCGCTGGTCAAGTCCTACCGGCACTCCCTGGCGACCCGGCACCATCCGATCGAGGAGTTCCGCTACATCGACACGGCGCGCAAGGTCGTGGGCGTCGGCAGCGTCGGGACCCGTGCCTGGATCTTTCTCTTCCTGGGTCGCCAGCGCCAGGCTCCTCTGTTCCTGCAGGCCAAGGAGGCGCAGGTCTCCGTCCTGGAACGCTTCGTCGGCAAGAGCGAGCACGCCAACAACGGCCAGCGCGTCGTCGAGGGCCAGCGCCTGATGCAGGCGGCCAGCGACATCTTTCTCGGTTGGCTGCGCCTCGAGGGCCTCGACGGCCAGATGCGCGACTACTACGTCCGGCAGCTCCACGACTGGAAGGGCAGCATTGAGGTCGAGGCCCTGCGCGTGCCGGGGGCGACGCTGTACGCCCGGCTCTGCGGGGCGACCCTGGCCCGGGCGCACGCGCGCCTCGGCGACAGGGTCGCGATCGCCTCGTACCTGGGCAAGGGCGACGCCTTCGACCGGGCGCTCGCGGACTTCTCCGTCGCCTACGCGGATCAGAACGAGCGGGACTACGAGGCCTTCGTCAAGGCCGTGAGCTCGGGGCGTCTGAGCGCGGAGTCAGGCGCGTAGTCGAGCTCACGCGCCGGCCGGCGCCGCCGTGGGCAGCGCCGCGAGGGCGGCGGCGCGGAACTCGGCGAAGCGCCGCCGCGTGTAGAGCTCGTACAGAAGCGCGCCGCTGTGAGGGGGGCGAGCGTAGTCGTGGGTGGGCAGAGGGCGCGACGGCTCCGCCCGCCCTCTGCCCGCCGCCCACGCCAAAGCGAGCAGGGGCAGCAGCGAGGGCAGAAGCTGGCTGGCGTTGGCGCGCGCCAGGCGGCGGCGCAGCGCCAGCGCGTCGGCGCCGAGCGGAAGCGTACAGAACGGCGCCTGCGACGTACCGGCGGCCGGCTGCGGCGACTGCACGGCGAGGCCGGCGGGGCCGCGTCGGTACAAAGGGAGCTCGCGGGCCACGATCTCCGGCCGCCGCGAGCGCAGCACGGCCACGGCGAGGTTCACGGCGTCGTGGTCGGGATGCCCGCCCTCGTAGGCGGGGACGTACACGGCGGGCGGCTCGCTATCACCGTGGGCGAGCGCCGCGTCGAGCAGAGATTCGGCGGCGCCGACGATGCTCGCGACGTGGAACACGGCGCCCTGGTCGGGAAGCCTCAGGTCGCGGACGGCCTCGGGCGCCAGCCCCAGGAGCCGGCGGACGCGCGCCCCCTCGAGAACGCGTCGGCCGGCGGGCGCGAGCCCGCCGGCCGTCGCCCACAGGATGCGGATCAGCCGGCCCGAGGCCATGGCGCGCAGCAGGTGGCCGACGCACAACACCTCGTCGTCGTGGTGCGCCAGGACGAAGACGGCCGCGCCCGGCCCGCCGCGGCCGCACCCCGGCGCCTCGGCAGGCGGCCCTGCGTCTTGCGCCCGCGTCACAAGGCGATCGTGCGGTAGGCGTCCGCGAGACGCTCGAAGGTCGCCGGCCAGGCGCGGGTCAGCGCGAAGTCGCGGGCGGCGGTCCGCACGCGGGCGTGCAGGTCGCGGTCGTCCAGCAGCCGCTCGACCGCGGCGACGAAGCCGCGGGCATCGCCGGGCGCGACCGACAGAGCGGTGACGTCGCGCACCATGGCGTCCTCCGTCCCCGAGCCGGCGCTGACCACCGCGGGCAGCCCCGAGGCCGCGGCCTCGAGCACCGTCTGACCGAACGTCTCGGCGTGGCCGGGAAACAGAAAGACGTCGGCCGACGCGTAGATCGCGGCGAGCTCCGCGCCGGTCTTGACGCCGAGAAAGGAGGCGTCGCCGGCGAGCTCGTGGAGGCGCTCGCGGTACGGTCCTTCGCCGACGATCACGAGCTGTACGTCGTCGCGCCGGGCGCGCAGCGCGGCGTAGCTCGCGGCCAGGGCGTCCAGCCCCTTCTCCGGCGAGATGCGGCCGACCCACAGCAGCACGCGCCTGCCGGCGCCGAGCTCTCGGTGCAGGCTCGCGTCGCGTCGCGCCGGGTCGAAGAGGCCGCGGTCGACGCCCTGCCGGAAGGGCTCCAGGCGGCTGCGCACGCGGTGCTCGACCAGTTCAAGGCGTGTCGCTTCCGAGGGGCAGAAGACGATGGCGCACTGGTCGTAGAAGAGGCGCACGTACGCCCAGAGGCTCTCCCTCAGCAGGTGGTCGCCGGTGAGAGAGAACCCCAGGTTGGGGAGGTCGGTGTGATACGTGCCCACCAGGGGCAGGTCGAGGGAGCTCGCGAGGAGCCAGGCCACGAGGCCGACGGGCCCCGGCGTCGCCGCGTGGATCACGTCGATGTCGCTGTCTTCGCACCAGCGCAGGATCTCGAGGATGGGGAGCAGAGCCATGGGAAACCCGGGGTAGACGTCGAGGGAGCGCGACTCGACCGCGGGGAACACCTCGCGCCCCGGCTCCGAGCGGCGCTCGGCCCCCGCCGACACCAGCGTGAACGGCCACTCGCGGGCGGTCGCGTGGCGCACCAGCTCGTGCAGCACGACGCCGACGCCGTTGATCTCCTCGTAGGTGTCGGTGAGCATCGCCACGCGGGGCATGGTCTTGACGCCCGGGGGCAGGGCCAGGCCGCGCTCCGCCAGACGCCCGGTCACCGCCTTGGCGTGCCGGCGCTGGCGGGCGTGGAAGCCGGCCGCGAACAGGTAGGGGGCCAGCAGGCTCTGCGCGTCGGTGATGGCGGCGAGGCGTTTCTTGTCGCCGACCAGCGCGCCGATCTCGACGTGCTCGGCGTCTCCGAGCTGGGCGCGCACCAGCGACCGCCAGGCGTCCTCGACGCGCGCCTGGATCTGCTCGTGGCTGACCTCCCGGTTCAGGCTGTCGTTGGCCAGGAGGTCCTGTGAGATGCCGCGGAGCGCGGCGTCGATCGGCGCGCGCCTGTCGCCGCGCCACAGGCGCGCCGGGGCCGCGGCGACCGACAGCGCGCGGGTCGCGAAGCGGCGCCCGCCCCCGGGCCTTCCCAGGAGCTGCCAGGCCAGGGACGTCCTCGTGGCCCGCGTCAGGATGCGCTGGATCGGGCCATCGTGGTTCGCGTTTCCGCTGAGGTAGAGCGCCACGCCGTTGTGGGCGAGCTTGGCCGTGGAGCCGTGCGAGCCGCAGGGGCGTCCCGCGCCGGCCATGAGCGCGGTCAAGGGCGTGGCTTCGTCCGCCCCGAGGGAGATGACGGTGTAGGTCGCGCCGACGTCCAGGCCGGTGTGGTCGTTGGAGCCGGCGCAGGCCCCGATCGGCTTGGCGGCGGAGGTCCCCGCCGCGCCGGCGAGGCGCGCGCGCAGGCTCGCCGAGCGGGCGACCACGTCCTCGGCGAGCTCATCCTCCGCGCGGCACGACAGACCGTTGCGGACCTCCCAGACGTCGAACAGCGCGAGCAGCGCCTCGAGCTGCTCGCCGCGCAGCCCCCCGGCGACCAGCGAGAAGGGGTGGGCCAGGGCATGGGCGATCTCGCGCCCACGAAGGTACTCGACGAGCTCGAACACGTTGAAGCGCAGCTCGTCGATCTCTGCGTGCTTCTGCTCGTCGATGCCCCACACGAGGACGTGTACGTGCAACGCCTCCGCGGGGAAGAAGGCCGTGACCTCCTCGCCGATGATGAGATCCCCGTGGTGGGCCAGGCGCAGGGCGCCTTCGATAGAGCCGTGATCGGTGAGGGTGACGTGCGTCATCCCCCTCATCTTGGCGAGGCCGTAGACCGCCTCCGGCTCGGTGTGCGACTCTTTGAAGCCCAGCTCCGCCGCCAGCCACATGCCGGCCGACGTCGAGTAGCGGGAGTGGCAGTGGAGGTCGATGCGCGCTTCGTGGGCGGGGGCGTCCCCACGGTCGCGATCCGGCGTGTCGGGTGGTGGTGCGGGCATGGGCCTCGGCTCCAGGCGGGTGGCGCAACCCTACCGCGCCCTTCACGCGGCGAGCAACAGCCGCGAGCCCCCGCGGCGGCCTGGACCACGAGGCGCCACGTGTCCGCGGCGCCCCGACTGTGGTCACACGGCATTCGCGCCGGAGCCGGCATTGGCTCTATCATGGGAGGTGGGGCCGGCGGGCGGCGGCAGGCGGACAGTGCCCGGCCACGACAGGCGTGGACCGGGGGCATCAGGCGCGGCCTGGGAGAGGTGAGAAGCGGTGATGGGTGCGACGCAGGCGATCCTCGCGCAGCGACCGTCCGATCTGACGGTCGCCTGGGCGCAGCGTGTCCTCGACCGCCATGCCTCGGGCGCCACCGTGGCCGGGGTCGACGTGCTCTCCGTCGATGTGGGCACGACGACGCGCGTGCGTCTCGCGGTCGACCACGATGGGCCGCCGGCGCTCGCCCGTCGCTGGTTCGTCAAGCTGCCGTCGCTGTCGTGGCGGGCGCGATGGATGACCGCGCTCCCGCGCCTGCTCCACGCGGAGGCGCGTTTTTACGGAGAAGTGGCGCGCGCGATCCCCGTACCCCTTCCCTCCCTCTTGGCTGCGCAGAGCCGGTCCGGACGGGGCGCGACCGTGGTGCTTGCCGACGTGACGGAGCGCGGCGCCGCCGCCGGCGCCCCCGGCGACGCGCTGACCGGCGCGCAGGCGACCCTGGTGATCGAGCAGCTTGCCCGGCTGCACGCGCGGCTGTGGAACGCGCCGAGCCTCGATCATGAGCTCAACTGGTTGGCCGGTCCCGTGCGGCGCACCGAAGACCGGCTGGGGTCGGCCCTCGCCGTGCCGCTGATGCGGCGGGGCTTGCGGCTCGCCGGGAGCGCCGTCCCCGCGGCCCTCCACGGCCCCGCGCTCGGCTACGCGCGTCGGCGTCGCCAGGTGACGCGCTTTCTCGCGGACGGCCCGCGCACCCTTGTCCACCACGACGTGCACCCCGGCAATCTCTTCTGGCGGGAGTCCGGACCAGGGCTCCTCGATTGGCACCTCGTGCGCATCGGCGAGGGCATCGGCGATGTCGCGTACTTCCTGGCCACCGCGCTCACCCCCGAGACCAGGCGGGCGCACGAAGCGCGCCTGCTCGCCCGGTACCAGCAGGCGCTCGCGGACCACGGCATAGGGGCGCTCGATCCGGCGACGCTGTGGCACAGGTACCGCGCCCATCTCGTGTATCCGTTCGAGGCGATGGTGGCGACGCTGGCCGTCGGCGGCATGATGGCCCTGGAGAGCAATCTCGAGCTCATCCGCCGGGCGGCGGCGGCGGTCGCCGATCACGATTCCTTCGCCGCGGGACCGCTCGGGGGCCCCCGCCCGCCGCGGCGCGCGCTCAGCCGCCCCGCGTAGCGCCCCGCGCGGGGCGCGGTCACCCCGCGGCCGGCCGGCGCGCACGGGCCGGCGTGGGTGCTGCTCCCGCGCGGCCGGTGGCGTAGACTGAGGGCGCGCCGCGCGTTCGCGCGGCGCCCGAAAGACCCCGACTGGAGGCGCCGCCCATGGCCCACACCACGAAACCGTACAAGCTGGTGCCCGCGGAGGCGCCGCCGCGCCGCGGCCGCGGCGCCGGCGTCTACGCCGCGGTCGTCGCCGACTTCGTCGCGGGCGGCCTCGGCTCCGCGCTCGTCGAGATGCCGGGGCGCAAGACGCAGGCCCTGGCGCTCGGTCTGCGCAAGGCGGCCGTGGCCTCCGGCGCGAGCGTCAAGGTCGTCTCCCGCGGCGACCAGGTGTATCTGCAGCGCGCGTGACCGCAGCCGCTCCGGGTCTGCTGCGCCGCACCTTCCGCGCGCTGCGCCTCTACAACTACCGCCTGTTCTTCATCTCCCAGGTGGTTTCCATGAGCGGTACCTGGATGCAGTCGGTGGCGCAGAGCTGGCTGGTGTTGCAGATCACCGGCAGCGGCGTCGACCTGGGCATCACCGTGGGCCTGCAGTTCGGCCCCGTGCTGGTCCTTGGCGCCTGGGCGGGCGCGCTCGCCGACCGCATCGACAAGCGGCGCCTGCTCATGGCGACGCAGACGGCGGCGGCGCTCTTCGCGCTCATCCTCGCCGCGCTCACGTTCACCGACGTGGTGACCATCTGGATGATCTGGGTGCTGGCGGGGCTCACCGGCGTCGCCGTGGCGCTCGACCTGCCGTCGCGGCAGAGCTTCGTCTTCGAGATGGTCGGACCCGACGACCTCGCCAACGCCGTCGGTCTCAACGCCGTGATCATCAACTCCTCGCGCATCGTCGGGCCGGCGATCGGCGGCCTGCTCATCGCCGCCGTCGGGGTCGCCTCCTGCTTTCTCTTCAACGCGGTGTCGTTCCTCGCTGTGATCTTCGCCCTGGCCGTGACGCGCACCGCCGAGCTGCGCCCCAGCAAGCCGGTACGGCGCGAGCCCGGCCAGGTGCGCGAGGGCCTGCGCTACGTGTGGCGCACCCCGGAGCTGCGCATCCCCCTGGTGATGCTGGCCGTGGTGAGCACGCTGGCCTACAACTACTCGGTGGTGCTGCCGCTGCTCACCAAGGATGTGTACGGCCGCGGCGGCGGCGCCTTCGGCGCCCTCTCCGCGGCCATGGGCGTGGGCGCGCTGGCCGGCGCCCTGCTCATGGCCAGCCGGGCGCGCCCCTCGCGGCGCCTGCTCGTGGCCAGCGCCTTCGCCTTCGGCGTGGTCACGGTGCTGCTCGCCGTGGCGCCCGGCTACCTCTGGGGCATGGCGCTGCTCGTGCCCATGGGCGCCGCCGGCGTGCTCTTCATCAGCACCGTCAACTCGCTGCTCCAGCTCAACGCCGACGACGCCATGCGCGGCCGCGTGATGGCCCTCTGGGCGGTCGTGTTTCTGGGCAGCACCCCCATCGGCGGGCCGCTGACGGGCCTCATCGCGCGCGGCTTCGGGGTGCGTACGGCGGTGGCGGTCGGCGGCGTCGCCGCTCTGGCCACCGCCGCCGGCGCCTACTGGGCGCTGCGGCGCCGGCGGCTGCGGGCAGGCGCCTGCGAAGCGCCCGTGTGCCTGCCCGACGGCCCGGCGCCCGGCGACGCCCTCGGCGAAGGAGTGGCCGTACACGCCGCCGGCGACCCGGTCGCGGCAGCACGAGGCGCCGCGCCGTCGTAGTATTGAGCTTCCACGGCGGGTCTACCGTAGAGCGAGGTGTGCAGTGCTTCTCCAGGGCAACCTGAAGGAGTTCAGTCTCCCCAATATCTTCCAGCTGGTGAAGATGAGCGCCAAGTCAGGGGCGCTCACGATCCGCCGTGGCGAGGAGTGGGGCAAGATCTTCTTCCGCCACGGCCTCATCTACTACGCCTTCTCGGTGCCGCAGCACCTGCCGCTCGGCGAACGCCTGGTGAAGACCGGCGCCATCAGCGCCGAGCAGCTGCAGACGGCGCTCGCGGCGCAGAAGAAGGAGGGCGAGGGCGCCCGCATCGGCGCCATCCTCCTCGGCAGCGGCGTCCTCGACCGCGGCACCCTGGAACAGGCGGTCCGTGAGCAGATCCAGGACACCGCCTTCAAGTTCTTCAGCTGGCCCGACGGCGGCTTTGAGTTCAGCGCCGACGAGCAGGTGACCGACGAGGACATCCTCGTCGAGATGAACGTCGAGAACGTGATCATGGAGGGCTGCCGCCGCATCGACGAGTGGGAGCTCATCTTCGAGCAGCTCGGCTCTCTGGAGCGCGTGCCGCACCTCGCCTACAGCCAGCGCGTGCAGGATCGTGGCGAGATCACGCTGACCGCCGAGGAGTGGCGCGTGCTCGTCCACATCGACGGCCGCGCCGACATCAACGTCATTCTGCGCGACTGCGGCCTCGACCGCTTCCACGGGGCCAAGGTCATCTACAGCCTCTATTCGAGCGGGCTCATCACGGTCAGCGAGCCCGCCATCGAGGGCATCGGCAGAGGCCTCAGCGTGGCCGTTCGCGGACCGATCGACATCTACAACGAGGTGTTTCTTAATACGCTCACCGACGCCAACGTCGTCAAACAGCTGCGCGTGGAGCTGATCGACGAGAAGGAGGTCGAGATCCCCGTGATCGCCGGCCAGCTGCCGTCGAGCAACGGGGTCGGGGAGGAGGCCGCGACGGCCGCGGAGGTCATCGTCTTCACGGCCGCTTCATCATCGCCCGAGCAAGCCTGGCGGCGTCTCGCCGGCGAGAGCTCGGCCTGGGTGCTGCTGGCCAACGCCAACGACCTGGACAGCCTGCACGCCACCCGCGCCGATCTTGAGTTCGTGCGGTCATTGGGCGACGTGCCGCTGGTGGTGGCCACCTACGTGTCGATGGCGGACGACGAGCTGACCTCCAAACAGGTGGCCAAGGCTCTGGGCGTCGACGCCACGGTGCCGGTGATCCCGTGTCATCTGCGCGACCGCGAGTCGGTGATCGGCGTCGTCAGGGCGGCGCTGGAGCTGGTCGAGCGGTAGGGCGCCGGCGTCGATGGCGCCGCCGGCTTGTCAACGCTCCTCCCGCGGGGGAGGATTGCCGGCACACACGGGCTCGCAGCCGCTCCCGCACGAAAGGACACGACCCCATGTACTACCCCAGCTATCGCATGCGACGCCTGCGCCGCACGCCGGCTATCCGCAACATGCTCCGCGAGACCACGCTCGCGGTCGCCGATCTCATCTACCCGATCTTCGTGATCGCCGGCGAGAGCATCAGGAACCCGATCTCCTCGATGCCCGGGTGCTTCCAGCTCTCCATCGGCAACCTGCTCGCCGAGGTGCGGCAGGTCGCCGACCTCGGCATCCCCGCCATCATGCTGTTCGGCATCCCCTCGCACAAGGATCCGGCGGCCACCGGCGCCTACGATCCCGAAGGCGTCGTGCAGATGGCGGTGCGCGCCATCAAGGACGAGCTCCCCGATCTCGTGGTGATCACCGACGTCTGCCTCTGCGGGTACATGGACCACGGCCACTGCGGCGTGGTGCAGGACGGCGAGATCGTCAACGACGTCACCCTCGAGCTGCTCGCCAAGATGGCCGTGACGCACGCCGAGAGCGGCGCCGACTTCGTCGCCCCCAGCGACATGATGGACGGCCGCGTGGCCACCATCCGCAACGCGCTCGACGACGAGGGGCTCCCCGACACGGCCATCATGGCGTACTCGGCCAAGTTCGCCTCGGCGTTCTACGGCCCGTTTCGTGAGGCGTGCGAGTGCGCGCCGTCGTTCGGCGACCGGAGCACGTACCAGATGGATCCGGCCAACGGTGAGGAGGCCGTGCGCGAGGCGCTGCTCGACATCGAGGAGGGCGCCGACATCATCATGGTCAAGCCGGCGCTGCCGTACCTGGACGTCATCCACGCCGTGAAGCAGGAGACCAGGTTCCCGCTGGCCGCCTACAACGTGAGCGGCGAGTACGCGATGATCAAGGCCGCCGCGGCCAACGGGTGGCTCGACGAGGAGCGCGCCGTCATGGAGGCCGTCACCGGCATCAAGCGCGCCGGCGCCGACCTCATCATCACCTATCACGCCAAGGACATCGTGCGCTGGATCGGATGACCACCGCACACCCTTGGGGCATGGGGGCGCGGCCCGGCGACGCCGCCGGCGTCGCGCTGCCGCGCGTCATCGCCTGGGAGGTCACGCGTAGCTGCAACCTCGCCTGCGTGCACTGCCGCGCCTCGGCCGTACACGGACCCTACGAAGGCGAGCTCAGCACCGCCGAGGCCTTCACCCTCGTCGATCAGATCGCCTCGTTCGCCAATCCCATCCTCATCCTCACCGGCGGCGACCCGCTGATGCGCGCCGACGTCTTCGACATCGCCGAGCACGCGATCGGCAAGGGTCTGCGCACGGTGATGTCGCCCAACGGCACGCTCGTCACGCCGCAGGTCGCGCGCCGCATCAAGGACGTCGGCATCGCTCGCGTCAGCATCTCCATCGACTTCCCGGGCGCCGCGGAGCACGACGCCTTCCGCGGCGTCCCCGGCGCCTTCGACGGGGCCGTGCGCGGCGTGGGCGCCTGCCTCGAGGCCGGCGTGGAGGTGCAGGTCAACAGCACGATCACGAAGCTCAACGTGCACTACCTGCCGGCCCTGCTGCAGATGGCGGAGGATCTCGGCGCTGTGAGCTTCCACCCCTTCATGCTGGTGCCCACGGGGCGCGGCAAGGAGCTCGAAGAGCAGGAATTGCCGCCTGACGAGTACGAGCGCGCCCTGGAGTGGATGTACGACGCGCAGCAGGAGTCGGCGCTGTTCATGAAGCCCACCGACGTGCCGCACTACTGGCGCGTCATGCGGCAGCGCGCCAAGGCGCAGGGCCGCAAGCTTGAGGTGCACCCGCACAGCCACGGCGGCATGAACACCCTCAGCCGCGGCTGCCTCGCCGGCGTCGGCTTCTGCTTCATCAGCCACATCGGCGACGTGCAGGGCTGCGGCTACTTCGACAAGGTCGCCGGCAACGTGCGCGAGCAGGCCTTCCCCGCGGTCTGGCGGGATTCACCGCTGTTCAACGAGCTCCGCGACTTCGACGGCCTCAAGGGCAAGTGCGGCGCCTGCGAGTACAAAAAGGTCTGCGGCGGCTGCCGCGCGCGCGCCTACGAGGCCACCGGCGACTACATGGCCGAGGAGCCCTACTGCGCCTACGTGCCCAAGGGCTGGCGCGCTCCGGGCTGAGGCTCGGCGTTCGCGGGTAGCTTCAGCGCGCGTCCTCCGGGAGCATCAGTACGTGGCCGTCGGCGCTGAAGCCGAGCGAAGCGTAGAACCGGCGCGCGACCTCGTCGTCGCCCTGCATCCACAGGCGCGCCGTCGTGGCGCCGCGTGCGGCCGCCGACTCCAGCGAGCCCTCCACCAGCGCCCTGGCGATACCGCGCCGCCGCGCCTCGGGGCGCACGACCAGGTCGTCGAGCATCAGCGTCGGCCCGCCGTAGTGCAGGCTGAAGGCGGAACTGGTGGCGATGAATCCCGCGGGCTCCCCCTCCAGCTCGGCGATCATGGCGCCGGTGTTGGGCCGGCCCAGGAAGTCCCTGACGGTGGCCGGGTCGGCGCCGCTCGGGTAGCCGAGCTCGCGCGCGAACACGGCCACGAGCTCATCCAGGGCAGCGGCGTCGCCGTCGTGGGCGGCACGTACGCTGAGTCCGGCGGGCACGGCGCTGCGCCACCCGGTGGGAACCCCGCCGCGCACCTCGCCCAGCGCCCCCCTGCCCATGTACAGCAGTTCGTCGATGAACCCGGCCGCGCGTGCCGCCACGGCGAGCCACTCCTGCCCGGGCGGTATGCCGACGCTCGTCTGCGGGAAGCCGCGCGCCGCCAGCTCAGTCAGCGCATGGCGCAGAAGCGGCTCGGTCAGCTGCGCCCCGACCGTGGAGCGGACCACCACGTCCTCGATATGCGCCCAGTCGGCGCCGGTGTAGATGCTCGGGGCGAGGTGCAGCGTGGCCAGGGCCGTCAGCCCGCGGTCTTGGTCGATGGCGGCGAAGCCGGCGCCGGGGGCGCTCCAGGCGGCGGCCGTCGCCTCGGCAGAGGCCATGACCGTGGGCGCCGGCCGCGCGCTGGCCAGCAGGGCCAGTGCCGCCGCTGCGTCGCCGCTGGTGAGGCCGCGGAAGTCCACTGGGCGTGGCGTCATCAAGGTGTCGGTCGGAGCGTCATGGGTGCGTCGGGCGGGGCGTCGTGGGTACACGCAGTTCGCGTGCGGCCGGCCTACCGCTTGATGTGCTTCTCCAGCAGGACCGAGGCCTCGGTGAGTCCCGCTTCGAAGTAGAGCTTCTGCGCGACTTCGTTATCCGCCCCGGTGCTCACCGAGATCTCCGCGCAGCCCGCCGCCTCGAGCAGCTTCACGGCGGTCTGCAGAAGCCGCCGCCCGATGCCCTCTCCGCGGCGGGCCTCGGTGACGACCAGTACTTCGATGAGACCCGAGTCTGCGGCGTGGAAGAGGCCGGGTACCATGGCGTAGCTCAGCAGGCCGACGGCCGCGTCGCCGTCCAGGGCCAGCAGAACGTCGCTGACCGGCGACGCCAGAAAGTGACGTACGTAGTGCTCGTCGATGGTCGTGGGATGGTCGAAGGTGACGGCCATCTCCTGGACGAGCTCGACGACGGCGGGCTCGTCACCAGGACCGGCGGGACGGATGGTCACAGTCATGGCTGCACTCTCCTGCTCGCGGTTCGCGCGGGGCGCGCGTAGTATGTGCAAGGCTTCTCGCAGGATATCTTCCCCGGGAGGGTCGAGTGAAGACAGACGCCTCCGCGCGCCTCTTCGACGAGGCCCAGCGGTACATCCCCGGCGGGGTCAACTCGCCGGTGCGCGCGATGAAGAGCGTCGGCATGCCCCAGCCGCTGTTCATCGCCCGCGCCAAGGGCGCTCACATCTGGGACGCCGACGGCAACGAATTCATCGACTTCGTCTCGTCATGGGGGCCCATGATCCTCGGCTGGGGCCACCCCGACGTCCTCGGCCGCCTGCACGCGCAGGTGGACCTGGGCACGAGCTTCGGCGCGCCCACCGCGCTCGAGGTCGAGCTGGCGCGCCTCATCTGCGAGGCCGTGCCGTCGGTAGAGCTGGTGCGCATGGTCAACTCGGGCACCGAGGCCACGATGAGCGCCGTGCGCGTGGCCCGCGGCTTCACCGGGCGCGAGAAGATCGTCAAGTTCATCGGCTGCTACCACGGCCACTCCGACGCGTTTCTCGCGGCGGCCGGCAGCGGGGTGCTCACGCTCTCGCTGCCAGACAGCCCGGGCGTGACCAAGGGCACGACCGCCGACACGCTGCTCGTCGAGTACAACGACGTCGCGTCGCTGACCGGGCTGTTCGCCGAGCGCGGCGAGGAGATCGCCGCGCTCATCGTCGAGCCGGTGGCCGGCAACATGGGCGTCGTGCCGCCCGCGCCGGGCTTCCTCGAAGCCTGCCGCGAGCTGTGCACCGCGCACGGCGCCGTCCTCATCTTCGACGAGGTCATCACCGGTTTTCGCGTCGCCTGGGGTGGCGCCCAGGAACGCTTCGGCGTGCTGCCCGACCTCACCACGCTGGGCAAGATCATCGGCGGCGGCCTGCCGGTGGGGGCCTTCGGCGGCCGCCGCGACATCATGGAGACGGTGGCTCCGCTGGGCTCCACCTACCAGGCCGGCACGCTGTCGGGCAATCCGCTGGCGATGGCGGCCGGGGCGGCCACGCTGCGCGCTCTCGCGGAGCCGGGCGTCTACGAGCGCCTCGAGATGCTCGCCGACGCCGTCGCCGCCGGTCTGACCGCAGCCGCGGCGGCGGCGGGTCGCCCGTTCACGCTCAACCGGGTCGGCGCCATGATGACGCTCTTCTTCTGCGAGGGGCCGGTGCGCAGTTTCGCAGAGGCGAAGCGCGCCGACACCGAGCGGTTCGCCGCCTACTGGAGGCACATGCTGAAGAGCGGCGTCTATCTGGCGCCGTCGCAGTTCGAGGCCACGATGATCTCGCTGGCCCTCAGCGACGACGACATCGCCCGCGCCGCCGCGGCCGCCGCGGCGTTCTTCGCCGTCTGAGAAGGGGAGGGAGCCCCGTGCGCAACATCGACAAGAAGGACGTCCCCGCCGTCACCGTGCCGCGTCTGGCGCTGTACCTGCGCAAGCTCCGCGAGCTGCGCTCACGCGGCGTGGAACGCGTCTCCAGCAAGGACCTCGCGGAGACGATCGGTCTCAATGCCGCGCAGATCCGCAAGGACCTCTCGTATTTCGGCGAGTTCGGTACCCGCGGAGTCGGCTACGAGGTCGCCCGGCTCGTCGATGAGATCTCGCACTGCCTGGGGCTCGACCACTCCTGGAACGTGGTCATCGTGGGCGCCGGCCTGCTCGGCACGGCGCTGGCCCGCTACCGGGGCTTCTCGGAGCAGGGCTTTCGCCTCGTCGCCATGTTCGACAGCTCGGCGACGGTCATCGGCGCCAGCTACGGCACGGGGCGCGTGCGCGGCATCGCCGACCTCGAGGACTTCTGCCGCGAGGAGCGCGTGGAGATCGCTCTGGTCACGGTGCCGGCGGGAGAAGCGGACGTCACCGTCGCGCGCCTGGCCGCGGCCGGCGTCAAAGCGGTGCTCAACTTCGCGCCCGTCAAAGTCCACACCCCCGAAAACGTCCTCGTCCGCCAGGTCGACCTCTCGAGCGAGCTCATGTCGCTGACGTTCTACCTCGATCGGGAGCAGGCCTGAGGTGGTCGAAGCGGCGGCCGTGACAGCGGAGCTGAGCGCCGCCGGGCTGGCCTTCGGCCCCCCGACGGCCAAGCCTGCGGCCCTGCGTTGGGGGCCTCTGTTCGACGCCCTGGACGGCGATGGCGACGGCCACGGCCACGGCCACGGCGACGCCGACTACGTGAGCGCCGTCGAGCTCATCTACGAAGGCTACCTCTTCCACTACCGCGAGAGCCGCGTGAGCACGACGCCGGCGGATGCCCGCGAGACCACGCTGCTCGCCGGCGACTTCTTCTACGCGCGCGGCCTGCGGCTCATCGCCGCGCGCGGCGACGCCGACGCCGTCGGGCTTCTGGCGCGCCTTATGGCCGCCTGTTCGTATCTGCGCAGCGTCGGCGCTCCGTTCGCCGCCGACGACGCCCTGTGGGCGTACACGATGGGCGGCCTCGCGGCGCTGCGCGGGGGCACGCCGGCGGCGACCGCCGCCGGCCTCTTCGAGCGCTTTGAAGCGGCTGTGGTCGGCGGCGCCGCCGTCGATGTGCGCGGCCTGGCACGCGCCGAGGCGCGGCGCCTGGAGCTGCGCGCCGCCGCGCCCCTGGAGCGCGAATTGAGCGGCGAGGGCGCGGCTGCGGCGGCCAGCGCCGCCGCGCCGGCCAGCGCCGCCGCGCCGTCCGGCAGGCTCGCCGCGCCGGCCAGCGCCGCCGCGCCGGCCAGCGCCGCCGGGAGGTGACCGTGGACCTGCGCGCCTTCATCGACCTGCTGGAGCGCGAGGGCGAGCTGGTCCGCGTGCGCGCTGAGGTCGACCCGTACCTCGAGATCGCCGAGATCGCCGACCGCGCCAGCAAGGCGCACGGGCCGGCGCTGCTCTTCGAGCGGCCGCAGCGGCCGGCGGGCGCAGCCGGCCCGGCCGTGCCCGTGCTCATGAACCAGTTCGGCTCGTACCGACGCCTCGAGCTCGCTCTTGGAGCGCCGCTGGGCGAGCTTGCGGCGCGCATCGCCGGCCTCGTCGAGCTCCAGGCGCCGCACGGCCTCATCGGCAAGGTCAAGGCGCTCGGCCAGCTCCGTGAGCTTGCCTCCTACGGCCCCAGGCTCGTCAAGAAGGCGGCCTTCCGCGACGTGGTCGTCGAGCCGCCCGACCTGGCGCGCCTGCCGGTGCTCACCACGTGGCCCGGCGACGGCGGCCCCTTCATCACCTTGCCGATCGTGGTCACCAAGGACGCCCAGGGCCGCCGCAACGCCGGCATGTACCGCCTGCAGGTCTACGACGGGCGGACCACCGGCCTGCACATCCATGTCCACCACGACGGCGCCGCCAACTTGCGCGAGGCGGGCGAGCGCGTGGAGGTCGCCGTGGCGCTCGGTACCGACCCGGCGGTCGCGTATGCCGCCACGGCGCCGCTGCCGCCGGGCATCGACGAGCTCATGTTCGCCGGCTTCCTCCGCGGCGCGCCGGTCGAGCTCGCGAAGTGCGCGACCATCGACCTGGAGGTCCCCGCCGACGCGGAGATCGTCCTCGAGGGCTACGTCGAGAAGGGCGAGCTGCGTCGCGAAGGGCCCTTCGGCGATCACACCGGCTACTACTCGCTGGCCGACGACTACCCGGTCTTCCACCTCACGGCCATGAGCCACCGCCGCGACCCCATCTACCCGGCGACCATCGTCGGCCGCCCGCCCATGGAAGACGCCTATCTGGGCAAGGCCACCGAGCGCCTCTTTCTGCCTCTGCTGCGGCTCGTGCAGCCCGAGATCGTCGACATGGACCTGCCCATCGAGGGCGTCTTTCACGACTGCGCCATCATCGCGATCCGCAAGACGTACCCCGGCCAGGCGCGCAAGATCATGAACGCCGTGTGGGGGATGGGGCAGATGATGTTCACCAAGTTCGTCGTGGTGGTCGATGAGCACGTCGATGTGCACGACTACAGCGAGGTCACCTGGCGGGTGTTCAACAACGTCGACCCCGCCCGCGACACGGTGATCGTCGCGGGTCCGCTCGACGTGCTCGACCACTCCAGCCCCCTGGCGCGCTACGGCTCGAAGATGGGCATCGACGCCACGAGGACGTGGCCTGAGGAGGGTCATGGGCGCGAGTGGCCCGACGAGCTCGCGATGGATCCGGCCGTGAAGCGGCGCGTCACGGCGCGCTGGCAGGAGCTCGGGCTGCCGTTCACGTAGGCTTCGGCCGCACGGCCCTTTACGGCGGCGCGGCGTGCTTCTACACTGCGGGATGGAGCGGCGACCGGCGGCGACCGGCCGCGACTGCGAGGAGGCGGACGTGCGAGACAAGCGCATACGGCGCAACCTGTTGATCCTCTCGCTGGCCAACTGGGTGGTCGCCATCATCGCCTGGACGATCAGCGCCTACCTCGGCGTCGCCGCGCCCGCCGACATCTTCGTGTACACGGTGCTGTTCGTGGTCGGCATCTTCGCCGTGATCGTCGCCGTGGCGTGTTTCCTGCTCGAGAAGTTCGCCCACGAGCCGGGGTTCGTCGCAGCGCCGGCGGCCGACTCCGCCGACTCCGCCGACGCCGCCGACGCCGCCGCGCCGGCCGCCGGACCCGGCGCCTGACGCCGGCGGCCGTGGTCACCTCCGGGGGCGCCGCCGGCGCCGCCGTCTCCAGGCCCACGCTCTTCGCGCGGCTCATCAAGATCGAGCACAGCGTCTACGCGCTGCCGTTCGCCTATGCCGGCGCCTTCCTGGCCGCCGCCGGCCTGCCGCCCTGGAGCGATCTGCTGTGGATCACCGTGGCCATGGTGGGCGCGCGCAGCGCCGCCATGGCCCTCAACCGGCTCATCGACGCGGAGCTGGACGCGCGCAACCCGCGCACGGCGGCGCGCGAGCTCCCTGCCGGCCGGCTGGGGCGCCGCGAGGTCTGGGTGTTCACCGTCGTCTCGGTGGCGCTGCTGGTGCTGGCGGCCTTCAACCTGTCGCCGCCGTGCCGCTGCCTCTGGCCCATCCCGCTGGCGGCCTTCGTGCTTTACCCGTTCGCGAAGCGCTTCACGTGGTTCTGCCACTACGCCCTGGGCCTCACCCTGGGGCTCGCGCCGGCGGCCGCCTGGGTGGCAGTCACCGGCGGCGTGGCGCCGCAGGCCTGGCTGCTGTTCTTCGCCGTCGGCCTGTGGGTGGGCGGCTTCGACGTGATCTACGCGGTGTTCGACCTCGACTTCGACCGCGCCCACGGCCTGCACTCCGTGCCCGTGGCCGTGGGCGAGCGCGGCGCTCTGGTCGTGGCCGCCGTGTCCCACGTGGCCACCGTCGCGCTGCTCGCGGCCGTGGGGCTGCTCTCGGGCCTCGACTGGATCTACTGGCTCGGCCTCGTGGTGGTCGCCGCTGTGCTCGCCTGGCCGCACATCGACATCGCGCGCCGCGGCCTGCGCCGGGTCGGCATGGGCTTCATGACCGTCAACGGCGCCGTGGGCCTGCTGTACGGCGCCGTGGTCATCGTGGCCGTGCTGGCCGGCTGAGCGGCCCGCGGACGTGGCCGCCGGGATGCCGTGGAGCCGCCGGGCAGCCGAGCCTGCGGCGCAGGCGAAAGCCTCTCGCCGCCGTATACCCGCGATGGTACAATGGCGGCGTGCGGTGGGCGGTCGTGGAAGGGGCGTCTCCCATCGTCGTCTGGCCTGTGAAAGCAGCCGAAGGGGTTCGTCCGTTTGCCCGAACGCGGTCACCGATATCGGCCGGGTCCCCGCCCATGGTACCGCGCGCCGTGGGTCGCCGCGCTCGTTGTCGTGGGCTTCGTCGCCGTGCTGGCCGTGGTCCTCGTGATCCCCGTGTGGGCCACCGACACCCCCACGTACTGCACGTCGTGCAAGGCCACGCAGGCGGCCGGCGCGGCGTGGCGGACCTCCACGCACGCCAGGGTCTCCTGCACCAGGTGCCACGTCCCTCCCGGTCTGGGCAACGCCATCAAGTGGCGCAGCCGCGAGTGGCTCAACATCTGGGCCGACTACCTCAACGTGCCGCGCGCGCCCAGCAAGGGGCAGCGCCCCGGCAACGCCAACTGCCTCAAGTGCCACACGCTGAGCGGCATCCCCGATCACAGCAACGACATCCGCATGCCTCACGAAGTGCACGTGGATCTGCGCAACCTCACCTGCGCCGACTGCCACGACCAGGTCGCGCACCCCAAGCCCGGCGCGCCCACCGGCGTGTCCATGGCGGTCTGCAGCATGTGTCACAACACGGAGGGAGCGCCCAGCGACTGCGGCTTCTGCCACATCACGCCGCCGTCCCCCGACGCCCACCCCAAGGGCTACCTCGAGACGCACGGCGCGCAGGCGCTGGCCGACCCCGGGTCGTGCGCGCGCTGCCACCACAGCCCTGCGGAGTTCTGCGACCCGTGCCACGCGAAGCCCACGCCCGATCACTTCTCCGGGACGTGGCGGTTTGCGCACGCCGCCACCGCCACGAAGGACCGGCTCGGCTGCACGGGCTGCCACGACGAGGACACCTTCTGCGAGCAGTGCCACCGCGTGAGCCACCCGGCCGCCTGGGTGCGGACCCACGGGCCGGTCGCGGGCCAGGACCCCGGCGCCTGCCTCGTGTGCCACCCGCAAGGCATGTGCGACCGCTGCCATGAGCAGAGGGGCGTGACCCCATGACCCGGCGGCGCCTCGCCGTCTTCCTGTGCGCCCTGGCCGCGGCTGCCCTTCTCGGCTTCGCCGGCCCGGCCGCCGCCTCCACCTCCACGGCCGGGTCGGCGCTCAACGCGCCCAGCAACGACGACTGCTTCCGTTGTCACGGCCAGCAGAACGTGATGGATCGCACCATCGACGTCGCCGGCCGGCAGAAGAGCATCTTCGTCGACCGGGCGCTGTACGACGCCTCCCGCCACGGCAAGCTGGCCTGCACGAGCTGCCACATCGGCTTCAAGCCCGGTCCGCACGATGCCGGCCAGACGCAGGCGTGGCTGATCACGGCGAAGCTCACGGCCTGCGACAACTGCCACGCCGACGTGTTCGAGATGTACCGCGACTCGTTTCACGGCAACCTCGTGTTCGGCGAGTCCAACGGCAAAGCGCCCGTCTGCGCCGACTGCCACGTGGCGCACGACATCACGCCGCCGGACTCACCGGCTTTCCGCGCCGCCATCGACCCTCTCTGCGCGCGCTGTCACGCGGAGCAGCTGAGGACCTACCTGGACAGCTACCACGGCAAGGCGTACTACCTGGGCGACGCCCAGACCGCCGTCTGCACAGACTGTCACGGCGGTCACAGGATCCTGCCGCCGTCCAACCCCGACAGCATGGTCGCCGAGCAGAACCTCGTCGCCACGTGCGGCCAGTGCCACCCCGGGGCCAACAAGAACTTCGCCGGCTTCATGGTACACGTCGACCCGCAGAGCCCGAGCTCGTCATTCGCCGTGTGGACGTTCTACGCCCTCTACATCATGCTCATCGCTGTGGTCTTCACGTTCGCCTTCGTGCACACGGCCCTGTACATCTACCGGGGGATCAAGGATGGCCTCTACAGGCGAGATCGTCACAGCTGAAGCCGCGCCCCAGAAGGCGCGCACGCGCATCGAGTACCGGCGCTTCAACGTGTTCCACCGCTGGATGCACTTCCTCGTCTTCATGAGCTTCACCGTGCTCGTCTTCACGGGCATGCCGCTCAAGTACAAAGACACCGAGTGGGCGCGCTGGTCCATGGACTTCTTCGGCGGCGTCACGGCGGCCGGCGTCTACCACCGCATCGCCGCCATCGTCACGGTGTTCTACTGGACTCTCGAGCTCACGTTCATGGTCGTCATGGTGCTGCGCAGCCGGGGCAAGCTGCTGCGCAGCCCCGGCTCCCTGATGCCGAGCAAGAAAGACCTCGAGGACATGATCGGCATGTTCGCCTGGTTCTTCGGCAAGGGCCCCAAGCCGCAGTTCGACCGCTACACGTACTGGGAGAAGTTCGACTACATGTCACTGATGGCCGGCACCGTCATCATCGGCGCGACCGGCTTCATGATGTGGTTCCCGCTGTGGTTCACCAAGGTCCTGCCGGGCGTCTTTCTCAACATCGCCCTCGTCATCCACTCCAACGAAGCGCTGCTGGCGATGGGCGTCATCTTCATCTTCGTACACTTCTTCAGCGCCCACGCCAGGCCCGAGAGCTTCCCGCTCGACAAGGTGATCTTCACCGGATCGCTGCCCATCGACCACTACAAGGCGGAGCGCCCGCTCGAGTTCGCGCGCCGCGTGCGCGAGGGCACGCTCGATGAGGTCCTCGTCGAGAAGCGCATCACCTGGAGGACCTACGCGGCCGACGTCTTGTGGTGGACCATCACCGCGTTCGCCGGCCTCTGCGCTATCCTCATGACGGCGTTCATCATCTGGTCGGTGTTCGACTGATGACCGCCGGGGCGATCGGAGTGCGCGACGCCGTCCTCGGGACGGCCGGGAGGTGAGGGCTGTGGTCGGTCGCCGTCAGCAGGCGCTCGTGGCCGTCGCCGTCCTGGCGCTGCTCTGCGCCGCCGCGGCGGCGGCGCTGGCGCTCTCCGCCGCGCCGGCCTCGGCGTTCGACGGCTGGACGCACGACGGCGCCGACACGTGCGCCTCCTGCCACGATGGCCAGCCGCTCACCGACGCGACCTGCACGACGTTCTGTCACGGCAGCCGCTACAAGAGCTTCCCCGGCAAGCAGTGCTGGTCGTGCCACGCCCCCGGCGCGGACACCACGCCCTTGTCCACCCCGGGCTCGGCCTGCAGCCAGGGCTGCCATCTCTGGAGCCAGGCCGTGCGCGACTACACGCTCCCCTACACGCACGGCGCTCTGCCTCACGACGGCGCCGCCGGCTACGGCAAGACCTGCCTCGATTGCCACCAGACCAGCGTCTCGATCGTCGATCCCGGCGGCAGCCCGCACCATAGCGGCGTCGTCACGCCGCCGCCGACCTGCGAGGGCTGTCACAACGGCATCGACGCGGTCGCCCAGGTCACGCACGACGGCAACCCGTGTACGTCATGTCACACCGGCATGAACATCCCGCCCGTGCCGGCCACGTGCAATCAGTGCCATCCGGCCAGGACCTTCGGCACGCCGGACTGCCTCAGCTGTCATGCCGGCCAGGTGCACAACGCCAAGCCGCAGCCGCCGGCCTGCTCCGACTGCCACGGCGCCGGCTACGAGCAGCACGCCGGCAAGGTCGCGTGCCTCACCTGTCACACGGGCGTCGCCGCCTTCCATCATGGGCAGTCCACGACCACCACCCAGAAGGACTGCCGGTCCTGCCACGCCAGGAAGCACGCCGGCAAGAACGTCCCCCAGAGCAAGTGCGCTACCTGCCACAAGGGCGCCGGCACGGGGCCGGCCGCCAAGGCGCAGCACTCCGCTACGGTCACGAAGAGCTCCATCTGCTCGCCGTGCCACTCCCAGAGGCTGCACGCCAGCGCCTTCGGCTCCGGCATCACGAGCTGCGGCGCGTGCCACAGCGGGAAGTACCACGCGACCCAGAGGACGCCGCCCAACTCAGCGTGCCTGCGCTGTCACGGCCGCGCGGCCCGGCACACCGACGGGTACGGCTGCGGGCTTTGCCACAGAAGCAGCATCCACGACGCGCGGCCGTCTGTGCCGAAGATCCGCGGCTGACGCATGGGTTTCCGCCTCACTTCGCGCGGCCTCACGATCGCCGCCATCCTCCTCACTGTGGTGGTGGTGGGCATCGGCGTCGCGCTCGCCGCGACCTCGACGCCGCAGTTCTGCGCCACCTGCAAGAGCCATGTGCCCTACGTCGACGAGTACAAGAGGTCGGCGCACCGCGAGGTCAACTGCGAGCAGTGCCACAGCAAGCCGGGCCCGTTCTTCTTTCTCACGGCGAAGCTTGAGGCCCTGCAGCAGCCCATCGCCCAGATCACCGGCGACTACGAGAAGCCCATCCTCGGCTACGTGCTCAACCAGTCGTGCCGGCGCTGTCACGACAACGACCTGCTGTTCAACCCGGCCTCCAGGAACGGCATCCGCGTGCAGCACAAGCACCTCATCGCGGCGGGATTCCTGTGCATGCGCTGCCACTCCACGCAGGCGCACGGCACGGCGGTGCCCGAGGGCTCGCGCACGTACCCGAGCATGGATCAATGCCTCATCTGCCACAACAACGAGTACACGGCGCCGGATGGTCAGGTGGCCACCTCGCGCTGCGACCTCTGCCACACCAGGCCGGGGTACGGCGCCGTCCCGCGGACGCACAAGGAGAACGCCTGGGCCACGCGGCACGGCGCTGTGGGCATCCTCTCCACGTGCAGCGCCTGCCACATCGGGAAGGACGCCTGCTCCAGGTGCCACGACGGCGTGCTCATGCCGCATCCCGAGGCGTGGATGTCCGAGCACGGCAGGGACGTCGAGGCGCGCGGCGGCAACGCGGCGTGCGGTCGCTGCCACGACACCAGGGAGTACTGCAAGACGTGCCATCAGGTGGAGATGCCGCACCCCGCAAGCTGGGTCCCGGCCCATCCCGAGGTGACCGCGCTCAAGGGCTCCGACACGTGCTTCAACTGCCACGTGGTGGCCAATTGCCAGGCGTGCCACGATCTGCACCAGATCGGCGACCCGCAGGCTCACAAGCTGCTCGGCGGCGCGAAGTTCACGCTGCCGCCCACGCCGGCGCCGGCCTCGTCGCCGATCATAGGGGGCGGGTGAGTCGTGGCCGCGCGCAAGCCCGCCAAGAGCCGCGTTCTGCTGGAGGGGCGTGTCCCCGGCCGCTGGATCCTCGGCGTGCTCGTGGCGCTCGGCGTGCTCTTTGTGGTCGCCGTCGTCGGCTTCTCGGCGGTGAACCGCATCGGCGCCTGCGAGGCGTGCCACCTCATCAAGCCCGAGGTGGCCACCTACAAACAGACCGCGCACTATCGCGCCGGCGTGGGCTGCCAGAAGTGCCACACCAAGCCGGGCGTGTTCAACTACTTCATCCGCAACCTGCAGGGCGCCAGCAACCTCATCCTGTACGCCTCCGGCCAGTACGAGCGCCCGCTCACCACCTTCGTGGGCTCCAACAACTGCGCGCAGTGCCACCCCAATTCCCAGATCGAGAAGGACCTCGTGGTGGGCGGCATCCGCGTCAATCACAAGGGGCTGCGCGAGGCCGGCTACCAGTGCGTCACCTGCCACGCCAGCATCAGCCACCCTGGCACCCAGCTCGAGGTGGCGCGCGCCTCCCAGAACAAGATGCCGATCTGCGCGCGTTGCCACGACGGCAAGACGCTGCCGGATACGTGCAGCACCTGCCACATCGGCGGCGTGCCGGCGAGCGCGCCCAAGGTCGCCATGAAGCTGCGGGTCGATGCCGCTCAGTGCCGCGGCTGCCACGAGCGGAAGACCTTCTGCACCAGGTGCCACAACGGCCTCGAGATGCCGCACCCGAAGCGCTGGAACAAGGTGCACGGCGGTGTCGTCCTCGACCGTGGCAAGAGCATCTGCGCGTCGTGCCACCTCGAGAAGGATCCCAGGTTCTGCACCAGATGCCACGGCCTGCCGATGCCGCATGCGGAAAGCTGGTTGTCCGGGCACGGCGGCTACGCGCTCAAGAACGAGGCGAAATGCGTCAAGTGCCACGGCAAGGACAGCTGCACCAAGTGCCACGGCCTGCCGATGCCGCACCCCGCCGGCTGGGTGGGGACGCATCCGAGCACCGCGAGCGTGTCGCCCGGCCTGTGCACCAGGTGCCACAGCAGCGCCTTCTGCACCGCGTGCCACGGGGTGGAGCTGCCGCACGGCGGCGCCTTCATCGCCGACCACCCGAACCACGTGTACAACAGCGGCAGCGTGTGCATGAAGTGCCACGGCAACGGTGGCACGGGCCCGCAGGGCTGCTGGGGTGGTCAGTGCCACACCGGCTCCGTCTACTGACGACCGCGGCCCGCGCCGCTCCAGGGAGCCCTCGATGACCCAGACGCCCCCATCCTCAGTGTTCGTCGGCGTGAGCGGCGCCAGCGGGGCGCCGTATGCGCTGCGCCTCGTCCAGGCGCTGGCGGCGGCCGGCTGCGCGCTGCAGCTCTGCGTGTCCGACAGCGGCGTGCTCGTGCTCGAGCACGAGCTGGATCTGTCGGCGCGCGGCCGCGACGCCGTCACGGCCGCGTTTCTCGAGCGCGCCGGCGTGGCCGCCGAGGTGTACGCCGCCGACGACCTCGCGGCGCCCGCGGCCAGCGGCAGCAGCTTCCCCGACGCCGCTGTGATCTGCCCGTGCTCGATGTCGACGGCGGCGCACATCGCTCTCGGGGCCACGCGCACGCTCATCCACCGAGTGGGCGACGTGGCGCTCAAGGAGCGCCGCCCGCTCGTCGTCGTGCCGCGCGAGACGCCGCTCACGCAGATCCACCTGCGCCGGCTGCTCGAGCTCGCCGAGGCCGGCGCCATCGTGCTGCCGGCGATGCCCGCCTTCTACTCGCGGCCGCGCACGCTGCAGGACGCCGTGGACCACGTGGCCGGCAAGGTCATCGCCGCGCTGGGCTTCGCGCAGACCCTGTTCCCGCCGTGGGACGGGGGCCGGCGCTGACGGCCGCGGGCGCGCCCGCCGGCGCGCCCGGCGACGGGCGCGCCCTCCCGGTCGACCGCGACCCTCAGCGCATCGCCGCCATGTTCGGCGGCATCGCGTCGCGTTACGACCTCATGAACCGGCTCATGACGGGCGGCCGCGACGGGCACTGGCGCCGCATCGCCGCGCGAGAAGCGGCGCCGGCGCCGGGGGGCCGCGTGCTCGACGCCTGCTGCGGCACCGGCGACCTGTCATTCGCCCTTGCCGAGGAGCGCCCCGGGTGTGAGGTCGTGGGCCTCGATCTCAGCGAGGCGATGCTCGCACGCGCCCGCGGGAAGGCCGTTGCGCGAGAGCGCCGCGGCCTTCCCGCGCCGGCGTTCGTGCGCGGCGACCTCCTCGACCTGCCCTTCGCCGACGCTGAATTCGCCGCGGTCACCGTCGGCTGGGGCGTGCGCAACGTTCCCGACGTGCCGCGCGCGTTCGCCGAGATGAAGCGCGTCACGCGCCCGGGCGGGCGCGTCGTCTGCCTCGAGTCGACCCAGGCGCCGAAGGGCGTGCGGAGACGTTTTCACCGCCTCTGGATGGGCCGCGTGGTGCCTCTTCTGGGGCGCGCCGTCACCGGTGACGCCACCGCCTACGCCTACCTTCCGGCCTCCATCGAGGCGTTCCCGCGGGCCGAGGAGCTCGCGGCGATCATGGCCGCGGCGGGCCTCACGCGCGTGCGCTACCGGCGCTTCGGCTTCGGGGCCGTGGCCATCCACGTCGGCGAGGCGCCTGCCGGGCCGGCGGCCGGGGAGGCGCGGTGACCGCCCGCCCGGCGCTGACCTGGCGCTCGGCGCTGCAGAAGCGCCGCTACTCCCGCGGCCTGGACCTCGTGGAGAAGCGTCTCGCGGCGGTCGCGAACGCCTATCCCGGCGCGCTCGGAGAGGCGTGCCGCGCCACGCTCGCCGCCGGCGGCAAGCGCGTGCGCCCGCTGCTCACGCTGCTCTGCGCGCGCCGCGACGCGGCCCTCGGCGAGCCCGTGCTCCGCGGCGCCGCGGCGGTCGAGCTGCTGCACATGGCGACGCTGGTCCACGACGACGTGCTCGACGGCGCCGAGCTGCGTCGCGGCCGGCCCACCGTGGCCCATGCCTACGGGATGCAGATCGCCGTCTCGGCGGGCAACTTCCTGCTGGCGCGCGCCTTTCAGGAGCTCGTGGGCGCCGGCGACCCGGCGGCGGTCGATGTGCTCAGCGCCGCCGCCGTGGGCCTTTCGGAGGGAGAGGTCCTGCAGCGCGACGACGCGCATCGCGTGACGGTGACGCAGGCGGAGTACGAGCTTCGCTGCGAGCGCAAGACCGCCGATCTGTTCGCAGCCGCCTGCCGGCTCGGCGCCATGCTCTCGGGCGCCGGGGAGCAGGCGGCCGCGGCCCTTTGCGAGTACGGTCGCCTCATCGGGCTCGCCTTCCAGGTGTTCGACGACATCCTCGACTGCAGCGGCGACGAGGCCAGCACCGGCAAGCGCCCCGGCGCCGACGTCCGCGACGGCACCGTCACGCTGCCGCTGATCTTCGCCCTCGAGGTCCATCCCGAGCTGGCCCCCCTGCTCTCTCGTGATGGCCAAGGCGCCGCCGATGTGGCGACCCTCCTCGAGACGGTCGCCGGGAGCGGCGCCCTGGCGCGTGCCCGCGGCGTCGCTTTGGGGTACATTGAGGAAGCCCGCAGGGTCCTCGCGGCCTGTCCGGACCTCGTCGAGCGCGACCTGCTCGCCGAGGTCGCGGCGCAGGTCGTGGACCGCTACAGCTGATACGTCTGGAGTCGATCCCGTGAACCCCAGTGATATCTCCGCGCTCGCCGCGCGCGCCGGCCTCGAAGGTATCTGGCAGACCGTCGCCGCCGGCGACCGCCTCGACGGAGCGCAGGCCACCGCGCTGCTCGAGAGCAGCGACATCCTCGCCCTGGGGGCGATGGCCGACTTCGCCCGCGCCCGCGCCGTCGGCGACGAGGTCTACTTCATCAGCAATCGCCACATCAACCACACCAACGTGTGCCGCAACCGCTGCCTGTTCTGCGCCTTCAGCCACGACGAGGGCGACGCCGACGCCTACACGCTGTCGATCGACGAGGTCGTGGAGAAGGCCCGCGAGACCCTGGCCGTCGGCGGCGTCAGCGAGATCCACATCGTCGGCGGCGAGCACCCCGACCTGCCGTTCCAGTACTACCTCGAGATGATGCGCGCCCTCAAGGAGCTGGCTCCCGACGTGCACATCCAGGCGTTCACGGCCAGCGAGATCGCGCATTTCGCCAGGATCAGCGGCAAGAGCGTCGAGGAGGTGCTGGCCGCGCTCAAGCAGGCGGGCCTCGGCTCCCTGCCCGGCGGCGGCGCCGAGGTCTTCAGCGGCCGCGTCCGCGAGCTCATCTGCGAGCGGAAGATCAGCGGCCAGGAATGGCTCGACGTGATGCGCGCCGCCCACGGCGCCGGCCTCAAGTCGAACGCGACGATGCTCTACGGCCACGTCGAGACGCCGGCCGAGCTCGCCGACCACATGATCAGGCTGCGCGAGCTGCAGGACGACACCGGCGGCTTCAACGCCTTCATCCCGCTGTCGTTCCAGCCGGCCAACACCGGTCTCAGCGAGCTGCCCGGGCCCACCGGCTTCGACGATCTCAAGATGCTCGCCGTCGGGCGGCTCGTGCTCGACAACTTCCGCCACATCAAGGCCTTCTGGATCAACGTCGGCCTCAAGCTCGCCCAGGTCTCGCTGGCGTTCGGCGTCAACGACCTCGACGGCACCGTGGTCGAGGAGAAGATCAGCCACGCGGCCGGCGTCGACACGGGGCAGGAGCTCAGCAAGGCTGAGCTGGTGCGCGTCATCCGCGCCGCCGGCCGCGTGCCCGTGGAGCGCGACACGCTGTACAACGTGGTGCGGCGGTACGATGACGACGCCTGACGGCGCGCCCCGCGCGGACGAGCCCGCGGACGGCGCGCCCCGCGCGGACGAGCCCGCGGACGGCGCGCCCCCCGGACGCGCGGGCGGACCCGCGGACGGCGCGCCCTGCGCGGACGAGCCCGCGGACGGCGCGCCCCCCGGACGCGCGGGCGGACCCGCGGACGGCGCGCCCCTCGGCCCGGTGCGCGTCGGGCGCATCGAGTTCGTCAACTGCTTTCCGCTGTACCACCACTTCGCCCGCGAACTGGCCGCGCGCGGCGTGGCGGCCACGATCGTCGAGGGCTACCCGTCGGCGCTCAACGAGATGCTGGTGAGCGGGGCGATCGACGTGGCCCTGCCGTCCTCGATCGCCTTCGCCCGCGACGCCGCCGAGCTGGCGCTGCTGCCGCAGGTGTCCATCAGCTCGTTCGGCGCCGTCGACTCGGTGCAGCTCTTCACGCGCGTCCCGCTGCACGACGTGCGCCGCGTCGCCCTCACCGAGAAGAGCGCCACCTCCATCTGCCTGCTGAAGGTGCTCTGCCGGGAGTGGGGTCTGGAGCCTGAGTTCGCGCCGCGCCGCGGGTCGCTGGCGGAGGTCCTCGCCGACTTCGACGGCCTGCTGCTCATCGGCGACGAGGCCCTGTACGTGCTGCGCGCCGAGGTGTACCCGCACCACTACGACCTCGGCGCCGAGTGGCAGAAGGTCACCGGCCTGCCGATGGTGTTCGCGGTGTGCGCCGCGCGCCGCGATCTCACGGCCGCCCGGCCGGCGGCGGCAGCCGCCGTGGGGGCGGCCCTGCTGGCCTCGCGCGACGCCTGCGCCGCGCACCCGGCCGAGACGGCCGCCGCCGCGGCGCAGCGCTACGATTTCAGCCAGCCCTACCTCATGGAGTACTTCGACAAGCTGAAGTTCGGCTTCACGCCGGAGTACCGCGCCGGTCTGGAGGAGTTCTACCGGCGCGCCGCGGCGATCGGCGAGCTCGAGACGGCGCCCGACATCGGCGCGGCCGTCGCGCCTGCGGCCGACCCGACGGCCACCTCGGCGGCAGACCCGACGGCCACCCCGGCGGCAGACCCGGCGGCCGACCCGACGGCCACCCCGGCGGCAGACCCGGCCGGGACCTTCTGAGGCCGGCGCCGGTCGTGTCGTGCACCAGCCTCATCTTCCGCCGGCCGATCCCCGCCGACTACGAGCGCGTCATGGCGGTCATGCCGGAGTGGTGGGATAGTCGGTCGCATCCTCCCCCTGGCTCAGGCTCCACCCGCCGGTCACGCTGATGGCCAAGCCAGACGATGCCGCCCAGATCTACGCCGTGCACGCGGACTTCGTGTGGCACGGCCGCCGGGGCCGCCCCGGCGGGGTAGTGCAAATCGGTAAGATAAGAAAAGCCCCTTTCCGTATCTTACCGATTCGCGACATGCCGCCCGCCTGTCGGCTGCCCGCTGCCCCGCCGCCCTCGGCTTCGCGATCCTGCCCGGCGACACCGAGATCGACGGCATCCCGGTGACTACCGACCGCGGTCCCCGGGGGGACTTCGTGGTCCGCTTCGAACTGATCCTCGACAATGAGGACGAGGCGTGAGCAACGGAGATCGCGTCTGGCGCACGGCCGAGCCCAGCGACTCGGATGCGGTGATCGCCGCCATCGACGAATGGTGGCCCGGCATCCACATGGTCCACGCCGTCTGTCCCCAGCTTTTCGAGCACTTCGGCGACACCTGCATCATCGTGGAAGATGACGGGCGACTCATCGGGTTTCTGGTGGGCTTCATGTCCCAACGGTTCTCCGACGCCAGCTACGTGCACTACGCCGGAGTCCACCCCGACAATCGTGGCGAGGGCCTCGGGACGGAGATGTACAACTGCTTCGCGCAGGTCACGCGCGAGCGCGGCAAGACGGAGGTGCTCGCGGAGACTGGCGCCTGGAACGTCAAGTCCATCGCCTTCCACAAGCGGGTGGGTTTCTCGCTGGAGCCGGGCGACGAGATCGTCGATGGGATCCCCGTACACCACGACACGACGGGGCACGGGTTCGACTACGTGGAGATGGTGTGGCGGCTGCCCGGGGGACCCGACGGATGAGCGGCGCGCCGCCCGCGTCGCCCGCCCGACGCCCGTCCGCCGGCCGCCTCAGCGACGCCGAGGCCTTCGCCCTGCTCGAGGGCGGCGACCTGCTGGGCGTCGCCGCGCGCGCCGACGCCGTGCGTCGCCGCCTGCACCCCGGTGACGAGGTCACCTTCATCGTCGACCGCAACATCAACTACACCGACTACTGCATCTCGGGCTGCCGCTTCTGCGCCTTCTACCAGAGGCCGGGGAGCGGGGAGGGCTACCTGCTCGCCGAGGACGACATCCACCGCAGGATCGAGGAGACCCTGGCGCTCGGCGGCACCGCCATCATGATGCAGGGCGGCCTGCACCCCGACCTCGACATCCGCTGGTTCGAGCGGGTCTTCAGCGGCATCAAGGCGCGCTACCCGATCCACATCCACTCGCTCTCGCCGCCGGAGATCGTGCACATCGCCACGATGAGCGATCTGAGCGTGGAGGAGACGCTGCGCCGCCTCCGCGCCGCCGGCCTCGACAGCCTGCCCGGCGGCGGCGCCGAAGTGCTCGTCGACAGGGTGCGCACGGCCATCAGCCCGCACAAGATCCCCACCGACACGTGGCTGGACGTCATGCGGGTGGCTCACGGCCTCGGCATGAAGACTACCGCGACGATGATGTTCGGCTCGCTCGACACGCCCGCCGAGCGCATCGAGCACCTGCGCCGCATCCGCGAGCTGCAGGACGAGACCGGCGGTTTCACGGCGTTCATCCCCTGGACCTTCCAGGCCGGCAATACGGAGCTTGCCGCCGGCCACACGCCCGCCACCGGCTTCGACTACCTGCGCCTGCTCGCCGTGAGCCGCCTCTACCTCGACAACGTGGCGAACGTCCAGGCCTCCTGGGTCACGCAGGGCCTCAAGATGGGTCAGGTGGCCCTGGCCTTCGGGGCCAACGATATGGGCTCCACGATGATCGAGGAGAACGTGGTCGCCGCCGCCGGCGTGCGTGACCAGTGCGACGTCGATGAGATGGTGCGCCTGATCCGCGCCGCCGGGCGCACGCCTGTGCAGCGCGACACGCTCTACCGCGAGGTGCGGCGGTACTGAGGCCGAAAGGCCGGGCCGGCTGCGCCCGCCGGCCCCTTGCCCGACGGCGCCTTCGTCTACGCCTCCGCCGCCACCTGGAGCGCGCAGAGCTCGGGGGGCAGCAAGCCCTACTGGACCACTCAGCCGGACCGGAGGGGCTATCGGTGGATTCGGACCAGACTCGTAGCCTTCCCTTGATGGGATCGGCTTTCTTCAATCATTCTTGCCGCCAAGTGACCTCTGGCGAATCCTGTCCCGCTCGACGACCGTGAACTGCCCAGCAAGGCCTACCCTCCGCTCCTTCAGGATGATCGATTCCCCGTAGTCACGGTCAAAGGTCAATACGATGCGGCCGTCACGTGTTGCCTGCTCGAGGACCTGACGGTCCGAAGCGCCGGGCATTTCGTCGGCGACACGGACGACGCTGTGGCCGCTTTCCGTTGGTAGCCTTGTGACGGACAGGGGGATGTTCTCGTTGGCCAGGAAGTCCATCAGATTGCTTTGGAGTCCAGGGAGTAGAGGGATTCCTCGCGCATGCACTCGGTCGCGAAGGCGAATACCGCGCGGATGTCCGCGTCCGTCAGGTTGGGGTATTCCTCAAGCACCTGGCCTTCCGTCCATCCTTCGGCGAACAGGCCGAGGATGAGCTCGACGGAAAGTCGGGTTCCCTTGACCACGGGCTTGCCCAGCAACACCTCCGGATCAGAGGTTATGGTCCCTCTCCAGTCGATCTCCATCACGCGCTCCTTTCTGATGTGAGAATCGCCTTTCCTCGCTCGTTTTCACCGGCTGCGGGTGGCGAAGGCCGCGAGGGAAGCTGAGGGGAACACAGCTCTCCCGTTCCCATCTTCACCGGCTGCGAGTCGCTTGCCCGCGGGCGTCGTCGCCGCTTCAAGCGGCGCATCTCCGGCAGCCGCGGCCTGGTCTTCCGTCAGCTGCAGAAGGCTGTGCAGGTGGCCGCCGCCCCCGGCATAGGTGCTGTGCGACCGTATTCCGTTGGCGGTACTTCCAACGGTATCGTTGGAAGTACCGCCAACGGATTCGGCCGTTCTCGACCATGCCCCCGCCGGCAGGCCGCGCCCGCTGAGCGCGAACATCGACGTTGACGCCACCGTCTGATGGGAGAATAGCCCTTCCACGCCTATTTTCACCCGCCGCGGGTGGCGGGGCCGCCAGCGAAACTGAGGGGAAGATAGCCCTTCCGACCCTACGTCTTCACCCGCCGCGGGTGGCGAAGCCGCCAGGGACACTGATGTGAGAATCGCCTTTCCTCGCTCGTCTTCACCGGCTGCGGGTGGCGAAGGCCGCGAGGGAAACTGAGGGGAGAGTAGCTCATGTTCAGCGGCCGCGGGTCGCGTAGCCGTGGGGGAGCTCGCCGATACGCAGCGTGCCGCCTCGCCGCCGATTCAAGTCCGCCATCCCCGTTGTCGACAACAGTAGGCAAGGACAACCGGGTTCGTCCCCGCGAAGGCCGGCTGTGCGCTCCCGCGGCACACGCCTTCCGCTCGCGGGGACGCCGGTAGGGCGTGAAATCCGATCAAAGGATCCGCGGGGAGACTTTCGCCAGGAGGTACAGCTATGGGTTCGCAGAGGCGTGTTCGTGTGGAGTCTGTCTGCCCTTCAGGGCAGGGCCGTCGTGTGCCGGGCGCTCTCTCCCTGTTGGCGATCGGCGTGTGCATCCTGGTCGCGGCGCTACTCTTCGGCGTCGTGGCGCCGCCGGCGCAGGCCACCGGCGCCACCGGCATCATCGACTGGACGGTCACGACGGGCCAGCGGGCCGCCGGCGCCACCGGCAGCATCTCGGGCAAGGTGACCGCCGCCGACGGCGGCGCTGGGCTCTTCTTCATCTATGTCGATGCCGTACGCAAGACTGGCTCCGGCTGGGGAGGGGGCGTCGATGGGAATACCGACGCCCAAGGCAACTACACACTCAGCGGCCTGGCAGCCGGCAACTACCGCGTCGAGTTCGACACCGTCCCGAGCGACATCTATGGTGACTACGTCTACCAGTGCTACAACAACAAGGCGACGCTCGAATTGGGCGACGACATCGCCGTGACCGCCGGCGCGACGACCTCCGGCATCGACGCCGCGCTGGCTGCGGCCGGCCAGATCTCGGGCACAGTGACCGCCGTCGGCGGCGCTGGGCTTGCGAACATGCAGGTCGCCCTCTACCAGCCCAGCGGCTCCGGCGGCTGGAACGAGGTCAAGAGCGCCTTCACCAACGACGTCGGCGCCTACACCATCGGACTGCCCACGGGCTCCTACAGGGTGCAATTCCGCGGCGGCGCGAGCTTCCTGGACCAGTACTACGACAACAAGCCGACGATCGACGCGGCCGACGAAGTCGCCGTGACCGTCGGCGTCACGACCTCCGGCATCGACGCCACGCTTGTTGCGGCGGCGGTGCCCACGGTGACGCTCAGGCTGAGCGGCCTCTCGGGCGGCGCCATCAAGCTCGGCAAAAGCGTAGCGGCGAGCGGCGCCGTGACGCCCGCCAGCCTCGCCGGCAAGGTCACGCTCACTGTGCAGCTCAAGAAGGGCAGCGCCTGGATCAAGGCGACCACGGCCTCCGCGACCATCACCTCCGCGGGCGTCTACAGCTGGAAGTACAAGCCCGCCAAGAAGGGCGCCTACCGCATGCAGGCCGCGATCGCCAAGACCGACGCGCACGCGGGCGCCGCCACAGCGTGGCTCGCGTTCCAGGTGAAGTAGCCCGTGCGAGCAGAGCCGAGCACACTGCGAGGACCCCCGCCGGCCGCAGGCCGGCGGGGGTCCTCGCTCAGTCGCTGAAGGTGGGCAGGAAGTCGGTCAACGTGCAACCGAGCACGAGCTTCATCCGCACGCCGGCCGCGGCGCGGCGGCATCAACGCGCCGCCGCGCCGCCGATTCAAGTCTGCCGCCGCCGCTGTCGACAACAGTGGGCAAGGACAACCGGGTTTGTCCCCGCGAAGGACGGCTGTGCGCTCCCGCGGCACACGCCTTCCGCTCGCGGGGACGCCGCGCAGTGGGGCACTCCGTGCTCCGCGCGGCTTGCCCAAACAGCGCGACCCCCGTCGTCGCGCCATCACAGGGAGGTACCACATGCTGCGATCCGCGACACCCACCGGCAAGCCGGCCACTCGGCGGCGCGCCTACAAGCTTTTCGGCCTGACGCTGATCCTGCTCACCTTCGCCCTGGCGCTGCCCGCCGGCGCCTCCGCCTACAGGTCTAGCGGCGGCGCATGGGCCGGCGCCACCGGTAACGTCACAGGCACGGTCACGAACGCGAGCGCCGCCGGTCTTGCCGGCATCGCTGTGGACGCCTACCGCGCCAACGGCCCCGGCAACTGGGAGTGGGTCAGCTACACGCCGACCGACGCCGACGGCGCTTACCGTCTCGGCGGCTTGCCTACGGGCAGCTACGTCATCGAGTTCCGCGACGACTCCGGCGTCTACGTCCGCCAGTGCTACAACAACAAGCCGTCGCGCGACGAGGCCGACGCCGTCGCCGTGACCGCCGGCCAGACGACCTCCGGCATCAACGCCACTCTGGCCCCGGCCGGCGGCGTCAGTGGCGCGGTCACCAACGCGAGCGCCGCCGGTCTCGGCGGCATCTTCGTGGTCGCCTACCTCGTGAACAGCTCCGGCTGGGATTGGATCAACTCCGTGCAGACCGGCGCCGACGGTACCTACAGCCTGGGCGGCCTGCCGGCGGGCAGCTATCGCGTCGAGTTCCGCGACGATGCCGGCGCCTACGCCACGCAGTACTACAACAACAAGCCGACGGGGGAGTTGGGTGACGACGTCGTCGTGACCGTCGGCGCCACGACCCCCGGCATCAACGCCACGCTGCTCGCGGCGGGAGCGCCGACGGTGACGCTCAAGCTGAGCGGCCTCTCGGGCGGCGCCCTGAAGCTCGGGAAGAGCGTGACGGCGGCGGGCGCCGTGACGCCCACCAGCCTCGCCGGCAAGGTCACGCTGACCGTGCAGATGAAGAAGGGCAGCAGCTGGATCAAAGCGAAGACGGCCTCCGTGACCATCATCTTCGGGGGTACCTACAACTGGAAGTACACGCCCGCGAAGAAGGGCACCTACCAGATGCAGGCCAAGATCGCCAAGACCGACGCCCACGCGGCCGCCGCGTCGAAGTGGCTCGCGTTCACGGTGAAGTAGCCCGCGAGAAGAGACGTGTAGAGCGCGAGGACTCCCGCCGGCCGCAGGCCGGCGGGAGTCCTCGCTCGTACGGCCTGACCCCGCGCGGCCGACGGTCGCCGCCGGCAGGCGCACGACCTAGATCCTCAAGACGCTGCGCGGCAAGACCGTGACGTCCGTAGGCGCCTTGAGGCCTCCTGACCGCCGCTTCACGCAGGCCCGCGCCAACGTCGCCTGCAAGAGCGCCACTCGCGGCCCGTCTGCGCGGCCTGCGGGTACGTGCGCGGAGCCGCCGTCGTCCGAGACGCGAGCCGGACCCGCGTGCTACCTCAACGGCGACTCAGGTTCGCCGCCGCTGCTGCCGACAATGATGGGAAGAACAGGGCTCCTGCCCGCAGGGGGGCCGTGCGCTTCTGCAGCACACGCCTTCTTCCGCGGGGACGCCGCGCAGCAGGGTACTCCGTGCCTTGCGCGGCTCGCTCAAAGAGCGTGACGCCCGACGCCCCGCCTTCACAGGAAGGTACCACGTGCTGCAGACCGCGACACCCACCCACAAGCCGGCCGCTTGGCGGCGCGCCTACAAGCTCCTCGGCCTGGCGCTGATCCTGCTGACGTTCGCCATGGCGCTGCCCGCCGCCGCCTCCGCTTGCATCTTCGCCGGCGGCGCTGCCCGGAGCACGCAGGGCTCGGGGGGCGCCGCGGATCTCTACGGCGTCGCCTTCAGCGACGCCACTCACGGCTGGGCGGTGGGCGACGCCGGCGCCGTTCTCGCCACCGCGGATGGTGGCGCCACCTGGAGCAAGCAGAGCTCTGGGACCACCGCAAACCCCAGGGCCGTCGCCTTCAGCGACGCCACTCACGGCTGGGCGGTGGGCTTCGGCGGCGCTATCCTCGCTACCACGGACGGCGGCGGCGCCTGGAGCACGCAGACCTCGGGGAGTGGCGGGAAGCTCAGGGCCGTCGCCTTCAGCGACGCCACTCACGGCTGGGCGGTGGGCTTCGGCGGCGCTATCCTCGCTACCACGGACGGCGGCGCCTGGAGCACGCAGACCTCGGGGAGTGGCGGGAAGCTCAGGGCCGTCGCCTTCAGCGACGCCACTCACAGATC